>Ga0335083_10006963_pt1 | contig 13993 bp, 12 predicted proteins | sample Lox_Sample_42_FD_206716 | JGI IMG/M metagenome (GOLD analysis project Ga0335083, IMG submission 206716) | Soil microbial communities from Loxahatchee National Wildlife Refuge, Florida, United States - Lox_Sample_4.2 | ecosystem: Environmental > Terrestrial > Soil > Wetlands | place: USA...
GACGTTCCCGACCGCAACGAACGGACCGGCGCCGGTCGATGAGCGCGTGACGGCTGGGGCGATGTTGTTGATCGCAAGCACGTGGTCGCCGCCTTGCTTGTACTGATGGGTTGGCGTTCCGACTGCGAGCTGGGGCTTGCAGACCGGCTTGCCGTCCTTGCCTGCGACGCCAACTAGGCTGCCGTCGAAGGCGATGGTGTTTTGAGCGAAGAGCCCGTTATGAGTCGAGCCCCAGCTGACGCCCCAGCAGGACGAGGTCACAACAACGTTGCCGACGATCTCCACGTTCGTCCAATCGCCGTCATAAGCGTCGATGCCCTGGGCGCCGCTTGGGAATGGGAGCTTGGGATCGAGCTGCCGTATCATGAAATTGTAATTGATCTTAGTATCCTCAAACTTGGACGGGGCGCCGGGCGAGCCGGACACCTGGCCCTGGACCATGTCGATATGGATGCCGTCGCCGAGCTGTTGGAAATCGTGTTCACGGTTTCTGAGCATCCAAATGTGTTTGGCGCTGATATCAACGCCATCGCCGCCGAGGTGGTCGATTTCGTTGCCTTCAAAGAGAGTTCGATCGCCTGCAAGCGCCGCGCCTGATCTGACGTTGTGGATGTGATTCCGGACGATCGCCGAGCAAGTGGTCTTGCCGCCGCCCACGATCCAGACGCCGATGCGTGCGTTGGCGATCCAGTCAGCCTGCGTCGTCCAGACGCTCGAATCCTCGACCGAGGCGGCGTCGTTTCCGTCGAGGATGATGTCGCTGACCGACGTCGTGCCCGGCGTCACGTAGAATAGCGCGGAGATTCTCCCGGCGGAGGCCAGGCTTTGGATTTTCAACCCCGATATGCGCCACTTGTGCGCCTCCTGGATCACAATCTGGCTGACAACCGGATGGGCGCCGGGCGCTGCGGCGATGGTCACGAACTCGGAATTCATGACGGCGTGGCCCCAGGAGCCGATATTGAGTCGCCCGTAGTGGCCGTCCTTCAGATAGACAGCGTCGCCCGGCTTCACCGGAGCGGCGGGGTTTGGGGACAAGGCGCGAACCCCGGTCGCCTGGTCCACGTGCGGGTAGGGGACGGTCGAGAGTCGTGGGGCGCCCCACGGTCCCTCGGCGAGGAGGGACTGAATCGTTTTCCAAGGCCTGGTTTCCGAGCCGTCGCCGCTCCTGTCGTCGCCGTTGACGGCGTCGAACCAGAAGACGTGGTTTGGCTTTTCGGGCGGCTTGGTGCAACCGGGAAAGACAGGCGGGACAGCGCTCAGGGCCGCAGACGAAAGCGCGACCGTTGCAAATAAAAAGACGATGAAAGACTTCATCGACTGATCACCCTTTCAGGCCGGAATATCGGCGCCTCTGAGTCGACCGCCCGCCCGACTGACGGCCAGCGCGGCTAGATTGAATCGCGCAGCTTCACAAAGGACTCGTACCGGGCCGAGAGAATCTTGACCAGCTCCCGGTCCGGTTCAACTCGCTCCCGAACACGAGTCATGGCCGCAACCGCCGTTTCGAGGTCAGGATAGAGCCCAACGCCCACGGCGGCGACAATCGCCGCGCCCAGCGCCCCGAGTTCGTGTGCGGCGGCGAGCTCAAGCGGCAAGTCGAGAGCAGATGCGAAAATTTGGAGCCACGGCCCGCTTCGGGCCGCCCCGCCCGCAAAGCGCGCGGCGCGAGGCCGCGGCCGGCCGCGGAGCAAATGGTCGACATGCGCGCGATGTTCGAAAGCGACGCCCTCATAGATCGCGCGGATCATATGCCCGAGGCTATGCCAGGAAGCGAGACCCGCAAAGGCGCCGCGCGCTTCCGGATCGTTGAGGCGGCCGTTCAGGTAGGGGAGGAAGACCGGAACAGAGGCGCCGGGGTGCGTGCGAGAGACCTCCTCGTTGCAATAATCAAACATAGCTTCCCGGTTGCGCCGGCCGCCGTCCACGCGGCTGATGACGGAATCGACAAACCACTCGAAAGCGCTCGCCGACGTAGGAGCGGCGTGGATGAGGACGAACTCGCCGGGCCGGGGTCCGAGAATGGGCGCCGAGATCGATCCGTCTGTGACGGGAATCCGGCTGGCCAATTGGTTGAGGCCCCACGTCCCGGAAATGACGCTGATGAGGCTTTCGTCGGTCGCGCCGAGTCCGATCGCCATTGAAGGCCCGTCAGCATATCCGGCGGACACCGGGGTTCCCGCGACAAGCCCGGTGTCGGCGGCCGCCCTTTGGCTCACCTTGCCGGCGATCGTCAAAGGCTCCATCGCCTCCCCGAAGAGCCGCGCATGACGGCCGAGGCCGAGAAGCTCGAGCACCGTCGGCGTCCAGCGCCGCAGCTGTTGGTCGATGAGGCCGCCTGACGATAACCCGCTGACTTCGCGGCCGACGACGCCAGTCAAGCGAAAACGAAGATAGTCCGGACACATCAGCGCGTGCCCGGCGCGCGCGAGCGCGTCCGGCTCGTGCGCTTCGAACCAGGCGATCAGCGGGGCGGGTTTCCCCGCCCATTGGCGCTGGTAAGTTAGGGGGATGGTTTCAGCCTCTGTTCCTTCGGCGCGCCAGCGGTCGACGACGGCTTGCGCGCGCTGGTCCGGCGACAGGATCGCATTGCGAACCGGTTCGCCGTTCCCGTCGACGAGGTGGAGGCCGTCGCCGTATCCGGTCAGGCCGACGACGGCGATGGACGCCCGATCGATCGCCGCCGACCTCACGACCTCGCGCGCGATGTCGCAGATCGCCGACCACATGGCCTCGGGGTTGCGCTCGAGAAAGCCCGGCGCCGGATGCAGCGGCGGCATCGCTCGGGTCGCCACCGCGAGCTCGCAGCCGCGTGCGTCATAGATCGCGGCTTTGACCGCCGTGCCGCCAGCGTCGAAGGCGATGATGTGGCGCGCGCTCACGGGGGGAGCTTCAACTAGGGACGCCGCAAAGGCGACGAGCAGCGGCGACAATTCGCGCGACGCCCGGCCGGTATGCGTTCTCCAGCGGCTGCGAGAAGGGGACAGGCACATCGGGCGAGGCGACGCGCGCTGCACGCAATCCATTTATACGCTCGGCGAGTCCGGCGGCGATTTCCGCGCCCACGCCGCCTGTTTTGGGCCCTTCCTCGACAATGAGGGCCCGCCCGGTCTTGCGCGCCGACGCTTCCAGCGTCGCCCAGTCGAGCGGCGCCAAAGCGCGCACGTCCACCACCTCCGCCGCAACCCCCTCTTCCGCGAGCCGCTCGGCGGCCTGCCTGGCGAAATGCGCCATGAGGAGCCAGGCGAAGATCGTGACGTCGCGGCCGGGCCTCACGATCGACGCGGCGTTCAACGGAACGAGATAGTCCGTGTCCGGAATATCGCTGGTCGCGTCGAGCGCCCCGGGTTCGGCGCGCGCGCCTTTCGCCCCGTAGAGCAGCTTGTGCTCGAAGATCATCACCGGATTGTCGTCCCGCACGGCGGCCTTGAGCAGCCCCTTGGCGTCGTGGGCGTTCGACGGAGCGACGATCTTGAGGCCCGGGACGCCGGCGAAATAGCGCTCCATGCTCTGCGCGTGCTGCGCGCCTCGGCCGGTCGCTCCGACCGGCGCGCGCATGACCATCGGCACGCGAATCTGCCCGCCGGACATGTAGCGCAGCTTGGCGGCGTTGTTGATGATCTGGTCGCTCGCGAGGAACAGGAAGTCGCCGTATTGCACGTCGACGATCGGCCGCATGCCCATCATTGCGGCGCCGACGGCGACGCCGAAGAAGCCGAGTTCGGCGATTGGCGTGTTGACGATCCTATCGGGAAATCTCTTTTCGAGGCCGAGCGTCACGGTGAAAGCGCCGCCCCAGCCGCCAGGCACGCCGATGTCCTCCCCGATGCAGAAGACGCTCGGATCGCGCTCCATCTCTTCGGCGATGGCTTCCCGCAGAGCCTCCGCGACGCCGAGGCGTCTCACGCCGTCGCCTCGGGCGCGAAGACGTCAGTTTCGAGATCGTCTTTCGAAGGTAGCGGGGCTGAGCGCGTGCGCTCCACCGCCTTGTTGAAGCGCTGAGCGGCTTCCGCCCGCATGCGCTCGACAGCGGCGTTGTCCAAGACGCCCTCTTCTTTTAGACGGGCGACGAAGGTTTCGATCGGGTCGCGCGCCACCCATTCCTTGCGCTCGGCCTCGGGTTGGTAGGCGCGCGGATCGCGCCGCGAATGGCCGGTCTGGCGATAGGTGAGGAGCTCGAGCAGAACCGGACCTTCGCCTTCGCGGCAACGCCTCGCCGCGGATTGAGCCGCCGCGAAGACGGCTTCGACGTCGTTGCCGTCCACGGTGTCGCCGACGAACCCATAAGCGGCGGCGCGGTCGGCGATGCGCGGGATCTTCATGACGAGGTCGACGCGGGTCGAGGCCCCGTAGAGATTGTTCTCGCAGACGAAGATGACCGGCAAATTCCAGATCGCCGCCATGTTGACCCCCTCGTGGAACGCGCCTTCGGCGACGGCGCCGTCGCCGAAGAAGCAGGCGACGACCTGATCGAATTTTTGCATTTTGAACGCGAGCGCCATGCCGGCGGCCAGCGGAACGCCGCCGGCGACGATGGCGATGCCCGGAACCATGCCCTTCGACATGTCGCCTATGTGCATCGAGCCGCCCTTGCCACCGCAGCAACCAGTCGAGGCGCCGAACAACTCGTCAAGGAGCTGCTGCTCGGTAAGGCCCTTCGCGAGGGCGTGCCCATGACCGCGAAATGTCGACGTGATGAAATCGTCCGCCCTCAGCGCCGCGCAGACGCCGACCGCGGTCGCCTCCTGTCCCTGGCATTGGTGAATCGTGCCGGGCATCGCGCCTTCCAGGAAAAGGAACCGCACGCCTTCCTCGAATGTGCGGATGCGAATCATGCGGTCGAGCAACTCGGCGCGGAAATCGCCGTTCGCGATGCTGGTCACGGAAGGGTCTCGATCGTCGCGATGACCTCGCCGACCTCGACCTTGACGTCGGGCCGCGCGCGCGTCTCGGCCAGGACTCCCGTCGCAACCGATTCCACCTCCATCGTCGCTTTGTCCGTCTCGACCTCGAGCAGAGGTTGGCCTCGCTTGACCGGCGACCCGACCGGTATGAGCCAACGCTTCACGAGAATATCCGAGCCCTCGGTCGCCGCGAGGTCCGGCATCTTGACCTCAATCCGCAAACCATTCCTCCATGGCGAGCGCGTTCTTGGCGACAAAAGCCTTGGCTTCCTCGGCGCGAAAGACGCCGTCGGTCGTGCCGACCGCCCGGACGGCCGACGCGCCGAGGGCGGACGCGTAACCCAGCAAGCGAGGAATGTCCCAGCCGCGGACGATCCCAGTGATGACGCCGGCCGCGAAGGCGTCGCCGCATCCCGAGGGGTCGACGATCGGCATGTCGAAGGCGCCGCAGCGCCAGCGCTTGCCGTCACGTGCGACGACCGCGCCGCGCCCGCCGCAGGTGACGATTGCCGTCCCCGCGCCGGAGTCGACGAGAGCGGCGGCCTGCTCCACCGGGTCGTCTCGCCCGGTGAACAGGCGCGCCTCATGGTCGTTAGGCAGGAAATAGTCGATCATCGGCAAGAGCTTCGCAAGGTCGTCCCGCCGGCCGAACGGCTCGGGCACGGCGACCGTCACTACGCTGACAATTCCGGAGCGGCGGCAGAAGGCGAGCAGATCGACGAGCTCGTCGGTCGCCAAGCCCGGCAGCACGAACAGTCCCCCGAGATAGAAGACGCGCAAACCGGCCAGCCAATCGCGCTCTATGTGATGGACCGTAAGCGCGGAGTTGGCGCCGAACGAATGAATGTAGCGCCGGTCCTCGCCGCTGACGAGCAGGATCGCCGTCTTGCTCGTCGGCGTCGCGTCGACCCGCGCGACTTTCGAGTAGTCGACCCCGTGCTCGCGGAGCGCCGTAAGCGGAATCTCGGCGGCGATATCCTTCCCGACGCAACCGACGACTGAGGCGGTTATGTTTTGCCGCGCAAGACCGATTGCGACGTTGGCCGCGCAGCCGCCGGCCTTGGCCGGGATGTCCTCTACGGTCAAGAGCTCGCCGGGTTTCGGCAGCGCGTTCATCGGGCCGCAGAGCATGTCCGCCACCAGAATTCCCGCGCACCCGACTTCCGCCATGTTTCAGGCCCTTCCGGCGCAGCCGAGCGCCGGCATGCGCTCGAGGACCGCTTCGCGGACCGCCCGCCGCCCCGCGATCATCACGTCCTCCGGGCCGCCCATCCCAAGCAAGGCGTGCGGGTTCGATTCCTCCGCGGCGAGCGCCCTTCGCACAGCCGCGATGTAGCGCTGTTTCAGAGCGGTGCCGTAATTCACCTTGGCGACGCCGAGCGCAATCGCCCCGCGCAGGGAGTCGTCGGCGATGCCGGTGCCGCCGTGCAGCACGAGAGGCGCATCCACGGACCGGCGGATCTTTTCAAGATGGGCGAGATCGAGACTTTTCCGGCCGGACAAAAACACATGAACGTTGCCGACGCTGACCGCGAGCAGGTCGACCGCTGTCGCCGCTACGAAATCGCGCGCGAGAGCGGGATCAGTTTTCTCGCCGCTCCGGTGCGAAAAAGCGGGAACTTCGGAAGGAAGCTCGCCGAGCTCGCCTTCGACTCCGACCCTGCGCACATGCGCGTATTGGACAAGCTCGCTCACGCGATTCCGATACGACTCATAGGTTGCCGTTGCGTCGGCGGGCATCACGAGATTGAAGCCGGCCGTCACCGCAGCGCGCGTCCATGCGTCGTCGGGGCATTCATTGAAGATAAATCCACACGGGACTTTTGCGTCGGCCGCGGCGGCTCCGCCGAGCGCGCCATACCAGGAGAGGCGCTCGGCGCCGAGCCGCTCGGAACGGCTGAGGAATTCGCCGTTGAAGCCAATGATGACCGGCGCGCGCGCTTCCTCGGCGGCCTCAACCACTCCGTAAAGCGACTCGAGATTCCAGCTCTCAAAATATCCGATCGCATATCCGTTTTCGCGGGCTCGTCTCGCCATCTCCGGAACAGGCGCGAGCGGCACTTGATCTATTCGCTGATGCCAAGCAGCGACCGTTCGCTCTTCTTCTCGAAGAGGTAGACACGGCTCGGCGGAAAAGTGGCGTAAACGGGCTGTCCCTCCTTCAGCCGCACCTTGCCGGCGAGCAGCACGTTGATCACGCGGCCGGACGCCAGTCTCGTGCGCACCAGCGTTGTGTGGCCGAGCGGCTCGACCGTATCGACGGCGGTGACGACGCTGAAGGCGCCGCCTTCCGCGGCCTTGTCTGAAAATACGATATGTTCGGGACGCACGCCGACCATGATTTCGCCAGCCGCGGCGTTCGCCAGCGCCTCCCGCGCGGCGCCGTTCATGTGCAGCGTCGCCTGCTCCGCCGGCAGAACGACGCGATCCGCCCGCACGCGCCCTTCGAGGAAATTCATCGGCGGACTGCCGATGAAGCCCGCAACGTAGACATTCGCCGGCCGCTCGTAGAGCTCCGTCGGACTGCCCACCTGCTGAATGCGGCCCTCGCGCATGACGACGATGCGGTCGCCCATGCTGAGCGCCTCGACCTGGTCATGCGTGACGTAGAAGGTGGTGACCCCGAGACGCTCCTGGAGCTTGATGATTTCCGCGCGCGTCTCCATGCGCAGGGCCGCGTCGAGATTGGAAAGAGGCTCGTCCATCAGGAAGACGCGCGGCTCGCGCACGATGGCGCGCCCGAGCGCGACGCGTTGTCGTTGGCCGCCGGACAGTTCCTTCGGCCGCCGCTGCAGCGTCCCCTCAATGCCGAGCAATTGCGCGGTCTTGCGCACCCGCTGCTCGATTTCCGCCTTGGGAACCTTCCGGAGTCGCATGCCGAAGGCCATGTTCGAAAAGACATTAAGGTGCGGGAACAGCGCATAGTTCTGGAACACCATCGCCACATCTCGGTCGTGCGGCAATTCGTCGGTCACGTCCTTGCCGTCGAACAGGACCTGACCGTCGGTCGCGACCTCCAGCCCTGCGATGATCCGCATCGTGGTGGTCTTGCCGCATCCGGACGGTCCGACGAAGACTATGAACTCGCCGTCGGTGACGGTGAGCGAAAAGTCTTCGACGGCGACGAAATCGCCGAACCGCTTCCCTACGTGACGGAGTTCGACTTTCGTCACCTCAGCTGACCTCCCGGGCACGCCCGCGGATTGGGTTCCAACTACGCTACCGCGGTTTCGGCGATTGATGCACCGCGGACCGTCAACTGTCCACATCGCAAATCCAGTTCCGCCTCAAACCGCTGGTTGACCGGCCAAAAATCGAGGTCTAGCTTTCGCTGCATCGCGGCTGGTTCTGAGCGAGGGGCGATAAGCCTCCGACGCGTTATCGAGGGCCGGCCCGGACTGGCTATCCTGCCGAGCTGTCGGTTCTGCAAGACCGCCTGGGCGGGTACATGCGCGTCAGGCCAGGCTTCAACCGGCCGCGACCAAGATGAGGAGGAAACAAATGACCAATCGTTACGACGACAGAAAATTCGGCGAGGTCGTGCGCGACTTTGTGCGCGGCAACATCAGCCGGCGCCAGTTCATCGTGCGCGGCGCGCAGCTCGGCCTGTCAGCAGCGGTCCTGGCGAAGCTGACCCAGCCCTCGCGCGCGGCGGCCAATCTGATCGATTCCGATCCCGTCTCCCCCTACGAATCCCCAATCACGCCCGAGCGCGTCGCCTTCCTCAAGACCAAGCCCTACAAAGGAACCACCATCAACGTGATGGTGTTGAAGGCGACGGTCGGCGACGGCCTGAAATATCATGTGCCGCACTGGGAGGAGGTGACCGGCGGCAAGGTGAATGTCGCCGAAGTGCCGATCGAGACGCTGCATCAGCAGATCTTCTCCGACCTCGCAAGCGGATTGGGCAAGTATGACACCTATATGACTGGCGCCTGGTTCTACGGCGACTTCTTCGTTCCGAAGGACCCCTACATCGTTCCGGTCGAGAAGTTCATCGGGAATCCGAGGACCCCCTACTGGGATCCTGACCAGTTCCTTCCGCCGATGAGGAAGCTATACTCGTGGAACGGCAAGTTGTACGGCGTTCTGTTCGACGCCGACGCTCAGATTCTCTACTACCGAAAGGACGCCTTCGCGAACAAGGAGTTTCAGGACAAGTTCAAGGCGAAATACAACTACGACCTTCCGGCGCCTCCGAAGACGACCAAGGAATATCATGATATCGCCGACTTCTTCACCGGCTGGGACTGGAACGGCGACGGCCAGAACGATTGGGGCATTTCGCTTCACGCCAAGGTCAACGAGCAGGGCTTCTTCCACTTCCTGACGCTCTCGGCGCCTTTCATCGTCTCGTCTGACAACAAGTACTATTTCTTCAATCCCGATACGATGAAGCCGCTGATCAACTCCGAGGGTCACGTCAAGGCGCTCGAAGACTATGTGAAGTTCCTCGCCAACGGCCCGAAGGAGGAGATCAGCTGGACGCTCGCGCAAGGGTGGAACCTGTTCCTCGCCGGACACTCGGCGACGGAGCCGACCTGGGGCGACCTGCCGACATTCGCGCAGGACCCCAAGACCTCAAAGGTGAAGGGTAAGATGGGCGCGGCGCCGCTGCCCGGGACGACCGAGGCCTTCAACCCGATCACCGGCCAATGGAAGAAATACGACCTCAACCAGGTCGGCAACACCAACGGCGGTTCCTGGCATTGCGTCATCTCGCGCCTGTCGAAGAAGCAGGAAGCGACCTACGACTTCCTCGCCTTCATGGCAAACAAGAAGAACGCGATGTTCAATGTCACCCAGGGCTTCACCGGCGTGCAGCCCGGTATGAAGTTCCAGTACTTCCCGCCGGTCGGGACGGGGAATGTCGAGGAGTGGAAGGCGCTTGGCTGGAACGAGGACGACGCGGTCGAGTATCTCAAGGGCTACTACGCCGTAGTGTCCGCTCCGGTTCAGCAGGAATACCTGCGCATCCCCGGCGCGGCGGAATATTGGCACGAGCTCGACGTCAACGTCTCGGCGGTGCTCGGCGGCCAGATGCAGGCGAAGGCGGCGCTCGACGCCACCGCGGCGGCATGGGAGAAAATTACCGATCGCTACGGTCGCGACAAACAGAAGACGCTGTACCAGGCGTCGTTCGCCTGAGCGAACCTAAGCAAAAGGGCCCGCGTCCGTTCGTCGCGGGCCCCTTCAAGTTCGGGAGGAACGAGGAGGCGATGGCGACGGCGGCTCGGGTTCGACGTCTGGAAACCGGCGGCGCGTTCAAATACGCGCTGCTCATGCCCGCGGTTATTTGGGTGATCGCGTTCACGTTCTTCCCGCTGATCTCGGTGATCCGCTACAGCTTCGCCAATTACGTGCTGGGCGAAGGGATCACTGGCTACGTCGGGTTCGCCAATTACGTCGACGTTCTCACCTCCTATCGATTCTGGCACGCTATTATGGTCACCGTGATCTTCGTCGTGGTGGCCGTCCCCATTCAACTGGTGCTCGGCTTTCTCGCGGCGTGGCTGGTCAATCTCCACGCTCCGGGAACCCGAACGTTCCGCACGATCATCGGCTCGCCGCTGTTCACCCTCGAAGTGGCGATCGGCTATCTGGGCGTCACCTTCTTCACCGACCAGGGCGGGCTCATCGCCGTGCCGCTGAATGCGCTCGGCCTTCACGTCCCCTGGATGTCGACCGATTACGGCGGGATCGCCGGCGCGATCCTTCTCGACGTCTGGCGCTGGACCTCGTTCATCTTCATCATCGTGCTCGCGGGCCTCTCCGGCATCCCGAGCGACCTCTACGACGCCGCGGTCCTCGACGCGAAAAGCCACTGGCAGGTGATGTGGCACCTGGCGATCCCGCTCGCCTGGCCGGTGATCACGATCGCCGTGCTCCTGCGCACGGTCGAGTGCCTGAAGGTCTTCGCCATCCCGTTCGCGCTGACCTCGGGCGGCCCGGGCGCCAGCACGCAGACCTTCAGCGCCATGGACTATCTGACGACGATCCAGTTCTTCGATTTCGGCAAGGGTTCCGCCATGGGAATCGTGTACCTCATCCTGGCCTCAGTCGTCATCGCCGTGTTCTTCAAGCAGATGCGCAAGAGTCTGGCGTGAGGATCGGGAGTCTGCGCAATGATCAACGTCCTCTGGACGCGAGCCGGAATCGGATCCCGCATCCTCATCTACGCGCTCTTGATCGCCGCCTCGGTCTTCACCCTCGTGCCGTTCCTCTGGGCCGCGGTCAACTCGATCAAGACGCTCACTGAGACGTTCGAGCTCAACGCCTTCATCCCGTTCCTGCAGTTCGAGCCGACGCTCGACTCGTGGAGGACGGTGCTGAGCGACCCGCAGACCACCAACGCGTTCATCAGCAGCTGCGTGGTGAGCGCGGGGACTACACTTCTTTCGCTGATCCTCGGCGTCCCGGCCGCCTACGCCCTGGCGCGCTACGAGTTCTCCGTCAAGTCGAACGATATCGCCTTGTGGTTCCTGTCACAGCGCGTGCTGCCCCCGGCGGTCGTGCTCGCGCCGTTCTACCTTCTTTTGGTGTATCTACGGCTGATCGACACCTGGACCGGCCTCATCCTCTGCTACTCGGCGTTCAATCTCGCCTTCGTCGTCGTGATCATGCGCGACATCTTCCGCGACGTGAGCACCGAGATCGAGGACGCGGCCAAGGTCGAGGGGGCGACGCCCTGGCAGATTTTTTGGCTCATCGCCCTGCCGCTCTCGCTCGACGGCCTCGTTGTCTCCTCGGTCCTGGTGTTCGCCTTCAGCTGGAACGAGGCTTTGTTCGCTTCGGCATTGACCTCTCAGGCGGCCGCCCCGTGGTCTGCTCTCATTCTTGCGTCTCGCTCCACGCGCGGCGTCGATTTCAACCAGGCCTCGGTCAACACGCTGATCGGCATCATTCCGCCGGTCATCTTCTATTTCGTCGTCCAGCGCTACCTGGCGCGCGGCCTGACGTTCGGGGCGGTCAAGGGGTAAATCTAGTCACCGGCCGCGCCAGCCCCATCCCGAGTCGGGGCGCTGGAAGCGCTGCGTAAGATCTTCTGAATCGCGGCCGCCGAGACCGGTTTTGCTAACGCGAAGTCGAAACCTGATTCCACACCCTTTCCAGGGTCGCCATTTGCGCTTAGGCCTGTAAGCGCGACAAGCATCGGCGCGCGGTCGCCGAGTTTGGCCCGGATGCGGCGCGCAGTTTCATAACCGTCCATTTCCGGCATGCGGATGTCGATGAAAACGATCTTGGGTCTGAAGTCGGCGACGGCGCGCACGCCCGAGGCCCCGTCATAGGCGATGCGCACTTCGGCGTCGAAACTTTCCATCAGCATGGCAAGGCTGTCCGCGACATCACGGTCGTCGTCGATGACAAGCAGCTTGTGGATTGGAGGCATCTACACGCCTTACGTCGATTGGCGGGCCGGGCCGCAGGATCTTTTTCGTCAGACGCTCGTGCGAGCGCTAGCCTATCAGCACAAAACGCTGCTCTCTACGTCGTGTAGCACGATTGAGGCGGTGGCGTTAGATTCCATGACCCAAAGAGGCTTGCAGCGGCCCATTCTCAGTCCGGCTTCCGGCGCACAATTCATCCCGGGGCCCCCGCAGTCTTTCGAAACTGTCCTGACGTCGCCGTCACGTCGCACGGGCCAATCGATATCATCGTCCTAAGCAGGCCTGGACAAGACGCTTGACCTCCGCGGCGCGAACGTCATCGCGCGCCTTTTCGCCGAAGCGATCTGCCTCGCCGGACCGCTCCATCACATCAAGGGCGCATCGGCAGGATATCTCGCAGGCGTCCGCACGTCCGCCGCCTTTTTCGCAAGCACGCTGGCATGCAGCGAGAAAGGCGCTTGGCTCCGGCATTGGCGCTATCGCTCGGGAGACGGGACCCGAGTGCGCGAGAACGGCGACAAGGGCGATAAGCACGGGCTGGTGCACAAGATAAATCGGAAGACTGTGCCGTCCAGCGAAGCAAAGTCCCGCCGTCAACTTCAGCCCCGCGCGCCAGCGCGACGGCGACGTCAACCTTTCGAGCACGCCGCTGAAACGGGTGGCGGAAAGTCCCAGCAAGAGGACGCCTCCCCACGGAAGCAGCGGGCGCCAGTCGAGCGTGTTGGGCAGCGCGTCACCGAGTCCGATCCACAGGAGGGCGGGCGGATCGAATATCGTCGACTGGAAGAAAACGGGAGACGCGATCATCGCAGCGCCGGCGATGAAGCTGGCGGCCGCAGTCGGGTGAATGAAGGGCAGGGCCAAGACGCTTGAGACGGCAATACAGTGCAGAATGCCAAACCAGATAAATTGCCCGGGCGCGAACATGAAGCTGGCCGCGGAGACGAGCGCGGCCGCGGTCCCGACAAGGGCGATCCTTCTCCAGAACGCCGCCACGTTCAGCTTGACGGGGTGGGCAAGCGCGAGCGACACGCCCGCCAGCGCCAGAAACGCGCTCGCCACGAGATGCGAGAATAGGCGCATCGGCGGCGAGAAAGGCGCTGTCGGCGGAATGAAACCGTAGTCGGCGAGGTCCCAGCTCAAGTGGTAGAACGCCATACCGACGAGCGCCAAGCCGCGTGCGCAATCGACCGCGTCGACCCGGCTGCTCGGCTTCAGAGGCAGCGCGTCAACCGAGGGCGCGAGCTTCGAAGAGAGCATCGTCAAGAATGAACTCAGCCTCGAGTTCGACCGGTCCGGTCATGAGCACGTGATCGTCGGCGCGCCATTCGATCGTGAGAGCTCCGCCGGGAAGGCGAACAGTTCCTTTTCGGTCCATGAGATCAAGGCGGGCCGCCGCAACCAAGGTCGCGCAGGCGGCGGATCCGCACGCGAGCGTGAGGCCGACTCCGCGCTCCCAGACGCGCGCCGTGACCTCGCTCCGCCCCTCAATCTTCGCGAAAGTGACGTTGGCCTTCTCCGGGAACACCGGGTGGACTTCGACGCGGGCGCCAAGTTGCGCCACGTCGAGCTTCTCCAGATCGGACACGAAGAAGACGGCGTGCGGATTACCCATGTTGACCGCAGAGGCGGGGCCGAGCGCTGCGGGCGGATCGCCTTCGGGCCAGGTGAGTTCGACGCGTCGCGTATCCTCGACGGCGC
>Ga0335083_10006965_pt1 | contig 13992 bp, 10 predicted proteins | sample Lox_Sample_42_FD_206716 | JGI IMG/M metagenome (GOLD analysis project Ga0335083, IMG submission 206716) | Soil microbial communities from Loxahatchee National Wildlife Refuge, Florida, United States - Lox_Sample_4.2 | ecosystem: Environmental > Terrestrial > Soil > Wetlands | place: USA...
AGGCTCTCCAACGAGTATTCCAAACGCAATGATCTGGCGAATAGGTTGGAGAATCTTGGCTGCAAAGTAGACAAGCAAGGCACGGATTGGACGAAGGCGGGCGACTTCACGGCTTAGGATGGTGCAGGTGCTGCTATGCAGCTGAGTGTCGGCGTACTGATAATTGGTTCCTTATATTGGCGAGGCGAAGGCAGAGACAGGTGGCGGCGCTGGCGATTGGATTTTGATCGTAGATGGCTGGTTAGGGCACCGATTCGGTATGGTCGCCGCTCCAGAAATCAGACATTCACGATGGTGTTTTCTGAACTTTCGGATGACCAACTCGGTCAGGCAATGGTCGTACAGTGCCACCGCAAGGTATCTTCTCCTGCAGATCTCATACGAGAGGCGGAGTGGCTCTGGTCGGCTGAGGACAACAAGGTTCCGTCCCTTTGTATCCTGTCACCAAAGCTAAGCATTTCCGCAACATGGGGCGGTTGCGTGGCGTTATTAGGAAATCCTCAAAGCAAAATCCCGCAAGGACTATTTGATGGCTGGGCGGAGCGAGTTTCTAGAGAGAAGCACTACAGCGCTAACGCACGGCGGTTGGTTGACGGAAGGGGCAAGCTCCTGATTTTCTGGCCTCACCTTACCGAAGGTGGACCTGTGCCATTGGATTTGTTATTGGCGACTTCAAATGATCCCGAACCCGAATTCCCGACGGTACAGCAAATTGCTGAGGCTTGGAATCGTGAACCCAATAACGAGCGAAGAGGTGAGTATTTCCGCCGCAACAGGGAGAACGGCATTTATACGTTCCAAGACCACGCGATTGAAGAACTCCTCCTACGTTGAAGCGTCGTCGCGGCTTAGCGGAATGCCCCGGCGCAAGCGTGGGTGCTTTCCGAAGCTACCTGCAATTCCTACCTGTGCTCCCTACCAGCAATGCAGATAATACGTGCGAATGACGGTCCTCTATTCGCTGTAATTCGTTGTATTTGTTAATGTGCGTAGGTTGACACGGTAGAGGTCTGCGGTTCGAGCCCGCACGGGCCTACCACTCCTCGTTGTTCGCTGCAGCGGCCAGCATTGGTCCCTTCAGGAACTCTGAACCCTCGACCGTCCCCGACCTCTTCCCTGCACATGGACTCGGTTTTGCAGATCCTTGTCTTATTCGGGTCCAACGTGAGTCGGGCGACGCGCAGACGTGATGGGCGTCACAGCCCCGAATGAGCCGAGTCGTGCAATCTGTCGCCTGGAGGGTCGCATGGCGCTCAACGTGACACCCCGCGCGGTCGAGTTGAAGACGGTGCTGTTCGCGACCGATTTTTCGCCCGCGGCGCGTTTCGCCCAGACATATGCGACGGGTCTGGCCAAGCGATTCAGCGCAAAACTCGTTGTGGCTCATGCGAAGTCGCTGCCGAGTTACGGCCTTCCGCCGGAAAGCTGGCGGAGCACCGACGAAGCCACCGCCCTGGAAATGCAGGAGGTGAAGAAGTCGATCTCGAACTCGGTCGCAGGCATCGAGACCGAGTTTCTGGTGGGCGAGGGCAGCGCGTGGGACGTGCTGAGTTCACTGACCGCGAAGACGAAGATCGACATGATCGTTGTCGGCACACGGGGCCGGACTGGAATCGGCAAGGCGCTGCTCGGGTCGCAAGCTGAGGAGATCTTTCGCCGCGCGTCGTGTCCCGTTCTGACAGTGGGGCCGAATTCGCGTTCGATGGGAGACGCTGGCAATCCCCTGGCGGAGGTTCTGTACGCGACAGATTTCAGTCCGGAGTCGCAGGCGGCCGCCAAGTACGCGATCTCATTTGCGCTGGCTCTGCAGGCGCATCTCACTTTGTTGCACGTGATCGAAAAACCAAAGGCTGGCGAGCTGGTGCAATCCGAGGAATTGGTTTCGTCATCGAATCGGCTGCTTCAGAGCCTTGTGCCGGAAGGGGCGGACTTCTGGCGCGAGCCGCGATACGTCGTGGCGCAAGGCGAGGCCGCCGAGAAGATTCTTGAGGTCGCTGTGAGCACGTATTCCGACCTCATCGTGCTGGGCGTCCGAAAACCGATCGGAATACCCGGGACGGCGTCACATCTTGCTGCGGGAGTGGCGCACAAAGTTGTGGTCAACGCCCGGTGCCCCGTGCTCACCGTGCGCGGCTAACAGGGAGGAGGCTCGTCATGGCAAGCGTTCAACTGGGGGCTCGATTCACACTGAAAAATATCTTGTACCTGACGGATTTTTCGGAACCGTCCGAGGCGGCCTTGCCGTTCGTTACTGCCATTGCGCGGGAGTACGGCTCCAAGGTCTACGCCTATCACGTCCTGATTCCCGCGGCGTATACGTACACGACGCCGGATCTCGCCGTCGCCAGCCTCGCCGCGCAAGAGGAAGCGGCCCAAATCGAACTCGAGCGTGTCGGATCCCATTTGACCGGTCTCTCACACGAGTGCGTCGTCGAGCGCGGAACGGGCGTGTGGAGTTCGCTTGAAAACACGATCAAGGATTACGGCATTGACCTGATCGTGCTGGGGACGCACGGCCGAACCGGCGCGCAGAAATTGCTCTTGGGTTCTGTAGCCGAAGAAGTGTTCCGCAGATCTCATGTGCCGGTGCTCACGATCGGTCCGCTGGCGCACGGCGGCCCGCACAAGAGCGCGAAATTCCGCCGCGTCCTTTTCGCCAGCGATTTCAGCGAGGCGTCCATGGCGGCGGCGCCGTATGCACTCTCCATGGCGCAAGAAAATCAGGCGCGCCTGATCCTGCTGCACGTGATGAAAGAGCCCGAGCCGACAATTGCGAACCAGGCGAGGGAGCACGCGATGTCGAACGCCGCGTCCCAGTTGCGCGAAATCGTTCCAGCATCCGCGCAGCACTGGTGCCATCCGGAAGCGGTTGTTGAGACCGGCAACCCGGCAGAACGCATCCTCCAGGTTGCCCGGGACCGCGAGGCGGATCTGATCGTTCTCGGATTGCGCGACGCCACGGGGCGCATTGGAGCGGCCACGCACCTGGAGAGGAACACGGCCCACAAAGTCGTTGTGCACGCCACCTGCCCTGTCCTTACCGTGCGGGGCTGAGCGCGGGCACTTGCAAAAGGCCGGACAACTCCAGATAGTGTCCGGATGGACGCTGTGAGCGGGTCCGAGGGCGCGCGAGCTCCCGTCAGCACTCCGCGGCGGTCGAAGGCACGTTCGCTGGATGCCGTCTTCCGGCCGAGATCGGTGGCCGTTATCGGAGCGACCGACCGCGAGGGCACGGTCGGCCGCTCGACGCTGGTCAACCTCACCCGCGCATCCTTCTCCGGAAAGATCTATCCCGTCAATCCGCATCACACCGAAATCCTCGGCGTGCGTACCTATCCCGCAATCGGCGCGTTGCCCGAAAAGGTGGACCTCGCGGTCATTGTGACGCCCGCAGCAACCGTGCCCGCGATCGTGGATGAGTGCATCGCAGCCGGCGTCGAGGCGGCCGTCGTGATCTCCGCGGGATTCCGGGAGCAGGGAGCCGCGGGGCAGGCGCTTGAACGCGAGATAACAAACCGATTGCAGGCGAGCAATCTGAGGCTGATCGGACCGAACTGCCTGGGCGTGATGAACCCGGTGATCGGTTTGAACGCCACTTTTGCGCAGACGATCGCGCTGCCCGGCAACGTTGCTTTCCTGAGTCAAAGCGGCGCGCTGCTGACTGCGATTCTCGACTGGAGTTTGCGAGAACAGGTCGGCTTCAGCGCATTCGCTTCAACCGGCTCCATGCTCGACGTGGGCTGGGGCGACCTGATCGACTATTTCGGCTACGACACGAGCACGGAAAGCATCCTGATCTACATGGAGTCCGTCGGCGACGCGCGCTCGTTCCTTTCGGCTGCGCGCGAAGTCGCGATCAAGAAACCGATCATCCTCATCAAGGCGGGCCGCACGGAAGCGGCGTCCAAGGCGGCTTCGTCCCACACCGGCGCGATGACAGGCAGTGATGAAGTGTTCGATGCCGCGCTCCGCCGCTGCGGCGTACTGCGGGTGCAATCGATCTCCGACGTGTTTTACATGGCTGAGGTGCTAAGCAAGCAGCCGCGCCCGCGGGGTCCCAAGCTCACGATCGTCACGAACGCAGGAGGGCCGGCCGTGCTCGCCACGGATGCCTTGATCGCGGAGGGCGGCGAAATCGCGCCGCTCTCGGACGCAGCGCACGGCGCGCTGGATCACTTGCTGCCTCCCTACTGGAGCCGCGGGAATCCGATCGACGTTCTCGGCGACGCTGATCCGGAGCGATATTCCCGCGCGGTCGCGATCGCGCTCGAAGATCCGGAGAGCGATGGCCTGCTGGCGATTCTGGCGCCCCAGGGCATGACGGATCCCGCGAAAGTTGCCGAGCGCTTGAGCCCACACGCCAAAGGCCACGGGAAACCTCTACTCGCCAGCTGGATGGGCGGCAAGAACGTCGAGGCGGGTGAGGCGATCCTGAATTCGTCGGGCATCCCCACTTTCTCCTATCCCGACACGGCTGCGCGCGCCTTCGTGCAGATGTGGCGCTACAGCTACAACCTTCGCGGGCTTTACGAAGTGCCTGCGCTGGCCGATGACCCGAGCGTGGCCGAGGAGCGCGCCCGGAAGGGGCGAGCGCTTCTCGAATCCGCTATCGCCGAAGGACGCACTTTGCTCACTGAGGCGGAGTCGAAGGACGTGCTGGCAATCTACGGGATTCCCACGGTCGTGACGAAGATCGCGCGGAGTCCCGAGGCGGCCGTGGACCTGGCGAATTCGCTCGGGTTTCCCGTGGTCCTGAAGCTTCATTCGCGCAGAATCACGCACAAGACGGACGTGGGCGGCGTGAAGCTGAATTTGACGGCGCCCGACGCCGTGCGGCGCGCCTACGCTGAGATCGAATCGAGCGTGACTGCCGTCGCCGGCAGGGACAGCTTTGAAGGAGTCACGGTGCAGCCCATGGTGCGATCCGATGGCTACGAGCTCATCTTGGGCAGCTCGGTGGATCCGGAGTTCGGTCCGGTGCTATTGTTCGGGTCCGGCGGACAGCTCGTGGAGGTCTATCGCGATCGCGCTCTGGGGCTGCCGCCGCTGAACAGCACGCTGGCGCAGCGTTTGATGGAGCAGACAAGGATCTACAAGGCGCTGCAGGGAGTTCGCGGGCGACAACCGGTCGACATCGAAGCGCTTGAGGGCATTCTCGTCCGGTTCAGCTACATTCCCGTCGAGCTTCCGCGGATCAGGGAGATCGACATCAACCCCTTGCTTGCGTCTCCAAGCGGGCTGCTCGCTCTCGACGCACGCGTCGTGCTCTGGGACAACAATGTGGCAAACTCCGCGTTACCGCGGCCGGGGATCCGGCCGTATCCATCGCGATACGTTTCTCGATGGAAGACGAAGGGCGGCCGGGAGGTCCTAATCCGGCCGATCCGACCTGAGGACGAGCCGCTGATGGTCCGGTTTCACGAGTCGCTCTCGGCGCAAACGGTCTATCTACGCTATTTCCACATGGAAGATTTGAGCTCGCGCGTGGCGCACGAGAGACTGGTGCAGAAGTGCTTCATCGACTACGACCGCGAAATCGCCTTGGTGGCCGAGGCCGCTGATGCGGGAGGCGGCCGCAGGGAGATTCTGGGTATTGGCCGCCTCGCCCGCCAACGGGACCCGCAGGACGGAGAGGTCGCCATCCTCGTCACCGACCGCGCCCAACGTCACGGACTGGGAACCGAATTCCTGCGCCGTCTCGTGGAGATCGGACGCCTGGAAGGTTACACCCGCATCGTCGCCCGCATCCTGCCCGAGAATAGCGGCATGAGAAGCCTCGCGGAGCGATACGGTTTCGAAGTCCAACCGCAGAAGGACCTCTCTGAAATCGTCGCCGTCCTAAGGCTTTAGGGTGGCGCCGAGCACCGACTCGAAAACTAGATTTCCGCGCGAGCAAACAACAGGCGCTTCGCCAATTCGACCAGCAGCAGGTATGTGACGATCGAAAATGCCAGGAACGTGAAGAACGGTCCGGGCAGTGGCGTGAAGCCCAAATGATGAGCCAGGGGCGAATACGGCAGCCACATCCCCAGCGCCACGATCAGGATTGTGGTCGTCGCCAGCGGCAGACTCGGCCGGCTTTTGAACGGATTCTTCGTGGTGCGAATCACGAACAGGACTAGCGTCTGCGTCGCCAGCGACTCGACGAACCAGCCGGTGTGGAACTCAGCTTGGCCCGCATGAAAGAAGTGGAGCAGAACGTAAAAAGTGAGGAAATCGTAGATGGAACTGATCGGCCCAATGAAGATCATGAAGTTGCGGATCAGCGTCATGTCCCACTTGCGCGGGGCCCGAACGTACTGGTCGTCCACGTTGTCGGAAGGAATCGTGATTTGCGCGGTGTCGTAGAGGAAGTTGTTGAGAAGAATCTGAGTCGGCAGCATGGGGAGAAACGGCAGGAACAATGACGCCCCCGCCATGCTGAACATGTTGCCGAAATTCGAGCTTGTTCCCATCAGGAGGTACTTCAGAACGTTTGCGGAAGCGCGCCGCCCCTCCATGATTCCCTTGTGCAGCACTTCCAGGCCAGGTTTCAGCAGAATGATGTCCGCGGCTTCGCGCGCGACGTCCACCGCGGCAGAAACCGAGATGCCCACGTCGGCGGCGTGAAGAGAGGGAGCATCGTTGATGCCGTCGCCCATGTAGCCGACGACATGTCCTCGGATCTTCAGCGCGTGAATGATGCGATGTTTCTGCACCGGAGAGACTCTGGCGAACACGGTTGCCTGTTCGGCTAGATGTTGGAGGGCCGGATCGGTCGTCCGTTCGAGCTCGTCACCCAGAATAATCACAGGATTCGCCAGGCCAACCTGCTCGCAGACGTGCCGGGCCACCAGCTCGTTGTCGCCGGTGAGAATCTTCAGCTCGATTCCGTCGCGCTTCATCACGGCGAGAGAATCGGCGGCGTCCGGATTGGGCGGGTCCGCAAACGCAAGGTATCCCGCGAATGTAAGCTCACGCTCATCCGCCGTGCTGTAGCTGGGCTGTGGCTCGACGTTGGTGTAGGCGACTCCCAGCACGCGGTATCCCTGCGCGCTCAAATCATCAAACGTCTTGCGGCAACGCTGGCGTGTGTCCGGATCGAGCGATTTCTCGGTGCCCTCGGACTCATACGATTGCGAGAGGTCGAGAATGCCTTCCGGCGCGCCCTTCGTGATCAGAATCCGAGAGCCGGGGGAACCGTCTCCCTTCTTCGCGACGACGATCGATAATCGGCGGCGGTCGAAGTCGAAGGGGATTTCGTCGATCTTGATGTACTCGTCGCCATCGGTTCGCGGAATGCCCAGGATCGCAACGTCCAGCGGGCTCCGGATTCCTGTTTCGAACTTGCTGTTGAGATAGGCGAGGGCTAACGGGCGGTCGGAGGGTATACCGACGTAGTCAACCGAAGAACTGAGGACCATCTGGCCGGTCGTGAGCGTCCCCGTCTTGTCGCTGCAAAGAATATCGATCGTGCCGAAGTTCTGAATTGCCGGCAAGTGCTTGACCACGACGTGTTCGCGCGACATTCGGACCGCGCCTCGCGCCAAGGTGACGGACGTGATCATCGGCAGGAATTCGGGCGTCAATCCGACGGCCAGCGCCACCGCGAAGACGAAGGACTCAAAAGCGTCTTTATGCAAGGCGACTCGGATCGCGAGGATGAAAAGGACCAGGAAGAAGACCGAGCGCATGATCAGCAAGCCAAAGCGCTTCATGCTCCGCTCGAATTCGGTTTCCGGCGGACGTGTCGCCAGGCGCTCAGCGATTCCGCCGAACATCGTGCGCGGCCCGGTGGCCATGATCAGCACCGTCGCCGTGCCGCTGACCGCGGAAGTGCCCATAAAAACGAGATGAGGCGCATCCGGTCCAGTGGCATTGAGCGTCGCCTCTCGCCTGGCTTGTTTTTCGACGGGCAGGGATTCGCCCGTCAAGGCCGCCTGCTGGACGTACAAGTCACGCGCATCCAGGATCTGGCCGTCCGCCGGGACCAAATCCCCCGCAACCAGGCGGACGAGGTCCCCGGGCACGACCTCGCGCCGGTTGATCTCCTGCCAGACACCATCGCGCAAAACCGTGGCAGTTGGAGTGATGTCCGCGCGAAGCCGCTTGATTGCCTGCTGAGAGCGGTACGTCTGGACGAAATTGACGAGCACGCTCAACAAGACGATGACGAGAATGATCAGGGCGTCGGCTGCATCTCCCAGGAAGACGGAAGCCAAAGCGGCCACCAGCAGAATGACCACCAGGGGATTCAAGAACAGCATCAGGAGTTCGGTAATCGCAGCGCCGGACTTGGCAGGTGCGGGCTCGTTCGGCCCATATTGGTCCAGGCGCTCCGCTGCCTCGGCGGAGGACAGGCCGGAGTTTGAGGGCGGTGCTACCGGAGCCTGTGCTTGCGAATTGGCCGGCGACGGGTTCATGGTGCGATTGCTTCCCCCCTCTGCGCCCTATTTGGGCGTCCGACGGGGCTGGCTTGCCCTTAGACTATACGGGATGCTAACGTCTTTTCGGCATGAAGCAAGAGGAGCCCCTCCGCGGATCGGTGCTGGGGTTGGCCGAACCCGAGCGATTTGTCCGGCTGCTCGATTCCGCTCCAGACGCGATGGTCGTTGTTGACGGTGCTGGCCGCATCGCAATTGTAAACTCCCAGACAGAAAAGCTATTCGGCTACTCCCGGCACGAGCTCCTTGGCCAGAGCGTCGAGATTTTGGTGCCGGAGCAGGCGCGCCACGCTCACGTGCAACATCGCGCAAACTACGCTGCGTCGCCCAAAACCCGGCCGATGGGAGCGCAGCTGGATCTGAAGGGCCGGCGAAAGGACGGCAGCACGTTTCCCGTTGAGATCAGCTTGAGTCCCTTTGAGGAAGACGCGGGCCCCTTCGTTGTCAGCACGATCCGGGACGTGACGGACCGCAAGCGAATCGAAGACGCTCTGCGGGTCAGCGAAGAGAGGTTTCGCCGGCTCGTTGCAGAAGTGCAGGATTACGCGATCTTCATGCTCGATCCCGAAGGCCACATTACGACGTGGAACGAGGGCGCCCAGCGCATCAAGGGCTACAGCGCCAGCGAAATCCTGGGACGAAACTTCTCGTGCTTCTATCCCGCGGCGGACGCTGAGCAAGGCAAACCGGCCGAGAATCTTGCCATAGCGGCGCGGGAGGGGCGGCTCGAATCCGAAGGTTGGCGCGTCCGCAAAGACGGCTCACGATTCTGGGCCAGCGTCGTGATTACCCCCGTTCATGACGAGAAGGGCCGTCTGCTCGGCTTCACGAAAGTCACTCGAGATATCACGGAGCGGAAGCGCGTCCGCGAGGCGTTTCTTCTGGAAGTCACCAACGCATTGCTTTCCAATCTCGATATCACAAAGCTGCTCAGCGCCGTTGGCACGTGCATACGGCAAGTGAAGGAGTTCGACTACGCGACGCTGGCTCTCTACGACAGCGAGACCAAGAAGCTCCGCATTCATCTGGTTGGGTCGGCCGCCGGGACGCCTTCGTTTCCCGCAACGATTCTGACTCCGGTGGCGGGTTCGCCGGAAGGCTGGTCCTACGTCTCCCAGAAACCGCTTCTGCTGAGAGGGAACCCGGGGGAGCAATTTCCGTTCAAACTGCCCGAATACCTCGCACAGGTCTCCGTGAAATCGGGCTGCTGGATTCCTCTGGTCGGGAGGGACAAGGCCGTCGGCACGATGAACCTCTTTAGCGCGTCCGCGCAGGCCTTTTCGGATGAGGATTTGGTCTCGCTCTCGCAGCTGGCCGGCCAGGCGGCGGTGGCGCTGGATAACGCGCTCGCTTTCAAGCGTATCTCGGACCTGAACGCGAGGCTGGAACACGAGAAGGACTACCTCGAAGACGAATTGCGGATCGCGCAGAAGTTCGAAGAGATCATAGGGGAGAGCAAGGCCCTGAAGCGCGTGCTGAAACAGATTGAGACCGTTGCGCCCACGGATTCAACGGTGCTGATACTGGGGGAAACGGGGACCGGCAAGGAGCGGCTGGCTCGAGCAGTCCATGACCTGAGCCCCCGCCGCGGACGCGCCTTCGTCAAGGTGAATTGCGCCTCGGTGCCTGCGGGTCTGCTGGAGAGTGAGCTTTTCGGCCACGAGAGGGGAGCGTTTACTGGAGCCATCGCCCAGCGGATCGGCCGATTCGAGCTCGCGCACCAGGGCACACTGTTCCTCGACGAAGTAGGAGAGATTCCGGTGGACTTGCAGCCGAAACTGCTTCGCGTCCTGCAAGAAAAGCAGTTCGAGCGGCTCGGGAGCAGCCGGACTCTGACCACGGATGTGCGGATCGTGGCGGCGACGAACCGCGACCTCGGTAAACTGGTCTCCTCCGGCCAGTTTCGCAGCGATCTCTTTTACCGGCTGAGCGTATTTCCCGTGCTAGTTCCGCCCCTGCGTGAGCGCGCTGAAGATATTCCGCTGCTCGCCGAGTATTTTCTCTCCCGATTCGCCGCGAGGATGGGCAAGAGCGTGAGTGTCGTTCCGCCGGATACGATGCAGATGCTCTGCCGGTACCCGTGGCCGGGCAACGTGAGAGAGCTCGAGCATTTCATCGAGCGGGCCGTGATCTTGTCCCCGGGCCGAGATCTCAGGGTGCCTCCTCTGGAACTGGATCCCGGCCATGCCAAGGATGTCGTGCCGGATGCGAAGCTGGAAAGCGTCGAACGAGACCACATTATTCACGTCCTGCGCGAAACCAAAGGCAAGGTGGGCGGTCCCGGCGGAGCTGCGGAGCGGCTGGGAATGAACCGGACGACTCTCAACTCCAAAATGCAGAAACTGAAGATTTCCCGGAAGAATCTCTAGTCTCCTCCGGAAGTGCTCTCAGCGCACAAAACAGGTGTGATGAGGATCACTGCTCTACGCTAACAACGCTGCGATGCTCTTTGCGGACGCCGGTCACGCGCGGTTGATGTCATGACGGGCCGCAACACCGAGCTTGACTCGCCAGCTCCGCCAGGGACCGGCGCCGAAACTACCTGTGAAAGTGAGGAAGTACGGCAATGGCAGAAAAATCGGCAGCGGTGCAACTCGCGAAGGAACCCACCAGCATGAAACCTGCCGCGGTCGAGAATTGGCTCGACCGGGCAAACGCCGTGTTCGATGTAATTTCCCGGCGCGCATATGACCTATTTGCGAGCAACGGACGAGTATTCGGCCGCGAACTTGAGGACTGGCTCCAGGCCGAAAGAGAGTTGCTCCATCCCGTTCACATCCATGTCACCGAATCCGGAGATGCTCTGGAAGTGAAGGCGGAAGTGCCCGGATTCAGCGAGAAGGAACTCGAAATCAACCTCGAGCCTCGACGGCTCGTGATCAGCGGCAAGCGCGAAGAAAAGAAGGACGAAAAGAAGGGCAAGACGGTCTATTCCGAAACGTGCTCCAACCAGATACTGCGCGTCATCGACCTGCCAGCCGAAGTGGAGGTAGAGAAAGTGACCGCGGTACTCAAGAACGGAGTTCTCAGTCTGACTCTTCCGAAATCGGCAAAGGCTCGAAGCGTTCGTATTGAGCCGAAAGCCGCAGCGTAGGTTCAAAGTCTGCGCCGGGCGGTGGGCCACGGAGGTCTCATGGGTAGGCGGCTCGACCGTCCGGCTCAGGCAACCAGGAAGAGAATCCGGGGTGGCGCTCGAAGGACTGCTCCAGGGGAGGATCGGAACATGAGAAGGAAAACGACAAAGCCCGCCAAGCGAAAGAGCGTGGCCGCGGCAGCCAAGAAAGCAGCTCCGAAAATCCGGCGCGCAGCGCGCCAGCGTTCGGACGCCGTGATTCACCAATACATTCTCAACGGCGAGGATTTTCCCGGCTACTGATGCGTCGGGAAGAAAGCAGAGATGGAACATGAGAGTTCGAGACGTGATGATGAGGACGCCCGCCTATTGCACTCCGGATATGAATCTGGGCGCGGCCGTTGAAATCCTCTGGAATCGCAATTGCGGAATTCTTCCGGTTGTGGACGCCGATCACAAGGTCACCGGAGTCGTGACGGACCGGGATTTGTGCGTGGCGCTGGGCACGCGAAATCGGTTGCCGGGAGAGATTACAATCGCGGAGGTTGCTAGCGGCGAGGCCTACTGTTGCCGGGTCGAAGACGATCTTGAAACGGCGCTTGAGACGATGGCCAACAGGCGCGTGCGCCGCTTGCCCGTCGTGAATCAGGACGGCACTCTTGAGGGCATTCTGTCCATGGACAACGTTGTGCTGCACGCAGAAGAGGGTCGGCCGCAGCGAGCCGCGGAGCTTTCCGGCGCAGAAATTGTGCGGGCGCTGAAGCGAATCTACAGCCCTCAACTGCCGCAGGTGGTGCGAGCGCGCGCGGCCGCGAACTGATGGGCCGCTGCGCCAGCCGGAGACCGGGCGGGTTCGATGGTGCAGAAGATACAGAGCAGGCAGATAGCGGGGCGGCTTCTGGCCTTGAAGTTGCTCTCGTATGTCGATCGGGCCGACGTGCTGGTTCTCGGCCTGCCCCCCGGTGGGGTTCCTGTGGCCCAGGAAATCGCCTCGACTCTGCGGCTGCCGTTGGATGTCCTAGTTGTCAGGAAACTGGCGGCGCCCGGGATTGAAGGCGTCGCGATGGGCGCTGTGGCCCACGGGGAAATCGAAATCGTCGATCCGGATGCTGTCGAGGAGTTCAATGTCTCCGACACCGAACTCGCGGCCATTCTGAACGCCGAACGAGGGGAGCTGAAGCGGAAAGAGGCCGCCTATCGCTCCTCTCGTCCGGCATTCGACCTTCGGGACCGCGGCGTAGTTCTCGTCGACGATGGAATCGAGACGGGAGCGACGATGCGCGCCGCAATCGAGACGGTGAGGCGGCTCGGGGCTACCCGGGTGATCGTGGCCGCCGGCGTTGCGACCCTCTCGGTTTCCCTGGAGTTGCGCGCCGAGGCGGACGAGGCAATCTACGTCCTGAGGCCTCGGGAGTTTCGAGCGACAGCCTCTTTCTATGAAGATTTTCCGGAATTGCGCGACGAGGACGTGCGAAGTTTGCTGAGAGAAGCCTGGAAATCAGACACACCAAATGCCGCTTGAGGTGATTGCGCGGCGGGAGCGAATCGCGATGGCCGACATTCGAGAAATGGGTTCCAAGGACGACGCGGCACAACTCATGTACGCCAGACTGGCAGGCACGCACGGGCAGCCGTGCGTTTCCGTCTACACGGCTTCGTTTCTTTCGGCGATTCCGGCGAAGGCCGATTTGGACCGGTTAACACGGTTGGTTAGAAGTGCGTGCGAGAGATTCGCGGACGCCTCCCTGACTCCGGATGCAGCGGAGGAGTTGTTGAAATCGTGCTGGTACCTTCTGCCGAGCGGCAACGCCGTCCGTGCCGGGACGCGGGCTCTGGCCGTTTTCTTGTCGGATGGTTTCTTCGAGTGCTTTCAGCTTCCATCGCCCGCCGCCGAGTTCGCCGTGGTCGGACATGAATTTCATGTTCGGCCGCTGCTGGCTATTGTGCCGGAGGACGACCGGTTCTTCTTGCTTGCCGTCAGCCAGAAACACGTGAAACTGTTTCAGGGCTCCTACAGCGGACTGACCGAGCGAACCGTGGAGGCCGTGCCCGAGAATCTGCACGAAGACTTGTCTGGGCGAAGTTTCGAAAAGGCTTACCAATCCCATACCGCGGCGTCGCCGCTCTCGCACACGAAGGGAGCGGTCTTTCATGGCTCCCACTTCAACAAGAAAGAAGAGATTCTCCACTTCCTCCGCAGCGTCGACCGGGGAATCGCGAATTCTCTGAAGGACCATCGGGCGCCCTTGATCGTGGCGGCCGTCGATTACTTGTTCCCCATCTACAAAGAGGCGAACACGTATCCGCATCTTGCGGACAGCGCGATCGTGGGAAGCCCGGACCTTCTTTCGACGAATGCGCTTCATGCCGCGGCCTGGAAGGTTGTCGAAGAACAGGCGTCGAAGGCGCGGAACAGCGCGTTCGCGTTGTACGGCGAGCATGTCAATACGCCTCTGACTTCCAGCAATTTGCGCGACGTAGTGCTCGCCGCGAGCC
>Ga0335083_10006966_pt1 | contig 13991 bp, 9 predicted proteins | sample Lox_Sample_42_FD_206716 | JGI IMG/M metagenome (GOLD analysis project Ga0335083, IMG submission 206716) | Soil microbial communities from Loxahatchee National Wildlife Refuge, Florida, United States - Lox_Sample_4.2 | ecosystem: Environmental > Terrestrial > Soil > Wetlands | place: USA: Florida...
CGATAGAAAGCTCCACTTTGGTGTGCGACACGGCGGTGATGATGCCGGCCACCGGAATGCGGCTGGCGTCGGCTGGATCGTCAATGGTCATGCCCAGGCCTTTGAGAATCATTTTTGCTTTGCTGACGTCCATGGCCAGTTCCGTGTTTCGTTCCTGCAGATTGGCCAGGACGCCGTTGGCAACGGATAATTTGTCGGCGAAATCGGTGGCTTTTTTAATTTGCTCGTCGGTTTCTTTTTGCGAGGCGGCAATTTCGCTGCGAAGTTTTTGGACCTCGTCGGTCAAGTTCGATAAGTTATTCTGCGCCACGTGCAACGCGTTGGTATTGGCCGCCAAATCGGCTTCTTTCGCGGCCAATTGTTGCGACTTGGAGGCGTTTTCCGTTTTGAGCGAATCGATTTCGGCCTCGGCTTTGCCCAGGGCCTGGATTTTCGCCGTTTTTTCCGCGTTCAACTGCAACTCCATTTCCGCTTTGTCGTTGGTCAGCTTGGCGTTATCCTCGCGGGCATTTTTTAGCTGTTCTTTGTAGCCGACGGTTTGATTGCCGCGGACTTCGCCGGCCGTGCGCATAATTTCCTCACGCCAGTTTTTGTGCGCCGAATAGACCATGATTGAAAACGTGGCGAAGACAATGCTCATGATCAACACCAGCACCACAAAAATTCTGCCGACAAGATTCATTGTTTGCTCCCTGCGGCCGGATCAACCCGGCGCAAAGTTGCGTACAAGGCCGCCTCGATACCACGGGGGAAAATCTGCCAGTTCCGTGAGTTAGCCCGCGATCGAACACCAAGCGGCACAACGTACCCCGGCAACGCGGCGTTCCACACCGGTCGTGGGATCGATAAGTTCTTAGTTAATCAGGAGATAAGTTCCCTGAACTAACTCATTTAGTATAATTGGCGGCAGACGGCGATGTCAATTGAAATCGCGTTAATCTCGGCAAGCCAAGAAGAGTGGGATGATTGGCATTTCCACATGAATTGTCGCTTGGAAAAGCAAAAAGCTGTGGGCGCCGCCAGTCTGAACAACACACGTTAATTCGATACCGCGACGTGGTTTCCGCGCCGCCGCCCGCGCCAATCCCAAACGCCCGCCGCGGCCAATCCGAGGCAGCCGGCCAGGCACAGTCCGGAGAATAAATCTCCGTGTTGCAGATAAAAACTCCGCCGGCTGTCGGGTTCCGGTTGGGCGATAATGACCGCCGTGGCCCGGCGCGGTCCCTGGCGCACAATTTGGCCGTTGCTGTCGATCCACGCCGAAAAGCCGGTGTTGGCGGCAATCAGCAGCGGCTTGCGCATTTCAATCGCGCGAAATACGCCGCAGGCCAAGTGCATGTCGAGTTCGCTCGATCCGCGAAACCAACCGTCGTTGGTAATGTTCAAAAGCACGTCTGGCTCTTCGCCTTGGGCGCGCAGTTGCAATACTTGGCGGCGGATGAGATGCGGGATGACCGTTTCGTAGCAAATGTCTGGACCGAAGCGGAAGTCGCCCAGTTTTTGGGAAACCGCCTTCGTGCCCGAAGTGAGTCCGCCGGTGAGGGGCGTAATTTTGTACAGAAACGGCAAGTACTCCGCAAACGGAATGTACTCGCCGAACATGACCGGGTGCATTTTGTCGTACCGCGCCAAAGGCTTGCCCTGTGAGTCGACGAACAGCGCGCTGTTGTAATAATCTTCGCGGTAATGGTCGCCGCCTGAATTACTGAAATCGACGGCGTCGATACCCAGCAGCAGCGGGGGCGGCAGCGGCGCATTAAATTTATCTGCCACGATGCCGCGGAAAAAATCTTGCAAGTCGCGCAAATTTTTCTCGCTTGTGCTGGCCAGCTCCGCCGGCGTTTGCCTCCAGTCGGCCGGAGGTTGGAAGTTGGGGGAGAAGGTAAACAGGGAATAGCGGTACATGGTCTCGGGCCAGACCAGCAAATCCAAGTTTGGTTGCTCGATCAGCGCCTGCTTCGAGAGCCGCAGATATTCATCCAGGACGGCGTTGAGTTTATTTTCATCGCTTTTTACTTCGACGTCGATGGAACCTTGAATCAATGCCACCGTCGGCCCGGGCCGAGTGTGATTGCCAGCTTTCCGCCATTGGCCATACACTACCGCTCCAGCCAGAGCGATCACCAGCGGCGCGATCGGCCACAAAGCAAGCCGTTGGCCGCGCCAGGGCAGCGTCAGTGCCACACAAGCCGCCACCAGCATTACCAGGCCGCTCACGCCGTAATCGCCGATGATGTCGGCAATTTGAATCACAGTGGGCCAGTGGATTTGGGTGTGGGACAGAGCCCCCATCGTGAACCCGCTCAGCAAATGACCGCGGGCCAGTTCCAGGCCGGTCCACACGACAGGCGCGGCCACGACGAGCGAAATTCCCAACCGCTGCACCGCCACGCGCACCAGGCCGACAAACACGGGTAAGTAAAATGCCAAATAGAACGAGAGGGCGAGCCAGCCGAAATACGTGGTCCAATGCGGGAGCCGCAGCCAGTGAATGGCTGCCAGCCAGAAGGCAAACCCGGCCAGCCACAAGGCACGGTAGGGTTTTCGCCCGTCGAGATTAGCCTGCCGGCACAAGAGCAGCCAGGGCACAGGGGCGATCCACGCCAGGGGCCACAGATCAAACGGCGGCAGTGAAAGATAGACGAGTAAGCTTCCGAGCAACCCCAAACCGAGCGTCGTATGCAATCTTGCTTCGGCGCGATTGAAGAACGAATCGGCTACCGCAAGATTCTCTCGCGGAGCATCTTTCGCAGTCGCTGAACGAACTTGTTGTTTCACGCCGGCTGCCGAGGTTGCCATTCCTCAAGCGTAAAGCAACAGCCCGCTTGAAGCCAGATTGAATTGGCGAGTGGATTCCCAAGCTGACGTCTTTGGCGTCGTTCTTTACAGCAACAACACGTCGACCGCGTCGCCGGCGGCATAAATTTTCTCGCCGGCCGGAAAAATCGCCAGTGCATTCGCGCCGGCAAAGCCGCGCAAATCGGCCGAACCCTGCCACGCTTTGGGCTCGACCAGCCAACCCTCGGCCGACGCGATAGCCACCGCCGGCCAGTACGTAGGCCGGTCGCTCCGCTGTCGGAACTCGGCCGTTAATTTGGCCGGCTGCGTGCGCTGCGGCGGCTCCCAATGCCTGCCCGCGAGGCGTGCTATCGCCGGCTTTACGAACAGTTCGAAACACACCAGGCTGCTCAGCGGATTCCCCGGCACGCCGAAGACCAACGTCGAATTTTTCGCCACGCCGAACCACAACGGCTTGCCGGGTTTCAAATTTACCTTGTGAAATACCTGTCTCACGCCCAGTTCGGTCAATCCGGCGGGGACTAAATCGAGCACGCCGGCCGAGACGCCGCCGGAAATCACGAGCACGTCGCTTTGTAAACCGGCCTGAAAACATTTTCGCAGTTCGGCCACCTCGTCGCGCGCAATTCCCAGATCGTGCGGTGTCGCCCCAGCCTTCCGCACGGCCGTCGCCAGCAGCGGACCGTTGGCATTGCGAATTTGGCCTGTCGCCGGTTGCTGATCGGCGGGAACCAATTCGTTCCCCGAAGAAACAATTGCCACTTGCACGGGCGGAATGGCATGGAGCCGGGCCCGCCCCACTTCGGCCAGCAAACCGATTTCTGCCGGGCCCAATTCCACGCCGCTGTGCAGGACGATATCCCCCCGCCGCAGCGATTTGCCGCGGCGCATGATGTTTTGGCCGGCGCGAAAATGCTCGTCGTGAATATCGACTACGTCACTTCTAGCCCGTGTCCGTTCCACCATCACCACGGCATCCGCTCCCTCGGGAAGGGGCGCGCCGGTCATGATGCGCGTGCAACAACCGGGAATGATTTTGCGCGTGGGAACCGCACCCGCCGTTACTTCTTCCAGCACGCTCAGCTTGGCCCGGCCATCGGCCAAATCAGCGGCCAACACCGCGTAGCCATCGACCATTGATTTATCGTGCGGCGGACTGTCGATGTCGCTGGTGACATCTTCGGCCAATACCAAACCCGAAGCCTCTGCCAGTGGCACTTCGCCCGGCGGTTTGGGCCGCGCGTTTTCGAGAACGAAACTCAGCGCTTCGGCGACAGAAAGCATATTTAGATGCGAGTGGCCAAAAACCGCCGTAATATGTCGAAGCCGCCCGGCGTTAAAAAACTCTCTGGATGAAATTGCACGCCGAAGGTCGGATGCCGCTTGTGGCGAATGCCCATAATTTCCTGGCTGCCATCGGGGGCGTCGGCCCAGGCGGTTACTTCGAAATCGGGCGAGAGGGTGCCCGGCTCGATTACTAGACTGTGGTAGCGCGTGGCTTCAAACGGATTGGGCAAACCCTCGAATAGTCCACCGCCGGTGTGATGAATGCGGTCCACTTTGCCGTGCATCAGTTGTTTTGCCCGAACGATGCGCCCCCCGGTGGCTTGGCCGATCGCTTGATGTCCCAGGCAGACGCCCAAAATCGGCAGCTTTCCGGAAAACCGCTGGATGCAGGCGCAGGAAATTCCGGCCTCGCTGGGCGTGCACGGCCCGGGCGAAATGATGAGGTGCGACGGCGCCAGCCGCGCGATGTCGTCGGTCGAAATTTCATCGTTGCGAAATACTTTCAGATCGAGCGCAGCGTCGATCTCTCCCAACCGCTGAACGAGGTTGTAGGTGAAGGAATCGTAATTGTCGATGAGAATGATCATTTACTGAAAATCATAAAACTGCGACCATTAGTCAGGCTGATCTGTCAATGGATTGTCGATTGGCACTGCGGCGCGACTGCTGGTCGCGGCTTTCTACTCATCCCGACACTAATTTCGAGGGATGAGGTTCGCGGTTCACCAGCGGCAACACTTGAGGCTGGTACACGGTGGTATAGGCTTTTGCCGTGCGATGCGTATCGAGCGCCGCTTGCGATTCCCAGCGTTCGGTCAGCAAAAACCGCGTGGGGTCGTTGTTGGATTGATAGACCTCAAACCGCAGGCAGCCGGGCTCCTGCCGCGACAGCCGCGCTTGCTCCGCCAACAGCCCGCTGACCTTTTCCACGTCGGCAGGCTCTTTCACGGTTAACCAAATGTTGAGGTACAGCATGGCGATGAATGACCAATGACCATCCCGGCGCGCCGGGACGAATAACCAATGAAAATGACCGTGCGACACATGCTCAGTTTAGCCCGTGCCTGCAGGCCGGGCCATAGCGCGGACCGCGATCGATCGGTTTGCGAATTACGAATTTGCCCCATCTTGCGGGCCCGAGGGGCGCATCGTGTGCGAATACCGGCGGTGCGATATAATTTGTTGGAAGCTATTTCAAAACTGAGGGTTCGGCTCGGCGGGAGCCTTGCCCTTCCAAACCACTGATTTTCGATCACGACCATGCCCACTAGCAGCGCCGAACTTGCACCGTCCGGTTCGCCGGCGTTGGAATTCAAGCCTTACCGCGGCTTGTCGAACGAAGCTCTTGCGCGCCGCATCAATGCGGTTCGGGCCGAGATGGGCTCGCGGCTTTTGATTTTGGGGCATCACTATCAGCAGGACGAAGTGATTGCTCTGTCGGACTTGCAGGGGGACAGCTACCAGCTCAGTCGCATGGCCGCCGACAGCCGCGATTGCCGCTTTATTGCGTTTTGCGGCGTGCACTTCATGGCCGAAACCGCCGACATTGTCGCCAACCGGCCCGACAAACTGGCGGAGCGTAGCGGCGAGCGAGTCACCGTGGTGCTGCCCGACATGGCCGCGGGCTGCTCGATGGCGGATATGGCCGGGATCGATCAGGTGGAAAGCTGCTGGGAAGAACTGGCTGAAGTGATTGACACGGGCGACATCACGCCGGTGACGTACATCAACTCCGCCGCGAGTCTGAAAGCGTTTTGCGGCCGGCACGGCGGCATTGTGTGCACATCTTCCAATGCCGCCGCCGTTTTGAATTGGGCATTCCGGCGCACGAAGCGAGTGCTGTTTTTTCCCGATCAACATCTGGGCCGCAACACGGCCAAGGCGATGGGCATTCCGCTGACGGAAATGGCGGTGTGGAACCCGCTGGCCAGTCAGCTGAGGGGCAACATCGGCTCCCTGGGGGGCAACACGGCCGCCGCGCTGGAAAATGCCAAAGTGCTGCTTTGGCAAGGGCATTGCAGCGTGCACGCCATGTTCCGGCCGGAGCATGTGGACGCGTTTCGGGCGAAATTCCCGGGCATCAAAATTCTGGTGCATCCGGAATGTGCGATGGAAGTGGTCGACAAAAGCGACGTGAGCGGCAGCACCAGCAAAATCATTCGCACTGTAAAGGAAGCGCCGCCGGGAACCAAATGGGCCATCGGCACGGAGCTGCACTTGGTGAACCGGCTGAAGCACGAGCATCCCGAGCAGGAGATCCATTTTCTTTCGCCGGTGGTGTGCATGTGCGCAACGATGTACCGCATCGACCTGGCGCACTTGTGTTGGAGCCTGGAGAACCTATCGGCCGGCACCCCGGTGAATGTGATCCAAGTCGACCCCGCCACGGCCCACCACGCCCTGGTGGCGCTGGAAAGAATGTTAGCGGTCAAGTGATTTGAAAAAGATCACTCCCAGTAGATTCGTTCTCCAGAAGCGGGAGCGGGCCTGAGTGAGAATGTTGGATTGATGCGCGCAGGGTGCAACTCAGGCCAGGGCCGGCAGACGCTTTTTGCGGCGGCCCGGCTTCTTGGCCGCCGCGGAGCCTTTTGCTGTGGCGCGTTTCGCGGGCTTGCCATGTGCAGTGGTTTTGCCGTTGGCGGCGGCACTTGCAGATCTTCCGTTCGTGGCGGCCTTCGACATTTTTCCGTTCCATGCGGCTTTTGTAGATTTGCCATTCAGCGAGGTTTTCGGCGCCCGGTTTCCTTTCGCAGTCTTGGTTTTTTTCGGCGGCAATGCACAGTATGTGCCCGGGAAGGCGGCGTACAGGGCGGCGCAGCGCACTAAATGCTCGATGGGCACGCTATCGTTGACCGTGTGGGCCACATCTTCGGCGGCGGGGCCGAAGCCCACGCAGGGGATGCCGAACATGCCGGCAATCGAAACGCCGTTGGTGCTGAAGGTCCAGCGATCGACAATCGGCGGCTTGCCGAACAGCGATTTGTGCGCATCGACGGCGGCCCGCACTTGGGGTGCGTCTTCTTCTTCGCACCAACTTGGGAAGTATTTATCGGTGGGGTAGGTGAGGCCGGTGTAGGCTTTTTCGGCGTAGGTGAGCAATTCGACCTTGGCCTCCACGCCGGCGCGTTTGACGGCGTCGCGCACTTCCTTGAGGGCCTGTTCTTTTGTTTCGCCGACGGTCAAGCGGCGATCGAGCTGGATGAAGGCCGCTCCGGGCACGGCACACCGACTGGGCGTTTGGCAATCGATGTAGGAAACCGTCACCGTGCCATTGCCGAGGAACTTGTTCTTTTTCAGGCGTTTGTGCAATTTTTCGATTTCCCCGACGATCCGCGCCGCCTTGTAGACGGCGTTATCGCCTTTTTCTGGCATCGACCCGTGGCAACTTTTTCCCAGCACGGTAATGCCGATTTCCATCCGCCCACGCTGGCCGCGCAGGACTTTGCAATTGGTGGAATCGGTAATCACGACGCACTCGGGCCGAATTTTTTCCTCCTGCACGATGTATTGCCAACACAAACCATCGCAATCTTCTTCCATGACCGTGAAGGTTAACAGCAGCGACCAATCGTCGCTGTTCAAACCCAGGTCTTTGATGATTTTCGTGGCGTACACCATCGCCGGCACGGCCCCTTTTTGGTCGCCGGCGCCGCGTCCCCAGACCAGTCCTTTTTCCACCTTGCCGGTAAACGGATCGTGCTTCCATTCTGCGGGGTTGCCGACGTCGACGGTGTCGATGTGCGCATCGATGGCCACGAGCCGGGGGCCTGTGCCGACCTGTACCAGCAGGCTGCCGAGGCCGTCGGTCCAAATTTTATCGGCCGCGCCGAGCAGTTCGACCTGCTGGCGAATGCGATCGATGACGCTCTTTTCCTTGCCGCTTAACGATTGAATGGCCACGATGTCGCGCAAAAGGTCGACCATGGGTTGTTCGTACTGTTTGGCCTGGGCCAGAATTGCTGCATGATCCACAGTTGATTCTCCGTTGGGTGGTAAAATTATGTGTCGATAATGTGAGTGTCTTGGTGGTACGGCAAACTTCATTCACAAACCGACCGCTGGCGGTCGGTTACCGACGATAAAGTCATCGGCTTGGATGAGAATTTTTCTGGCACCTCAGCCCCTCACAATCCGTGTGCCCACTTTGCCGGCGATCGCTTGTTTGATTTTCTCGCAGGAGGTAATCAAAACCTGCGAGGTGGCTTGCGGCGTTCGTTCCAAAAACTCGACTCCGCCTTCGACTTTTGGCCCCATCGAGCCGGCCGGAAACTGCCCGTCCCGGAGCATTTCGCGGGCCTCGCCCACCGACATCTGCTTGATGGGCCTGGTTTGCGGGGTACCAAAGTGCTGCTGAACGTAATCCACGCCCGTCAAATACGCCAGCATGTCGGCCTGCAGTCCGAGCGCCAGCAACGCGGAGGTGCGGTCTTTGTCGATCACAGCTTCCACGCCGGCGAATTGTCCATCCTTGCCTTGCACGACAGGAATTCCGCCGCCGCCGCAAGCCACGATCGATTGCCCGGCCTGCACGAGGGAGCGGATGACGTCCATTTCCACAATGTCGCGTGGCAAGGGCGAAGCCACGACTCGCCGCCAACCGCGACCGGCATCTTCGACCATTAACCAGCCATCGTTCTTCATGTGTTTTGCCGCCTGCTCGCGCGACATGAAAGGGCCAACCGGCTTGGAGGGCTTGGAAAAGGCGGCGTCTTCCCGCGAGACGCGCACCGTGGTGATAATGGTGCTGCATACCCGCGGCTGGCCGCGCGAAGCCAGCTCGTTCATTAAGCACTGGGAAATCATGTAACCCATGCCCGCCTGCGTGTCGGCGACAACGGTATCTAGGGGGAGCGGATAGACATGGTGCCGCGCCGCAATTTCCACCCGCCGCATCACGTTGCCCACTTGCGGACCATTGCCGTGGGTAATGACGAGTTGATGGCCGGCCAAAATCAAATCGGCCAGGGGACGAATGGCGGCGCGGGTGGTGGAGTATTGCTGGGGAATGTTCCCTTCTTGCCCCGGAGGACTGACCGCATTACCACCCAAAGCAACAACGATGAGCATGCCGCCCGTCCCCTTGTGACTGAACCTTCGAAGATGAGTTACGCCTTTTCGCGAGTGGCTGCCGACTTCCGCGGCCCGGGCGTCAATATCGCCTTGGCCGCCGGCGAATCTTTCATGGGCAGCACGGTCCGCTCGATGCCGTCAAACGCCCGCAAGGCGCCTGCCACGGCGGGCGCGGTCGGGACCAAACCTAACTCGCCCACCCCCCGTGCTCCATACGGACATTCCGGATCGGGTGTTTCGATGAACATGACTTCCAATTCCGGCATTTGGTGCGCCCGGAGCACGCGGATGGATTTGATCGTGTCGGTGACGATGTGTCCGCCCTCGCAGACAAAATCTTCGGTTAATGCGTAGCCCAATCCCATGTGCAGCGAGCCTTCGATTTGGCCGGCGCAGAGCACGGGGTTCATGACCCGGCCCACGTCGTGTGCGGCGATTACTTTTTGAATGCGGCCCTGGTCGTCCAAAATTACGACCTGCGTGGCAAAGCCGTAAGTCAGGTGTGTTTTCGGCTCGTCCACGTGTGCGCCGAGTTTGTGGGTGTAATTGCAAATCCACTCGCCGCGATATTCCCGGCCGATTAAGTCGGCCAGTGTTTTGCCGCTGTCCAAATCGGCCTTGAGTTTTTTGGCGGCTTCGATGACGGCATTACAACTGAGCATGGTGCCGCGGCTGCCGGTGGTTTGACCGCAATCCAAATCCACCGCCGTGTCCGTCAGCGCGGTAAAAGTTTCGGGGGGCAGGCCGGTTTCTTCCACGGCGGTTTGAATGGTTACCGTGAACAGCCCTTGGCCCATTTCGGTATAACCGGTGCGAATGCTGACTTTGCCGTCGGGCTCTACCCGCAGCATCGCCTTGCCCGGATCGGGCATGCCGTTGCCGATGCCGCAATTTTTAATGCCGCAGGCAATGCCGGCGTATTTTGCGCCGCGATACGCATCTTTCACCGCTAGGAGGGTTTCTTTCAAGCCGAACGGCTTGTCGAGTTTTTGGCCCGTGGCGAAGCGATCGCCTTGTTGCAAAATGTTTCGCCAGCGGATTTCCCAGCCGTCGATGCCGACTTGCTTCGCCAGACGATCCAGCAATTGCTCCACGGCAAAGGCCGATTGATTGGCCCCGAAGCCGCGCATCGCCCCGCACGGCGGATTATTCGTATACACGGCCAGGGCTTCGATGTCGATGGCCGGAACCCGGTACGGCCCGCAAGCATGGCCTGCCGCCCGTTCCAACACCTTAGCTCCGACACTGGCGTAGGCCCCCTTGTCGCCTTTGATGCGTGCCCGAACCGCGGTAATCCGACCGTCCGCGTCAGATCCGATTTTCACGTGCATGCGGATGGCGTGGCGCTTGGGATGCAGCCGAAAACTTTCGTCGCGTGTGAGCGTACACTTCACCGGCTTGCCGCACAGCACGGCGGCCAGCGCGGTTTGGGCTTGAATGCTCATGTCTTCCTTGCCGCCGAATGCGCCGCCGTTTTGCACCAACTCCACGTCGACGCGGTCGCGCGGCCAACCCAACACGCTGGCAATCTGCCGCTGGTCGTCAAAAATTCCCTGTCCTTGCGAAAGGACTTTTATTTTTGTTACCAGGTTGCCGCGGTGTGCGTGACCATTGCCGTTGCTGTGTGCGGCCGGCTCGTGCTCAGCTTGCGCTTCAATGGGCATTGCAAGGCACGCTTCGGGCTCCAAAAACATGTGCTCGATCCGTTGCGTTTGGAACGTGTCTTCCACAACGTGTGCCGAGTGGGCAAACGCCTCCTCCGGATTGCCCCGCACAATCGCCGACTTGGATAACAAATTCCCTTTGGCGTGAATTTGCGGCGCATCGGGTTTTAGTGCTTCGTCCACCGTGGTGAGCGGCGTGCGCACTTCATAATCGACGACAATTTGTTCCGCGGCCTTGCGGGCCGTGTATTGATTGTCCGCCACCACCACGGCGATGATGTCTCCCACGCAGCGTGTTTCCTCGCCAATGGCCACGAGAATGGGCCAATCTTTCACGATCAGCCCCACGTACCGGTCCCCCGGCACATCGGCCGCGGTAATCACGCGCTCCACGCCGGCCACGGCCAGCGCCGCAGAGGCATCAATGCCTTTGACCAATGCCCGCGGATGCTCGCTGAACTTCATCGCGGCGTACATTTGGCCGGGCACGGTAATGTCGTCGATGTAGCGGAAATCGCCCAGCACCAAATCGTGGGCTTTGTATTTTTTTAGGGCCGTGCCGACTCGCCCGCTGGTGTCGGTTGTCCGCGGCGCTTCACCTCGAGTCACGCGGGCCAATTCTTCCACGGCGTCTACGATTTTTACATAGCCGGTGCAGCGGCACAGATGGGCGCGCAAGTCGTGGGCGATTTCTTCCCGCGTCGGATGTTGATTTTGCTCGGTCAGCGCGTGGGCCCGCATGGCCATGCCTGGTATGCAAAAGCCGCACTGCACGCCGCCGCTGCAGGCAAACGACTGGGCAATTTGCTGCCGTCGCTCTTCGGGCAATCCTTCCAGGGTGAGCAGTGTTTTGCCGGCGACTTGGGCGGTCTTCATGGTGCAACTGAGCCGCGGCTTGCCATCGATCAAAAGGGTGCAGCAGCCGCACGATGCTTGCGGCTCGCAACCGTTCTTTAGCGAGATGAAGCCGAAATCTTCGCGCAGCACGGCCAGCAAAGAGCGGTCATCCACCGCGGCTTCGACTTCCCGTCCGTTCAGCGTGAACCGGACCGTTTCGCTAGCGCTTGACAATGGTTCCGAAGTAACGACGCTAGCGCACATGCAGCACCTGTGTTAACCCTCCACTTCACAGTACAATTTTAGCACTCTGCGCAAGGTCGAACAACCCAAACCGACATCTTGGGCCGCATCTTGATTGAATCGGCAGGCTGCCTGTTGTGATATAATGGCCAGGTCTGATTCGTAACCGAGACGGTTTTATGATATAACACCAAAGAGGTAGTTGGCTCGCCCTCTTTTTACTCTGTAGAGGGGGAAAGTCTTGGGTTCCTTGCGAATTTTGGTATGAAAAACAAGCTTTTATCTGCGTTGCTGCTTTTGGTCATCGTCGGCTGGCTTGCAGATCATGTCCTGCAAACGTACCGAAATAACAGTTACGAGCAATCGTTGTCCGAACTGCAAATGCAAATCGATGTTCGCACCGCTAAATTACATGAGCGATTGGACGGCCATGGCGCTGGACCGAAAGGAACGTAAATGGGCGCGCGAAAGGGGATAAAGTTCTCGATCCGTGATCTGTTGCTTTGGACGCTGCTGGTGGCGCTCTGCGCCGGCTGGTGGGTGGATCATCGTCGGATGAATTCCAAGCTGGCGGACTATCCAATTCGAATATCGCAAAAGAAATTCGAGTTGATGATGATTGACTTTCAACTAAAGTTGCACCCCAACGACTTTAAATTTCTCTAGATCGTTCACATCTGGCGATCACTCCGCTTATAATTCACTCGCCGGCTGTCTGCCGTGCTTTTTCTCCTTCTGCCAGCCGCCTACCGCCTACTGCTTCCCGCATGGCTGAACTTATTCCCGCACCGTTTGCTGATCTGGTGAGCCGGCTGTATTTGGAGCCGGCGGCGCAAGGCACGCTGTTCACGCTGCCGAAGCGGCGCTGGTATGTGCCGCAGCCGGACAGTAAGTGCGATTTCAGCGTGCGGTTCCACGGCAAGCTGGCCGGCAACCCAGCCGGGCCTGCCGCCGGGCCGCACACGCAAATGGCCCAAAACTTGTTGCTTAGTTACGTGGCCGGGGCCCGCATTTTGGAACTGAAAACGGTGCAGGTGAACGACGAGTTGACCATCGGCCGGCCGTGCATCGACATTACCAACGTCGGCTACAACATCGAGTGGTCGCAAGAGCTGCGGGTCGACAATTCGCTGCGTGAATATGTGGCTGGAGCCATGCTCATCGAAATGTTCCGCCGCGATCCCGTGTTTGCCGGCGACGCTTTACTGGGCACGGCGGGGGAAGCGATTTTAGACTTGAGCGTTGGCTACGACCTGGCTGGCATTAAAAGCGACAAGGTGCAGCGCTTTCTCGACGGCATGCGCGACGCCGGCCGAGTGATCGAACAGCTTCGGGCAGAAATCCCCGCCCAATACACACTGGCCCGCGAGCTGCAATATCCAACGCAGTTGTCGAACACGCTGACGCTTTCCACGTTTCACGGTTGCCCGGCCGACGAGATCGAGCGCATTTGCGAGTTTCTGATCCAGGAACGCGACCTGGACGTGATCGTCAAAATGAATCCGCCCATGCTCGGCAAAGAGCGGCTCGAGCATTTGCTGCACGATGAGTTGGGCTACACCGAACTCACTGTGAATCCCACGGCCTACACTTCCGGCCTGCAATTTGACGAGGCGGTGCAATTGGTCGATCGTCTGACGCGTGTGGCCCAGCGTCGCGGCCGGCGCTTCGGCTGCAAATTCAGCAACACGCTGGAAGTGCTCAACCACCGCACATTCTTCACGCCTGACAACAAAATTCAGTATCTCTCCGGCCAGCCGCTGTATGTGATCACGCTGACGCTGACCGACATGTTCCGCCAGGCTGTTGGCCCGCACGTGCCGATCAGTTTCAGCGCCGGCATCGATCAGGCGAATTTCCCCCACGCCGTCGCTTGTGGCTTTGTGCCGGTGACCGTCAGCACTGATTTATTGCGGATTGGCGGTTACGGCCGCATTTCCACCTATTTGCAATCGCTGGAAAAAGCGATGCAGGCCATCGGCGCCGCAAACATCAACGACTATGTTTTAAACGCCTTCGGCCAAGGCGATGCCGCACAAACTCGTGTAAATGCTGAAACCCCTCACCCCACACCCCTCACCCCACACCCCA
>Ga0335083_10006967_pt1 | contig 13991 bp, 9 predicted proteins | sample Lox_Sample_42_FD_206716 | JGI IMG/M metagenome (GOLD analysis project Ga0335083, IMG submission 206716) | Soil microbial communities from Loxahatchee National Wildlife Refuge, Florida, United States - Lox_Sample_4.2 | ecosystem: Environmental > Terrestrial > Soil > Wetlands | place: USA: Florida...
CGACCGGGTACTGGCCCGCTCCGGCCAGCGCATCATGGGCGGCCCTGTCCGCTAGGGCGTCGTGAGCTCACAGGCCGCGCCATTCCTCCGCCTCGGCGAGGCGCCGGGCCAGTTCACTGAGGTCACTGGAGCTGATCAGCTCGCGTACGGTCGGGTGGCCGGGCGGCGGCATGGCCCAGTATTCGCCGGTTACGCGGCCGCGCCAGATCCGCCACTGGGGGTACCGGCGCCTGAGCCGGTCGAGCCCGGTACCGTGGTCGTCCCCGCTGTGGCCGGCCGCGTGGGCCACGCACCTACCTCCGTCGCGGCGGGAATCCGGAATGGGTCAGTGGAGTCTGGCGGCCCCGCGCGGGAACTGGGCCCTCAACCGGTTAGCGTCCGGCGCGCCCGAGCTGTTACATCCACCGCGTGCGCGGCCCGGAGCAATTCGGGTCATCTGACCCAGGAGCGGATGGGTGGCGGGCCCTATCCTGAAGGAGTCGCCGGACGACTGGGTTCTCGCGAGGGTACCGCCTGGGGCAGCTTCGTTCGTTCCCGCCAGGGGACGGAGGAGGGCAGAGCGATTAGCGCGTTGCTGGACCGGGCGGTGGAGACCGGTGCGCTGGAGGGCGTGCTGGCCGCGGTCCGGGACGGGCTGAGCGGGGTCCTGGTGCTGCGGGGTGAGGCGGGCGTCGGCAAGACAGCGCTGCTGGACTGGGCGGCCGGACAGGCCGGCGACATGCAGGTAGCCCGGGTCGCCGGTGCAGAGGCTGAGATGGACATGGGCTTCGCCGGCCTGCACCAGCTGCTTGTCCCGTTCCTGGGCGGTCTCGATGGGCTTCCCCCGCCGCAGCGACAGGCCCTCGGGTCGGCGTTCGGGCTGGTGACGGGTCCGCCACCGGACCGGTTCCTGGTCGGCCTCGCGGCTCTGACGGTGCTGACCGACGCGGGGGCCGCGCGGCCGGTGCTCTGCCTGATTGATGATGCGCAGTGGCTGAACCCGGTGTCGATCGAGGTACTAGGGTTCGTCGCCCGGCGCCTGTACGCAGACCGGGTCGGCATGGTGTTCGCCGCCCGCGATGGGGAAGAACGGGCGGTGGTGCTGGCCGGACTGCCGGAGCTGACGGTCGGCGGCCTGGGGGATGAGGCAGCGCAGGAGCTGCTGGCGACGTCGGCGGGCACGCAGGTTGATCCGCAGGTGAGCTGGCGCATCGCGGCCGACACGGCGGGTAACCCGCTGGCGCTGGTCGAGCTGGCCGGGGAGCTGACCGCCGCCGAGCTGTCGGGTGCGGAGCCGCTGGAGTGGCCGCTGCGATTCGGGGGCCGCCTGGAGGAGCTGTATCAGTCCCGGGTGCGGGCCCTGCCCGGCGGCACCCAGACGCTGCTGCTGCTGGCGGCGGCTGACCCGACCGGGGAGCCCGCGCTGATCTGGAACGCGGCCCGGAGCCTGGGGATTGATCCTGAGGCGGGTGAAGCCGCGGGAGTGGAGCGGCTGGCGTCCTGGGAGCCGCGGGTGCGGTTCCGCCATCCGCTGATCCGGTCGGCAGCGTACTACGCCGCCCTCGCCGCGGCCCGGCGCGGCGCGCACCTGGCCCTGGCCGCGGTCACCGACCCGGAGGTTGATCCGGACCGGCGGGCCTGGCACCTGGCCGAGGCGGCGGCTGGCCCGGACGAGCAGGTGGCCGCGGAGCTGGAGCGGTCGGCGGACCGGGCGCGCGGCCGTGGTGGCTGGGGCAGCGGCGCCGCCTTCCTGGAGCGGGCGGCCGCGCTGACCCCGGACGAGGATCGCCAGGCCCGGCGGATGCTAGCGGCCGCCGAGAACCGGCTGGCGGCCGGGGAGGCACCGGCGGCACGGGCCCTGCTGGGCCTCGCGGCACCGCGCCTGGCGGATGGGCTGGACCGGGCGAGGGCCAGGCGGCTGGAGGGCCAGAGCTTGTACGCGGCCGGGCAGATGCCCGAGGCTACGTCGGTGCTGCTCGACGCGGCGCGGATGCTCCAGCCGTCCGACACCCGCCTGGCCCGCGACACCCTGCTGAACGCGTTCGTGGCGGCACAGTTCTCAGGCCAGGCCTGGATGGCCGAATTCCTGCGGGCGGTCCGCTCAGCACCGAAGGTGGCGGACTCACGGGCGACACTGGCCGACCTGCTGCTGGACGGCTTCGCGGCCGTGGGCGAGCGCCGCTACCAGGCCGGCGCCGCGCTGCTTCGCCGGGCCATCGCGCCGCTGGCCGCCGGCCAGCGGATCCCCGACGACGCATTGCCGCATCTCATGGCGGTGGGCCAAGCCGCCGGCTTGCTGTACGACGACTCAGCCCGGTATCAGATGGAGAAACGGTGGGTGGCGGAGCTGCGTGACCGGGGCGCGATTGCGGCGCTGCTGACGGCGCTGGGCATCCAGACGAGCGTCCAGGTACAAGAGGGCCGCTTCGCGGACGCCGAGGCCACGATGGCCGAAGGGCGGGCGCTGTCCGAGGCCACGGGTTACCGGGCCATCCTGGGCCCCTACGCCTGGCAGGAGCTGTGGGCTCTGGCCCGGCAGGGGCGGGAAGCAGATGCCCGCCAGCTCGCCGCCCGGATGCTGCGCGAGCTCGCCGGGCGGGGTAACGGGTACGAGGTCTTGAGGGTGCAGGGTGCGCTGGCCACGCTCGAGCTGGGCCTGGGCAACTACGCCGCCGCGCTGCGCCATGCGCTGGAGGCTCTCCCGCGGGAGAATGTACTGGCGTTTGCCTCCTTCGCAGACGTGGTCGAAGCCGGAACCAGATGCGGGGAGCGCGAGACCGCGACCGCTGCCCTGGAGGCCTTTACGCCCTGGGCGCTGGCGAGCAGGACCGACCTGGCCCTGGGCCTGCTGGCTCGCAGCCGGGCGCTGCTGGCCGATGACGACCATGCTGAGGCGGAGTACCGGCTGGCCATCGACCATCTTCAGCGCTGCAGGCTCGTCCCGGAGCTGGGCCGGGCCCACCAGGTATACGGGGAGTGGCTGCGCCGCCAGCGCCGCCGCCGCGACGCCCGCGACCAGCTCCGCCGCGCCTTCGAGACGTTCGACACGATGGGCGCGGCCGCTTTCGCGGGCCGGGCCCGGGCCGAGCTGCGCGCCACCGGCGAGCGGGCCAGCCCGCGCGGCCCCGGTGTCCCGGAGGTGCTCACGGCGCAGGAGGTGCAGATCGCCCGGCTGGCCGCCGAGCGCCTGTCCAACCGGGAGATCGCCGGCCGGCTGTTCATCAGCGCCAGCACCGTCGAGTACCACCTGCACAAGGTCTTCCGCAAGCTCGGCGTCAGCAGCCGGGTCGAGCTCGCCGGGACGTTCCCGGATCACCAGCAGACGCCGGCCTGGCAGGACTGACGGGACGCCGCTACGGCGAGTACTCGACACCGATGCGATCATCGACGTCGGTGACGCCAGCCGCGGACCAGGCGGCGGCCATGGCATGATCGTGCGCGGCCCACGAGCTGACCGTGCCGGACAGGACCACCAGGCCGCCGGAGAAGGTCTCGACCGAGAGCCCGTCCGCGTCCAGCACGGCGTCGCGCCGGAACGCGCAACTGATGGCGTCCGCCGCGGCCCGCGCGTCGGGGGCGTGGGCCAACGCGATGACGTTGTCGATGCCGACCACGCCGGGCACGCCCGCGGTGCGGGACTCGGCCGCCTCGCGTTGGTACTGCCACTCCACCGCGCCGGTCAGGGTGACGAAGCCGTCCCGGGCCTGCGCATCGACGGTCATCGGCACTGAGCCCTCCAGCATCAGCGCCTCCAGCACGTCGCCGCGCAGGTCCTCATCGTCGCGTCGGTCCCGGTCCGGGATCTGCACGATCAGTTGATTGGCGACGTGGGTGACCCCGCGGACGCGGGCGGCGGCGTCGCCCCCCGCCTGCTTGTGCCAGAGGCTGGCCACGGTTCCGCGCAGCGTAACCATGCCGCCGGCGGCCCGTACCTCGATCGCCGCGCGGTCCATCCGCGGATCCCAGTACAGCTCGGCGGCAACGTCGCGTCGCAGGTCATCATCCGTCATGGCTGCCTTTCTTCCCCCGCACCAGCCGGGCCGTGCTACACGTTACGGTCGGTCCGCCGGGCACCGAATCCATGAAAGTCCTTAGTCATTCCGGGGGAGACGACGCCCCCAGCACACCCGCAGGACTAAGGATCTTCCCGGATTCGGCGAGCCTCCCCGACCCCTAGCGTCGATGGCACCGGGACACGCGCCAGGACAGAAAGGACTCATCATGGACACCTTCCTGCACGAGCTCGAACTCACCGTCCGTACGGAGCTGACCCAGGCCGAGGCCGGCCAGCCGTATGAGGAGGCCGTCGCCGTGCCCATCGACGAGTGGCTGTCAGATCCGGCCGACGACGAGCGTTACGAAGTCGGCCTCCGCAGCCTTCTCGGCGCGGTCGAGGCCGTGGAAGATGGCCTCGACCCGCGGCATTCGCCCAGTTCGGCATCGCCCAGGACGAGCTGATCAGCCACCGGGGAGGAAGCCCGTAACCGCCGGCTCGCCTGCCTCGACCAGCAGCCGGCGGAGGATCTTGCCCGCGGGGGATCTGGGGATGCGGTCCGTGAACTCGATCTGGCGCACCCGTTTGTAGCCAGCCACGCGCTCGCCGACCCACGCCATCAGCTCGTCCGCCGAAGCCGGGGCGCGCAGCACGACGAAGGCCTTGGGGACTTCCCCGGCCAGCGCGTCGCGCTGGCGGACGACCGCCGCGTCCGCTACCGCCGGGTGGGTCAGCAGGAGGGCCTCGAGCTCGGCCGGCGCCACCTGGTACGCCTTGTACTTGATCAGCTCCTTGACCCGGTCGGTCACATAGAACCAGCCGTCCTCGCCGGCCGTGACGATGTCGCCGGTGTGCAGCCATCCGTCCGCGTCGATCGTCGCCGCGGTCGCCTGCGCGTCGCCGAGATACCCGCGCATCACGCCCGCCGTGCGGACCAGCAGTTCACCCGGCTCGTTCGGCCCCAGGTCGGTGCCGGTACCCGGTTCGACCACCCGGCACTCAACGCCCGGCAGGGCCGGGCCGATGGATTCGGGGCGGTCAGGGCCGTCGTCCGGCGCGATGTGGGTACCGCCGCTCGCTTCCGTCATGCCGTAAGCCTGCTTCACCCGGCAGCCGAGCCGCCGCGCGCAGGCGCGCGCGAGATCGGCGCCGAGCGGCGCCGCGGCCGAGGTGATCATCCGCAGGGCGGAGAGGTCGTAGCCGTCGACCAGGTCCGCGGTGACGAGGCCAAGGACCATCGGCGGCACGACTTCTGCCCTGGTGACGCCGTAGTCCTGCATCGCGCGCAGGAAGGCCGCGAGCTCGAAGCGCGGCAGGATGACGACGGTCGCGCCCGCGGCCAGGGGCAGGTTCAGCGTGATCTGCAGCCCGTAGATATGGAAGAGCGGCAGCGCGGCGATCACCACGTCGTCCTCGGTCACCCCATGGGCGAGCGATGTCTGGCACAGGCTGGCCACCAGGTTCCGGTGGGTCAGCTCGACGCTCTTGGGCAGCCCGGTGGTGCCGCTGGAGGTCGGCAGCAGCGCGACGTCTGACGCGCAGGCGAGCCCGGGCCGCCCGTCCGCGGCTACGCGCAGCGACCCGAACGGGGTCGTCCCCGCGCCACCTTCGCCGATCACGAACACCTCGTCGATCGCAGTCCCGCCCGCGACGAGGTTCGGCTTCTGCTCGATCAGTCCCGCCGTCGCCACCAGCCACCGCGCTCCCGTCTGGCGGAGCTGGCGGGAGATCTCTTCCTCGGTGCACAGCGGGTTCACGGTCGTGACGATCGCGCCGGCCGACGCCGCCGCGAACCAGGCCACGGCGAACTCCAGGCAGTTCGGCGTGGCCAGGGCGAGCACGTCACCGGGACGGATTCCGCGAGCGGACAGCCCGGCGCCGACCTCCCGGACGGCATCAGCGAGCCCGGCGTAGCTGAGCTCGTGACCGGTCGCGGCATCGACGAGTGCTCGTTTGTCCCCGTACTGGTGCGCAGCGCCGAGCACGAACTCCGGGAGGGTCAGGTCCGGTACGGCTGGCGCCTGCCGAGTGCGCCGGGCGGCGGCGCCTCCCTCCGTGATGACAGCGGTCATGTCTCCCCGCCTTCGCGTCGCGTCGTCCCCCGCGCCTGGTCGCGGATGACCGACATGACCGAGCCTGCAACACAGCAGGTCAGGGCGCATCGGACGCGCCGTCCCCGTCTTTTGCCCCCCGTGCCTTAGGAAATGGGCGCGCTGCTGGCCAGCGCTTCGGCCAGCTGGCTTCGCCTGGTCACATCGAGTTTGCGATAGGCCCGGCTGAGGTGCGCGGACGCGGTCTTCGTCGTGATGAACAGCGTCTGCGCTATCTCGCGGTTCGTCATGCCCGCGGCAGCCAGCCGGGCCACGCGCAGCTCGCTGGCCGTCAGGGCGTCACGGCCGGTGATCGCGTCGCGTCGCGGTTTGGCGCCTGCGGCGATGAGTTCCGACCTGGCCTGGTGCGCGATGCGGTGAGCGCCCAGGTGGTGGGCCAGATCGAGGCCGCGCTCGAGTTGCGCCCGGGCCTGCATGCGCTGCCCGGCCCGGCGCAGGGCCGCACCATGGTCGGTGAGCGCCCGGGCCAGTTCGACCGGTGCTTCCGAGCGCTCGAGTACCGCGACCGCCTCGTCCAGCAGGTCGAGACCGCGTTCACCGCCCTCAGCCAGGCCCGCGGCGCGCAGCGCGACGCCAAGTCCCCGGGGCCGGCCGAAACCGCGTGCCACCTCGACCGCTTTCTGAGCGAGCCGCCGGGCCTCAGCCGCGTGGCCTAGCATGGCGTGCGTAATCGCCGCCTCGGAACGCCAGCAATAGAGTCCGTCCAATATCCCCAGCCGCTCACATCGTTCCCCGCAGGCCAGGAAGTCCTGCAGCGCCTCCTGCCCCTGCCCCTGAGCTATCCGCAGCTGGCCGCGCGCCATCAGGTACGCGGCGACCACGACCGTGTGTGACGTCAGCGGCGGTGCTATCCGTCCGAGCTCGGCGGCCGCCTCGTCCAGTTCATCCCGCTCGACCAAGATCTCCACCAAGTGCGCGGGTGCGTCGATCGCCCATATCCCGGTGGCGTGCTCAACCGCCCACCGCGCCTGAGCCTCGGCGTCGGCGAGCTCGCCGCGGCGGTACGACGCCCACGCCAGGAAGCTCGCGACCCCCATCAGCTCCTGCACGGCGGAGCGCTGCCGGGCGGCCTTCAGCATGTCATCGCACAGCTGCTGCAGCGTTCCGAACGCCTCGAGCCCCAGCAACGTCACGATGATCGAAGCAGATGCGTTGGGCCGCGGCGACGGCTCGCGCACGAGCACCCGTTGGATGAGCTGCAGGGCCTCATCCGGTGGACTGCCCCGCCTCATGGCTGCGTGCGCTATGGCGACCAGTACCCGGGCCGGCGGATCGGCGGACTCACCGAGGCTAGCCTCGAGCCGGTCCACGGCCCGCAGCGCGGCGGGCGCGGTACGGTCGTCCATCAGGCCGGCCAGCGCCGCCGCGCCATCCAGCCGCAAGGCCAGCCGCGGGTCCGTGAGCCGGATCCTGGCCGCGGCTCGCTGCAGCAGCGGGACTGCGGTATCCGCCTGGTCGGAGATGATGAGCGCGTTGGCTAGCGGCCCCGCGGCCGCGGCTATCTCCGGACCGTCACGTGCCTCGTTCAGCGCGTCCTCCAGGTGGCCGATCGCCGTCGGCTCGCCCGCGGCCCACTCCGCGACGCCCAGACGCAGCAGGATCGCGGGACGCTGTGCCAGGGTGGCGGGCTCCGCGAGGGCGCGCCGGAGGTAGCTGGCCGCGACTTCGGCCGCGCCGCGCTCCCAGGCGACCTCGGCGGCCGCGCTCAGCCGCCCCACCACCCACGCGTCGCCGGCCGGTCCCGTCGCCAGCAGGTGGGCGGCGACCCGGTCGGCGGCGCCGGCCCGGTCCAGGATCGCGGCGGCCCGCCGGTGCGCCAGCCGGCGTGCGCCCAGCGCGAGGTCCGCGTAAACGGACTCGGCGATCAGCGGGTGGAAGAAGTCGAGCGGCCGGGCCGGCGCGAGGATCTGGGCCGCCGCCAGCCGGTCGGCCGTCAGCTCCGCGGCCGCCGGCTCCAGGGCGGCCAGCTCGGCGGCGATCCCGACCTCGGTCTGCGCGCCGAGCACCGCCAGCGCCTGCGCCAGCGAAACCGCGTCAGGACCCAGCCTCGCCAGGCGGCCGAGAACGGAGGGCCCGACCGCGGACGAGGCGAGAGCCCGCAGCTCCGGGACGCTGTCCTGCGCTCCGGACAAGCCTTCGTTGTGCGCCGCGGCCAGCAGTTCCCTGACGAACAGCGGGTTGCCGCCCGCCAGTTCCCAGCATCGCGAGCAGAATTCCGCGCTCGCCGCCGCGCCGAGCTCGGCGCGCACCAGCGCGGCGACGCTCGCGGCGCTCAGCGCCGAGAGTCCGACGCGGTGCACCGAGGAATGGTCCGCCGCCGACCCGACGAGGTTGGCCCGCCCCCGCGGATCACCCTCACGCACGCTCAGGACCACGAGCATCGGGGACTCTTCACAGCGCGGCCCGAGATACGCCAGCCAGGACAGCGACGGCCGGTCCACCCATTGCAGATCGTCGACGGTCAGCAGCAGCGGCGCGCGCTCGGCGAGGTTCACGCACAGCCAGTACAGGCCGTGAATCGCGGCGAAGTCAGAGACAGGCGCATTGCCCGGCTCCAGGCCGAGAGCGCTCGCCCCGGCCCGGGCCGGCCCGGCCAGGAGCCGGCGCCGCAAGCCCGCCGGTGCCGACAGGACCGGCTGCTCCAGCAACTGGCGGACGACCGAGAACGCCATGTCCGCCTCGAGCTCGCGGCCCCGGGCTCGCAGCGACCGGAACCCCTGGTCTGCGGCGAGCCGGTGCACGGCCGCGAGGAGCTCCGTCTTGCCGATCCCCGGCGGCCCGCTGATAACCGCCACGGCCCCGCTGCCCGCCTGAGCCTTCTCCAGCAGGGCACTCAGCCACGCCAGCTCAGCGTCGCGCTCCAGCAGCAGCGGCCTGGGCTTGGCGATAGCCACCATGCCGCTGATCGTAACGGCGCGACTGACCGTGGCCTAGCCGGCCGGCTGCCAGAGGCGGAAGGTCGTGCCCTGGTCGTCGACGCACTCGGCGAGCAGCCCGTACGGCTTGCGCTCGGGCTCGTCCGCGTGGCCGCCGGCCGCCCGGACCCGGTCGACCGCGGCCGCGATGTCGTCGACGCGGTAGGACAGCTGGACCCCGGGCTCCGCGCCCTGCGCCGACCGGATGCCCAGCGGCGGGCTGGTCTGGTCGGTGCGCCACGCGCCGGGGTGACCGGAGGAGAACGGCACCTGCAGTACGGCCTGGTAGAACTCCATGGCCCGGTGCGCGTCTCGTGCCGCCATCGTCACGTTGGCGACGTCGCCCTGGCGGAGTCGGCCCGGAGGTCGGCCGGGGTCGGCCGTCCGGGCAAGTCCAGCGTGGGCCGGAGGTCGCAGCAGTATCCAGCGGTGCCCGAACGGGTCGACGATTACCGCGGCACGGCCGTAAGGCTGGTCGCCCGGCTCCCGCTCCACCGAGGCGCCGCTGCGCCGGGCCCGTTCGGTCGTCGCGTCCACGTCGTCGACCTCCAGGTGGAGGCTGTGGCTGAACGTCGCGGGGGAATCCGGCGCGCGCACCGGTACGTCGGGCCACAGGTCGGAGGCCTCGGAGAACATCAGCACCGCGTCGCCGATGCCGACCTCGGCGTGGCCGATCGTGCCGTCGGCGTTGACGTAAAGCTCGCCGCGGCGCTGCGCGCCGAGCACCTCGGCGTACCAGTCGATGGCGCGCCGGGCGTCGGACACGACGATGTAGGGGGTCAGCGCCGGAGGCCAGGCGGCCTGGCGCTCGACCACGGTCTGCTGGGACATGGTTCCTCCTGGGGATGCGAAGACTCGCCTGGTCAGCCGCTGCCGCAGCGCTTCGGCGAAGTAGGGGTCGGGATCGACCGGCGTGACGGGCTCGCGCAGCGCCTCGAACGGATCGGTCATGGCGAGCCCTCCTCTCCCTCGTAGATGCGGCGGAACGCGGCGCGGGCCCGGACCAGCAGCGCCTCGGTGGCGTGCACCGTGCGGTCCAGGTGCCGGGCGACCTCGGGCACCGGCAGCCCGTCGAGGTAGCGCAGCGTGAGCGCGGCCCGGTGGTGCGCGCCGAGCCGGCCGAGCACCTCGCGGGCCCGGATCCGGTCGACGGCCGCATCCCACGGATCGTCGGCGCGGGCCGGCTCGCCGCCCAGCAGCCGCAACCCGCGCTGTTCCCGCTCGGCCCGCCGCCAGTGGTCGGCGAGCTTGTGCCGGGCCACCCCGATCAGCCACGGGACGGACGGATCAGGCGCGCCCGGCTTGCGGGCCGCGTGCACGGCGGCCAGGAATGATTCGGCCGTGAGGTCCTCGGCCAGGCCGGTGTCGCCGCAGCGGGCCAGCAGGTAGCCGTAGACGTGCGGCAGCGCATCGTCGTACAGCTTCAGCAGCCCGAGCGCCGGGTCGGGCCGCACCTGCGGGTGCGTCACACCTTCATCGTCGTCCGGGAGGCCGCCCCTCCGACGGGCCAGTGCCGAACTTTGCGGAATCAGGTCATAGGAGCCGAGGCGAACAGGTTGAGCCCCAGCGCTTCTGAGAGGTACCTGGTGATGTGTTGTCCTCGCACGCTGTTGCCTGCCTCGTCGAGCGGCGGGGAGAACGTGCCGACGCCCCCCTTGCCCGGAGACACGGTCACGATGCCTCCGGCGACCCCGCTCTTGCCCGGGAGACCCACGTCGTAGAGCCACTGGCCGGAATGCTCATACAGCCCGGCCGTGGCCAGCACGGCCAGCACCCGCTTGCAGTGCCGGGTCTCGATGGCCTGCTCGCCGGTGACCGGGTTCACCCCGCCGTTGGCCAGCGTGGCTCCCATCACGGCCAGGTCGCGCGCGCTGACCCGCACCGAACACTGGCGGGTGTAGACGTCGGTGGCGAGATCGGGGTCGCAGTACATGCGGCCGTAACCGTCGAGGAGGTGGGCGATACCCCGGTTGCGGTCGTTGGTCGCCGCCTCGGACTCGTACACGTCGTCGTCCATCACCAGGCGCCGCCCGGCGAATTGCGACATCGCGGCCACGATGCTCTCGAATTTCTCGTCAGCAGTCGCGCCCGGCACCAGGCTCGTGGTGGCGATGGCACCGGCGTTGACCAGCGGGTTCATCGTGCGATCGGCGTTGAGCTCGATGGCCATCACCGAGTTGAAAGGCAGGCCGGTGCTGTTGACGCCTAGCTTCTGGCGCGCCTGCTCATGCCCGAGAGTGTGACAAACCAGGGCGAAGACGAACAGCTTGGAGATGCTCTCGATGGCGAATTCCTGGTCAGCGTCGCCGACCGAGAAGAGCCGCCCGCCCACCCCGGCCACGCACACGCCGAAGGCGCTGGGCGAAGCCGCGGCCAGGGCCGGAATATAGTCGGCGACGGTCCCCTCGCTGAGAGGGAGATAGCGCTCGTAACCGGCGCAGATGAGGGCCTGCACGTCGGTATCGGGCGGGAGCACCCCGGTCGATACGCGTTCGGTCGCAGGATGGTCATCGGGGAGGGATCGTGGTCCATGTTCCTCCTCTGGCGGGCGGGTGCCCGCCGAACCTATGTCGTATCGGTAGCATATCCGCAGGTCAGGTCGTGATCGCGAGGGGTCCGAGGGTGAGTGCGCCGTCCTTCGACCAGGCCGCCGACCGACTCCAGGGCATGGCCGCTTTCCGCGCCGCTTCAGCAGTTGGGGGCATGCCCATCGCCCATGGCAAAATCAGCTACGTGCAGATCGGGATGCTCGGGCCATTCGAGGTTCGCGTGGACGACGGCACCTTCGCCGAGATACCGGGCGCCCGGTTGCGCGGCCTGCTGATCGCCCTCGCGCTCGAACCAGGTCACGTGGTCCCGAATGCGACGCTCGTCGACTGGATCTGGGGTGAGCGCCCGCCCTCCGACGCGGCGAATGCCTTGCAGCGCCTGGTTTCCCGGCTGCGGAAGGCGCTGCCGGAAGGGCTGGTCGAAGGGCAGACCGGTGGCTACCGGCTGACGGTGGAACCCGACGCTGTCGACGCCGTACGGTTCGAACGCATCGTCGCCCAGGCCCGCGCCGACGAGAATCCGCGGCGGGTACGTCTGCTGCGCGAGGCCCTGGCGTTGTGGCGCGGCGCGGCCATGCAGGATGTCGGCCTGCAGGAAAGTGCGGCATTTGACGCGGCGGTCACCCGGCTCGAAGGGCTGCGCCTGACCGCCCTGGAGGACCGGTTCGATGCGGAGATCGGCCTCGGCCACGGTGCGGAACTGGTCACGGAGCTGACCGATCTGGTGGCCGCGCATCCGGTGCGAGAACGGCTGGTCGGTGCGCTGATGCGTGCCCTCATTTCGACCGGCCGCGACACCGAGGCGCTGCTCGTGTACCAGCGCACGAGAGAAACCCTGGCCGACGAACTGGGCGCCGATCCCTCACCGGAGCTGTCCGCATTGCACGTCGCGCTGCTGCGCGGCGAGCTGGGACGGCGGGAGGACCCTGCTGGTCAGACTGGGCGGAAGACCAACTTGCGGGCCGAGCTGACCAGCTTCGTCGGCAAGGACGCTGATGTCGCCGCGGTTAGCGTGCTTATCGCCGGACACCGGCTCACCACCCTGATCGGGCCGGGCGGCTCGGGGAAGACCAGGCTGGCCACGGAAACCGCGCGCACGCTGCTCGGCGACCTGCCGGACGGGGCCTGGCTGGTAGATCTCGCCGCCATCGGCGCGGACGGTGACAAGGGGGGTGGGCCCGAAGGGCACGGGGGCGGGAAAAACATCGCGCAGGCGGCGCTGACCGCGCTCGGCCTCCGGGATGCCCTGCTCGGCGGGGCACCGAACGCGGAGCCGACCGAACGGCTCATCGCCGCGATCCGCGAGCGGGAGATGCTGCTGATCCTGGACAACTGCGAGCACGTGATCGAGCGGGCGGCGACGTTCGCCCACCGGGTGCTCGGGGAGTGCCGAAGGCTGCGGATCCTGGCCACGAGCCGGGAGCCGCTCGGCATCACCGGTGAGGCGCTGTGGCTGGTCGAGCCGCTGCCCGTCCCGGACGGGAACGCCAGCCCCGGCGAGATCGAGTCCTCCCCAGCCGTCCAGCTGCTGCGGGACCGGGCGGCCGCCGTGCGAAAGGATCTCACGGTCGACGCCCGCACGCTGGCCACGATGGCGCGCGTCTGCCGGGCGCTGGACGGGATGCCGCTGGCGATCGAGCTGGCTGCGGCCCGGTTGCGCACCATGTCCATCGATCAGCTCGCCAGCCGGCTCGACGACCGGTTCCGCCTGCTGACCAGCGGCAGCCGTACCGCGCTGCCGCGGCACAAGACGCTGCGCGCGGTGGTCGACTGGAGCTGGGAGCTGCTCACCGACGCGGAACGGATGGTCCTGCGCAGGCTCTCGGTGTTCTCCGGCGGGGCGAGCCTGGAAGCGGCCGAACGGGTCTGCACCGCCAGTGCAGTGCAGCAGGGTGCGGTCGGGCCGGGTGCGGTCGAGCCGGAGCGGGTGCTCGATCTGCTCACTGCGCTGGCCGAGAAATCGCTGCTGCTCGCCGAGGGCGACAGCGCACCGCGCTACCGGATGACCGGCACGATCAAGGAGTACGCCGGGCAGCGGCTCGCGGAGGCGGCGGAATCGGACCTGGCGCGCCGCGCGCATCTCGCTTACTTCACCGAACTCGCCGAGACCGCGGAGCCGCATCTTCGCCGCGCGGAGCAACTGGACTGGCTCGCCGTGCTCGAGGCCGAGCACGACAACATCGGTGCCGCGATGCGCGGGGCGATCGCGGCCGGAGAGGCGCAGGCGGCCATGCGGCTCGCGGCGGGCGCCGGGTGGTACTGGTGGCTCGGCGGGCACCGGGCCGAGGGCATCGAGCTAGTCGTCGCAGCCGCCAAGATGCCCGGCCGGGTGACCGACGACGTCCGGGCCATGGTGTACGCGCTTGTCGTGCACTTCGTGAGTGACGGGCGCAGCGACGAACACCAGATGGAGGAGTGGGTCCACCAGGCCTACCGTTACAGT
>Ga0335083_10006968_pt1 | contig 13991 bp, 10 predicted proteins | sample Lox_Sample_42_FD_206716 | JGI IMG/M metagenome (GOLD analysis project Ga0335083, IMG submission 206716) | Soil microbial communities from Loxahatchee National Wildlife Refuge, Florida, United States - Lox_Sample_4.2 | ecosystem: Environmental > Terrestrial > Soil > Wetlands | place: USA...
GGTTCAGCAGTTGCACCCGCTTGGTGAAGAGAGACTGCGCCACATCGCCGAATATCGCGCGCTCAAGACCGCGGAGGACCTACTGCGCAGCCGCTTCGCTGCCTCCCGCGGCACGCGATTGGCCCACCTGGTGGAAAAGATATCGCGCCGCGAGCTCGACCCGCTCGCGGCTGCGGAGACCTTGTTGAACAACGCTACCATCTGAGGTGAACGGTGAACGCACCCAAAGAAGCGCAAAGCTTGGCCTCGCTCGAAAAACAACTCGAGTTGTGGGAGAGCAATGAAGTAGCGTCTTTCTTGAACAAGCAGCGAGAACGCGAGGAGCAGTTCTACACACTTGGCGGCTTTCCAGTAAAGCGTGTGTACACGGCTCTGGACGTGGAATCCACTCCGTCGGAGGACATCGGACTCCCGGGACAGTATCCGTTTACCCGTGGGCCGTATCCGACCATGTATCGCAGCCGCCTGTGGACCATGCGCCAGATCGCGGGCTTCGGCACCGGGGAGGACACCAACAAGCGCTTCAAGTACCTCATCGCACAGGGACAAACCGGACTGTCCACCGACTTCGACATGCCCACGCTCATGGGCTACGACTCCGACCACCAGATGAGTCACGGGGAGGTTGGTCGGGAGGGTGTTGCCATCGACACGCTTGCGGATATGGAGGCTCTGTTCGAGGGCATCGACCTCGAGAAAACCTCGGTTTCCATGACCATCAATCCGTCCGCCTGGATCCTCCTGGCCATGTACATCGTGCTCGCGCAAAGGCGCGGCAACGACCTGAACAAGCTCTCAGGGACCGTACAGGCGGACATTCTCAAGGAGTACATCGCGCAGAAGGAATACATTTTTCCGATCGCGCCGTCGGTGCGGATCGTGCGCGACTGCATCACTTATTGCGCCAAGAACATGAGACGCTACAACCCGATCAACATCTCGGGTTATCACATCAGCGAAGCCGGCGCGTCTCCTATTCACGAAGCTGCGTTCACCATGGCGAACTGCGTGACCTATGTCGAAGAGGTGCTGAAAACCGGCATGCACGTGGACGAGTTTGCGCCACGGCTGGCATTTTATTTCGTCAGCCAGGCGGACTTTTTTGAAGAGGTCGCGAAGTTTCGAGCGGTGCGCCGCGTGTACGCCAAGCTCATGAAGGAGCGCTTCGGCGCTACTCATCCCGAGTCCTTGCGCCTGCGCTTTCACTGCCAGACGGCGGCGGCCTCTCTTACCAAGCCGCAGCCGACGGTGAACATCATCCGCACCACCGTCCAGGCATTGGCAGCAGTCATGGGTGGCGCGCAAAGTCTGCACACGAACGGCATGGATGAAGCGTTCTCGATCCCGACCGAGGAGGCGATGAAGATTGCGCTGCGGACGCAACAGGTCATCGCCGACGAGACCAACGTCGCGAACGTAGTGGATCCGCTCGGAGGTTCGTACTATGTCGAGGCCCTCACCACCGAGTACGAACGCAGGATTTTCGGCATCCTCGAGGAAGTCGATCGTGGCGGCGGCACGATCAAACTGATACAGGAAGGATGGTTCCAGAAGCACATCGCCGACTTCGCCTACGAGACCGCCCTGCGCAAGCAAAGCGGTGAGAAGCCGGTCATCGGCGTGAACAAGTACGTGGACGCAGAGCAACACTCGGATATCGAGACCCATCCGTACGATCCGACGACGGAGAGACGGCAGATCGATCGACTGCATCATGTACGCCGCACCCGGAACAATGCTAAGGTCGGCGACTTGTTGAACAAGCTGGTCGAAATCGCGCAGGACGACACGCAGAATCTGATGCCTGTCACCATCGAGCTGGTGCGTGAGGGGGCATCGATGGGCGAGATTGTCGAAAGACTGAAAACCTTGTGGGGAACCTATCGTGAGACACCGGTGTTCTGATGCTCCCGCTGCGAAGTGCATCGCAACTAGCTCCGGAGCTTCCACGGAATGATCGTCGTTCCCTATCTGCAAGACGTTCCCAAGATCGGACCAGGCGCAACAACAGATGAGACTTCGGCAGTCATCGGGCGTACCGAGCTAGGGGCTGACTGTCACCTCGAGCCGCTGGCCACGCTGCGGGCCGACGGGGAGGAGATTCGCGTCGGTCCGGAGTGCTGGTTTGGCGAAGCAAGTACGGTCCACATCGCCGACAGCATCTTTCCCGCACACGTCGGTGCGCGCGTCACAGTCGGCCGGTACGGATTGGTCCACGCGTGCAGCGTAGCGGATGGCTGCGTCATCGGCGAGAACGCGGTCGTGATGGATGGATCGAAAGTCGGCCCTGGTTCGGTGATCGCCGCGGAAAGTGTGGTGCCCCCCGGCAAAACGCTCGATGGAGGATGGCTGTATGCGGGAACCCCAGCGAGGGCCGTGGAGCAGATCTCGAGCGAAAGAGTCGCGCGCCTGCACCGTATCCTGCGCGGCAGCGCCGACCTCGACGACATCTCACATAGCGACGCTGGGATCGTCCGTGCGACACACCCCGCGAAAGCCCTACGCCGCCGAGCTGGTGCGGGCGTCGCGAATGTTGCCCGGGCCGACGCCTATATCGCCCCGTCCGCGAGCATTGCCGGCAACCTGCAGGTGGGGGCGCATTCCAGCGTCTGGTTCGGCGTCGAGGTCGATGCGGAAGGCGCCACCGTGGAGCTGGGAGAGGCGAGCAACATTCAGGACCACTCGCGACTGTATCTGGCACCCGGCGAACGGCTTAGGATCGGCCGGCGCGTGACGGTCGGTCACAATGTGCGCATGCACGCCTGCGAGATCGAAGACGAAGCGATCGTCGGCATGGGGTCGATCATCGGTAGGGGAACCATCGTGCGGGCCGGTGGCTGCGTGGCGGCCGGCGCCGTCACTGAGCCTGGGACGGAAGTCGCCGCGGGGCAGATCTGGTCGGGGCGCCCCGCTCGAGCGTCGAGGAGCCTTTCGCCGCAGAACCGGATGCTCTTCGCGATCGGCGTCCACGTCTACGTCGGGTATGCCAAGAACTACCTCAAGGGAAGAAAAACCTAGACCTGGCGAGGCGCCGGCGGCATCGCAGCCGCCTCGTCGCAGGCCAGCCTAGTTGGTAGGGTTCAAAGTGAAGAATTCGCCGACTGCGCCGCGTATCTCGGGAACAGTGATGAACCGCGCGTAGCCGGCTGCTGCGGGCAACATACAGGTCATGTGATAGCCCTTCGCTCCCAGCTCGGTTTGCAGGTTCATTCGCGTAGCCGACGCCGCCTCACCCGACGAACCTACGGAGCGCTCATCGTAGTCCACCCCTGTGACCACGAATGCATTGGGCCGAAACTCGCGGACCGGGCTGGCTGGGTCGTCCAGACCGAACCTGCAGTAGGGATAGTTTGCCCGGAGAGATTCGGGGGCGATGATCTTTTGGTCCTGGAAGTAGACGAAGGGGCTGCCGGTTGGAATCGAGAGATTCTGCTTGAGCGTGAGGACGGATCCGTTTCGCACTTCCTGCGGCCCTTCGTTCCTGGCGCGATGCGGGTGACAGGCCGCTAGCCAAAGAACCCCGATCAGAATCAGCGCCAGTTTCAGCCGCCTCATGGCAAGTCTCGTCAATGCAATGAACAGGTAACGATGTCGGCACATCGACACCACCGGGAACGCGCGTGATACTACGCGATCGGTTGTGTCAGGGATAGATCCGTTTCAGCCGCGACGAGATACCTGCAGAGTCTATGCCGGAAAGGCCACAATCGCGCCAGTAACCATGCAGCGGATAGCAGCGAGGAGAAGTCGATGGGATCAGCGGTGGATATCAAGCCAGTGTGGTTCATCACCGGGTGTTCGACGGGCCTGGGGCGGGCGCTTGCCCAACGCGTGCTGGAGCATGGACATCGCGCGGTGGCGACCGCTCGCAACCCAATGCAGCTAGATGATCTAGTATCAGCGTACCCGCGTGCGACGCTGAGCGTGGCGCTGGATGTCGCCGACGCTGCTCAGGTCAGCGCGGCTGTCTCCCAAGCGGAGCAGGCATTCGGCCGTATCGATGTGCTGGTGAACAACGCCGGGTACGGTTACCTGGCCGCGGTCGAAGAAGGTGAGGATGACGAGGTGCGGGCCATGTTCGAGACCAATTTCTTCGGCCTCGTTGCACTGACCAAGCGCGTCCTCCCCGGAATGCGCACGCGAGGTGCAGGTCACATCATCAACATCTCGTCCGTCGGAGGCTTCATCGGCAACCCCGGCGGCGGCTATTACAACGCGACCAAATTCGCGGTCGAAGGTTTGACCGAAGCGCTGGCAAAGGAGGTCAAGCCTTTGGGCATTCGCGTCACGGCGGTGGAACCGGGGCCGTTTCGGACCGACTGGGCTGGCCGGTCCTTGAAGCAGGCACGCCACGCGATCGCAGCCTACGCCATCACGGCTGGCGCGCGCCGGGCTGAAATTGCGGGTCGTAGCGGGAAACAGCCGGGCGACCCGACCCGGGCCGCGGACGCCATCATCCAAGTCGTGGAGTGCACTGATCCGCCGCTGAATCTGATCCTTGGCCACGACGGGCTGACTCGAGTCCGGGCCAAGCTCCGCGACCTGGTCGCCTCGATCGATAAATGGGAAGCGGTGACGGTGGGCGCAGATTTTCCGGTCCAGACTCCCTCCCCTGAACACAAATGAGTTCCCTCATGACACGCATCGCAGTGTTGGACGATTGGCAGGCTGTCGCGGGTGCAAGCGCGGACTGGTCGCATCTCTCGCAACGCGCTGAGCTGTCCTTCTTCGAGCAGCCCTTCGAGAGCGAAGACGCCGTCGCTCAGGCCCTCGCGGGTTTCGACATCATCGTCGCGATGCGCGAGCGTACGCGGTTTCCGGCGTCGCTTATCGGGCGGCTTGCGCGGCTGCGTATGATCGCACTCACCGGTGCGCGCAGCTGGACTATGGATATGGACGCCTGCACCGCGCGCGGTATCGTCGTGTCCCACACGGCAGGACAGCAATCGACCCCCGCGACCGCCGAGTTGACCCTCGCGCTGTTGCTTGCCGCAGCGAGATTCCTCCCCCTCGCAGATGCGAGGATACGTTCCGGCGGCTTTCAAAGCGGGGTCACGGCAGGCATCGTCCTCGAGGGGCGCACACTTGGCGTCATCGGCCTGGGCAAGATCGGGTCGCGCATGGCGCGCTACGGCCAAGCACTGGGCATGCAGGTGCTGGCGTGGAGCCAGAACTTGACCGCGGACAAGGCACGGGAAGCAGGTGCGAGGCTGGTAGACAAGAGGACCTTGTTGTCCGAGTCAGATGCCGTGAGCCTGCACGTGGTCTTGTCCGACCGCTCCCGGGGCATTTTGGGCGCCGAGGATCTGGCGCAGATGAAGCCGGGCGCCATCCTCGTAAACACATCGCGTGGTCCGCTGGTAGATGAGGGGGCACTGCTCGCGAGGCTGCGGACGGGCAAACTGATCGCTGCTCTGGACGTATACGGACAGGAACCACTGCCCCCCCAGCACCCGCTTCGCACTATGCCCAACACCGTGCTGACACCGCATTTGGGTTACTGCACGCGCGAGGTCTACGGCCAGTTCTACTCCGAATCGATCGCCAACGTGCTTGCCTTCCTGGATGGCAAGCCCCTTCGCGTCCTCAACCCCGAGGTATTGCGGCGCGGCTGAGTCAGGCCGAAGGTTCCGGGCACTCGTCGGACAGCGACCCGAAGCGAGATGTTAAGCCATCGCGCTGAAGTTTCGCGACCAGCGCCGTTGCGCTACAGGAGTCGTCTGTGCATTGTTTGCCTCGCCGGGCCGGGCGCTATGCCGAGTTCGTCGCGCATTCGACGGCACAAGTCTTCATGGACCAGCAAAGCTTCCGCCATCTCCGGTCCCTGCAAGCCGAGTCCGCCAGCTGCAACGCACTCGTGTGGGCGTGGCAGCGCGCCATCCAATTCTCTCCTGGCAGGAGGATATCCTCGGGATGGCCGAGGAGAAATAGACTGTAAGGTTAGTGTAAGCATGCAATGTGGATAATGTAAGATGGGTTCTTCCCAAGACCCACGACCCGCAGCGCCACGGTGGCTGGCTGTACATCAGAAAAGGCGCGATTCTGGTCGCAATACAGCAGAACGTGACCTCGCGCATCGTTTCGCTCGCAAAGACTACGCGTCCGAGTTTGACCGGCATCCTGCCACGCGACCGCCTGTTCGCGGCAGTCGATGCAGCGCGCAGCAAGTCGGTCATCTGGCTCACCGGTCCACCTGGTTGCGGAAAGACCACCCTCGCGGCCAGCTATCTCGAGCGAACCAAACTGCCGTCCTTGTGGTATCAGATCGACGAGGGCGATGCTGATGTCGCCTCGTTCTTCTACTACTTGGGACTGGCTGCGGGCGAGTTACGCCGCAAGCCCGCGCTACGGCTGCCACAGCTCGCTCCCGAATACCACGCCGGCATCGCACCCTTCGCGCGGCGATATTTCCAGGCGCTGTATGCTCATCTGGGAGCGCCTTTCGCGCTCATGCTCGATGGCTACCATGAAGTGCCGCCGCAATCCTTGTTCCACGAGGTCATCCGCGTAGCGCTGTCCGAAACCCCGCCGGAATGCTGCGTCATGCTGATCAGCCGCAGCGATCCACCGCCGACCATGGTGCGGCTGCGTGCCAATCAGACCATGGAGGTGATCGGCTGGCATGAACTTCGGCTGACCAGGCAGGAGAGCAATGCGATCGTCCGCCAGCGCGGGCATATGCTCCCGGAGCACGGGCTTACCGAGTTGTACGCGAGGACGCAAGGCTGGGCAGCCGGCCTCATCCTCACACTGGAGCAGGTCGCCGGGCGCGACACGATCGAGGACGTCGCGGATCTGTCCACTCCGCAACTGGTGTTCGACTATCTGGCCGGCGAGGTGTTCCAGAAGACCGATACCAGAACGCAGACGTTTCTGCTCAACACCGCGTACCTCCCGCAGATGACCGCCGATATGGCTACACGCATGACCGGAGAAGCCGATGCCGACAGGATTCTCGCAGACATGCACAGCAACAACTACTTCCTTGCCCTGAAGCAGGCGAAGCCTCAACCCGTCTATCAGTATCACCCGCTGCTGCGAGAATTCCTGCTCTCGCGCATCGAACAGATCTTGAGCAAGGAGGCACGCGGTGCGCTCAAACGGCAAGCTGCGCTAATGCTGGAAGAGCAAGACTCGATCGGGGACTGTGTCTCGCTGCTGAGGGAGGTCGGCGATTGGGAACGCATGGTACAGGTGATCCGCAAACATGCCGAGGCGATGCTCGATCGCGGTATGGCGGAAACACTTGCCCAGTGGGTCATCGCGCTGCCAAAAGAGGTTCAGCAACAGAACCCCTGGACGCTTTACTGGGTGGCGGTAGCCCGCATGCACGCGTCGCCCCGGGAGAGTCGCATTCTCCACGAGCAGGCATATGAGTTGTTCCGCGCACAGGCTGAGCCCGACGTGATGGGACAGCTGCTGACCTGCTCGGGTGCGATGGACGCAATCCTGTACGAGCTCGACGACTTTACCCTGCTGGACCGCTGGATTCCGATCATGGACCAGCTCCTCAAACAGCATCCCGAGTCCGCGACCCATCCGGCAGGCCTGCGGTTCGTGACCAGTCTGCTGACGTCGATGGTGATCCGCCAGCCGCACCATCCGGATCTCGAGAGATGGGTCGAGCACGCGTACCGCGGATCCGTCGCGCAAAGCGATCCCAACCTGCGCATGCTGGTGGAACCGCGAGTCGCCATTGCGATCATCTGGGGCGGACACTATCCCAAGGCATGGGCAGTCATTGAAGGCATGCGACGCGTCAGCGCGCAACACGAGATTTCGCCTTTTGCGCTCAACATGCTGAAGGTCGCCGAAGCGATGTATTTCATGCTGACGGCACAGCATGACGAATGCCTCAGAGCCGTGCGGGAAGGCCTCGAGATCGAGCGAACTGCCGGGGTGAGCGTGGCCTCCCACCAGCTTCTGGCGTTTGGCGCAGGCGGCGCGCTGACTTGCGGGGATGTCCACACCGCGAAGCGTCTGCTGGACGAGTTCGCCAATCAGCCCAGCCCAGCGGCGCGATGCGATCTCAGCTTGTACCACCTGTTCTCGGCGTGGCATGCAATGCTGTCGGGGGACAACCTGCTCTCGTTTCAGCAACAGAAGCTGGCGCTGCGCGCCGCCGTCGAGGTAGGTTGTCCGTACTTCGAGGTCCTTTGTCGGCTTGCGTCGGCGCTGGTGCTCTACGAAAGCGGAGAGCGCAGCAACGCCATGGCTCAGTTTCAGCAGCTGTACGACCTGGGGCGTGTCATGAACAATCGACTGCTCGAGTACACCGGCTGGATGTGTTACGCCCAGGTCGCACTGGAGGACGGTCGGCGCCGGCGCTCGGGACTATGGGCTCTGCGCGAGGCACTGCGGATCGGCAAGCCCCGCAATTACTCGGCCTTTACGCTGTGGCGGCCGGAGGCCCTCGCGCGGCTGATGAGCCGGGCACTAGAAGCGCAGATCGAAACCGATTATGCGATCGCGATCATCCGCCGGCGCGGGCTGACTCTCGACGCTGCGCAATTCGCGCTGTCGACCTGGCCGTGGCGGTTCAAGGTATACACGATGGGCGAGTTCCGGCTGCTTCGCGATGATGTACAGGACGTTCCAACTGGAAGAGCACAGAAGCGTCCCATAGATCTGCTCAAAGTTCTGATCGCGGAGGGCGGGCGTCAAGTCAGCGAGTTACGCATCACAGAGGCGCTGTGGCCCCGTATCGACGGGGATTCGGCGCACCGCTCCTTTACGTCTACCCTACACCGCCTGCGCAAGCACCTGGGTGAGGATCGCGCGCTGGTACTGTCTGAGGGAAAGCTCTCGTTGGACGGGCGCTTCGTCTGGACCGACACCTGGGCGTTCGAGCAGCTTGCGGTACAAATCGATCAATCGCTGCGCGGCAGCCGGGAGCGGGCCGATGGTTCGAAAGTAAGCGTGCTGGCCGATCGAATGTTCGAGCTGTACGGCGGGCCGTTTCTTTCAGCCGATTCGGACGAGACGTGGAGCGATAAACTGCGCCAGCGGATGCGGAGTCGGTTCGTGCGTACGGCAGGCGACATCACGCGCCTTTGGCAGCAGGCCGGAGAGACTGAGCGCGCTGTAGATTGTCTTTACCGCACCCTGGACGTCGACGACCTGGCTGAGGGCCTCTATCGCCAACTCATGCAATGTCTTTCAATGCTCGGCCGCCGCGCGGAGATAGTCGACCTCTATGCTCGTTGCCGCTCCACCCTCGGAAGTCTCGGGATCGAGCCCTCAGTCGAAACGCGTCAGCTCTGCGACAAGCTGATGCAGGCGTAGTCGCCGCCTTCCCGACGGCGCTGCCGACGCCGAAGAAGCAACCAACGAGCGCGTGCGCCAATCGCGCTTGCAGAGCCTATTTGCGCGGGCCAGCGCTGGTTGTGCATCCGGTCCCGGGATGGAAAAATTGCCACGATGTCTGCACAGATCCTCCTCGACGCGGCACACGCTCTTTCGCTTGCCCTGGCAAGGCTCGATTTCCCCGCCCCCGTCTCACACGTCTACGACCCCCACCAGTATGCATGGGCGCCCTACGAGCAGTACGTGCGCCGCTTTGGCGACAACCGCAAGCGTATCGTCTTGTTGGGAATGAACCCCGGACCCTTCGGGATGATGCAGACGGGTGTGCCGTTCGGCGAAATCGCGGCAGTACACGACTGGATGGGCATTGACGGTGTGATCGAACAGCCATCGCGCCAGCACCCGAAGCGGCCAATCGAAGGCTTCGCATGCAAGCGCTCAGAGGTGAGCGGACGTCGACTGTGGGGTTGGGCCGCGCATCGCTTCGGGGCAGCGGACGCTTTCTTCGCCGACTGGTTCGTACTCAACTACTGCCCGCTGGCGCTGCTGGAGGCATCGGGGCGTAACTTCACGCCGGACAAGCTGCCGGCTTCGTTGCTGCGCGCATTGCATGAAGTCTGCGACCAACACCTCGCGGTTGCGCTCACGGCGCTGACTCCAAAATGGGCCATCGGGGTGGGAGGTTTCGCGGAGAAGCGCATTCGGCACGTGCTCGAAGGCAATCGCCTCGATAGCGCTCTGGCCCGCAACACGCGCTCAGGGCAGATCCTGCATCCTAGTCCCGCAAGTCCCGCTGCCAATCGAGGCTGGGCAGAAGCCGCTGAAAACCAGTTTGCAGCGCTGGGCGTAGTCGACTTCAGCCGTGGCCGGAAGATTTGGCGCCCTGCGGGAGGATAATTTCCGCAGCGTCGGCCGCGTACAGCGCTTCGACTTGCGCCGCGCGATGAGTAAGGACAGCGCGCTGATTGATCGAACCCTTGTCGGTTACTTCGCTGCGGTCGATCGAAGGCGGCTCGCGCAGCAGGCAGGCCCGAGCGACGCGGCTGGCACTGCCGGTGCCGTTCTCCCACAGCCGATCCACCAACGTTTGGAAAAACTCTCTGACCGGTGAGGCGAGCAAGACCTCGTCCTGGGAAACGGATTCCGCCAGCTTTGCAAGGCCGCGACATTCTTCCATGCGTGGGAAGATCATAATGCCGACATCGCCGCGGTCCGGTCCGGTGACCACGACGTCCTGCACGTACGGCGCGCCTTCGGCTATGACCCTGGCGCGCAGCGGACCAACGCTGACGAAGCTGCCCGTTGACAGCTTGAAGTCCTCGACCAGGCGGCCGTCGAACATCAGACCAAGCTGCGGCTGTCTCGGATCGACAAATTTCACCGCGTCACCGGTGCGGTAGTAGCCCTCCTCATCGAACGCGCAAGCTGTCAGCTCCGGCGCGCGCCAGTAACCAGGCATCACGTGCGGGCCGCGGAAGCGAACTTCGATCTTACCTTCTGCCGGAACCAGCTTGACCTCGACCCCCGGGCAAGGCAGTCCGATGTGCCCGGATTTAACCTCTGCGCCGACTGCGAACACCGATGCAGGCGAAGTCTCGGTCATACCGAGCCCGGTGATCATGCGTATGCGCTCCCCGATCGTGCGCTCGGCGTGATAGTCGAGGCGGTCCCAGACCGGCTGGGACAGTCCCGCTCCGGAGAAGAAGAACGCGCGGACACGGTGGAACAAAGACTCGCGCAGCCGGTCGTCGTCTTCCATCGCTCGCACGATTTCCTCGAAGCCTTTGGGCACGTTGAAATACACGGTAGGAGAGATCTCGCGCAGATTGCGCAGCGTCTCGCCGATGCCGGCAGAAGTCGGCCTGCCGTCGTCGATGTACAGCGTGCCGCCGTTGTACAGGGCAATCCCGGTATTGTGGTTGCCGCCGAAGGTGTGGTTCCACGGCAGCCAGTCCACCAGCACGGGCGGTTCCTCCCGGAGGAAAGGCAGGCATTGGCTGACCATCTGCAAGTTGCTGCAGAGCATGCGGTGCGTGTTGATCACACCCTTCGGCTCCTTGGTCGAACCGGAGGTAAACAGAAACTTGACGATCGAGTCGGGACTGACGCGGTCGTGCGCGGAAGCGACCATCGACCCTGGCTTGCTCTCGAGCAGAGCCGCGAAAGGCGTAGTACGACGACCATCGAGTTCGCCCTGTGCAAGTATGACTTCCACATCGTCGCCTACGGTTGCATTGATCGCTCTCGCGTAAGGGGCGGAAGTCGAAGCGAAGACCAGACCGGGAGTGGTCGTTGCCAGCACATGACGCAGCTTTGCGTAGTCGGTGGAGATCAGAGAATACGCGGGCGACACCGGGGTGTAGGGAATCCCGGCCCACATGGCACCTAGCGCGAGCGTTAGATGCTCGAGATCGTTTTCGGACAGGATTGCAATCGGCCGCTCGACCGATAGTCCGCGCTCGACGAGCGCCTGGCCTACGCTCCGAGCACGGGCCAGCATCTCGCGAAAGCTGATAGCCCGCCAGCGGCCGGCGCGCTCGCGCTTGGCCACGAAAATACGGTGGGGCTCCTCGCGTGCCCAGCGTTCCAGGCTGTCGGTAAGGCGCCTAGGGTAGTCGCCCAGGGGCTCGCGCGAGCGGAGCACCCGCACTCCATCGTCGCGCTCGACGATAGTTGCTTCGACACAGCCGCCGACATTGACAGCGCGATAGCGCGGCGTCTGGCTCACAACCGGCTCACCTCCTGGTTTCGCAGGGACCGATTTCAGTTTAGCCTATAGCGGAACCTTCCCGACGAGCGCTGTGCGATTCCCTCCTCTCGACCTGGCAGACGACCGCGGAGCCGCTATATGAAGATCCAGGACCTGGTCGCCATCGACGTGCATACGCATGCCGAAGTCTCGTGCCGGAATCCCCACGACAGTTTCGGGGAGGAGTATGACCGCGCCGCCGACAAGTACTTTCGCTCCGATCGTCGTCCCAGCATCGCCGAGACGATCGCGTACTACCGTGAGCGCCAAATCGGGTTGGTGATGTTCACTGTCGACGCCGAGACACAGCTCGGCCGCCGGCGCATCCCCAACGAGGAGGTCGCCGAAGCGGCGCGAGACAACAGCGACATGATGATTGCGTTCGCCAGCATCGATCCGCACAAGGGCAAGATGGGCGCGCGCGAGGCGCGTCGGCTGCTCGCGGAGTACGGCGTCAAGGGCTTCAAGTTCCACCCTACGGTTCAGGGCTTCCATCCGTACGACCGCATGGCTTGGCCCATCTACGAAGTGATCGCAGAGCATGCCCTGCCCGTGATCTTCCACAGTGGGCATTCAGGCATCGGCAGCGGCATGCGCGGCGGCGGAGGGTTACGTCTGGAGTATTCCAATCCGATCCACCTGGACGACGTGGCCATCGCATTTCCGGACATGCAGATCGTCATTGCGCATCCTTCCTGGCCATGGCAGGACGAAGCCCTGTCTGTCTGCCTGCACAAGCCCAACGTGTGGATCGACCTGTCCGGCTGGTCGCCGAAATATTTTCCGCCGCAACTGGTGCAATACGCCAACACGCTGCTGAAGGACCGCGTGCTGTTCGGCTCCGACTACCCGTTGATCACGCCGGACCGCTGGATCAAGGATTTTCGCGAGGTTGGTTTCAAGCCCGAGGTGCAACCGCTGATCCTAAAGGACAACGCGATCCGTTTGCTCAAGCTGGACTGAGCCGCGAGCGACGTGGAGCACAATCGCTGCGAGCTGGACCTGGCTATTTTGCGTTGAGCTTCGCTTTCGCTTCGGCCGCCGCCTCAACGCCGCCCCTACCGACTTCTTTGACGCGACCTTCTGCAATCATCATCGACAGTCCGACCGCCAAACGTTTCTGCACACCCGGCAGCTCAATCTCCAATATCATAGCAACAGGTGCAGACAGGACTTTGAAATCGCATAGCCACGATCTGGAGGGGCAAGCAAATGAGCGCAGTCACGCCGAAAGCCACCAACCATGCCAGCCTGCCATCACTGGCTTCCCGCTTCGTGGATGTCGCCACCTTGCCTTGGGAGAAGAGCCCCTATCCGGGATGCGAGACGAAAACGCTGATTGTGGACCGGACATCCGGGCTTTTGACCATTCTCCTGAGAATGGCGCCCGGAGCAAAATTGCCGGACCACGAGCATGTGCTGATCGAGCAGACCTACGTGCTCGAGGGCAGCCTCGTGTGTGGCGAGGGCGTGTGCCGCGCCGGCGACTTCGTTTGGCGTCCGGCCGGCAGTCGTCATGAAGCGTGGGCCGGACCGGAGGGTGGCCTGATGCTGGGTATGTTTCAAATCCCGAACCGGTTCCACCGTGCGGACGGACGCGAGGTCGACTTCCTTGGCAATGACTGGGAGGAAGCCTGGGGTGCTGTGTACGGACGACAAGAGCTCGCCAGGCTCGAATAAGGAGAAACCTGATGTGTCCTCTCTGCTCGATGCCCCGCCGGCGTTTCCTGCGAAGCTTCGCGGCCGGAACTGCGGCCGCATTGAGCGCGGGAGCTCTGGGCGGTGCGACCGCATTCCTGTCGCCGCCTCGAGCAAGCGCGGCAGAGCCGGTCATCCTTGGCAAGGGAAAATATCGCTACCAGGTGGCGGAAGGTTGGGGTGAGCTACCTCCCGGGATCACCTACCGGGATGCCGCAGCGGTCTGCGTCGATAGCAA
>Ga0335083_10006970_pt1 | contig 13990 bp, 15 predicted proteins | sample Lox_Sample_42_FD_206716 | JGI IMG/M metagenome (GOLD analysis project Ga0335083, IMG submission 206716) | Soil microbial communities from Loxahatchee National Wildlife Refuge, Florida, United States - Lox_Sample_4.2 | ecosystem: Environmental > Terrestrial > Soil > Wetlands | place: USA...
CCAGTCCTGCCAGAAGGGCGCCGACCTCGCGCCCGGCGTGATCAAGCAGCTGCTCGGCGTGGACGTCGAGCTCATGAACGCCGACTTCGAGTCGAACATCGACACCGCGCGCACCAGGGCTGAACGTCTGATCCAGGAAGGCGCCAACGTGCTGGTCGGCGCGTTCGATTCGGGCGCCAGCTCCGCGATCGCCCAGGTGGCCGAGCAGCGCGGCGTGCCGTTCGTCATCAACATCGCCGCCGCCCCGCCGATCACCGAGCAGGGCTACAAGTTCGTGTTCCGCAACTTCCCGACCGCGATTGACCTCACCGTCAACGGCCTTTCGCTGATCGGCGACCTGTTCCGCGCCACCAACGTGGCGCCGCGCACCGCGGTGTTCATGCACGTCAACGACACCTTCGGCCAGGCGATGAACAAGGGCATCAGCGCCACGCTGCCGCGCCTCACGCAGCTGCCGTTCAGGATCGTCGACACCATTTCCTACGACCCGGCCGCCAAGGACCTGACTGTGGAAGTGTCGAAGGCGAAGGCCGCCAACGCCGACTTCCTGCTCCTCGTCTGCCGCCTGCAGGACGCCATCATCCTGCGCCGCGAGATGGTCAAGCAGCGCTGGTTCCCGATGGGCGTCGTCAGCCCGGGCTCGCCCGGCATGTACGAAGAGGACTTCGCCAAGACGCTCGGCAAGCTCTCCGATTATTGCATCTCGAACGCGCCCTGGTACAACCCGAAGACGAACATGACCAAGGTCGTGCGCACCGCGTTCGAGAAGGCGAACCCCAAGGAGAAGTTCGTGTTCCACGGCACCAACGTGGTCTACACGTACGAATCGATCCTGGTCGCCGCAGACGCGTTCAAGCGCGCCAAGAGCACCGACCGCAAGGCGCTCGCGGACGCCATTCGCCAAACCAACATCACCGACCGTACCGTGCTCGGCGGCGTCCTCAAGTTCAACGCCAAGGGCCAGGTGGAAGGCAACCTGTCCGCGTGCACGCAGAACCTGAACGGCGAGCCGCGCGTGGTGCTGCCCGTGGAAGCTGCGGAAGCGAAGGCCGTCTTCCCGGCGCCCGACTACAAAAAGGCGTAGTGCCGCTTGACCTCGTAGCCAACGTCATCATCGCCGGTGTGCTCACCGGCATGGTGTACGGGTTGATGGCGCTCGGGCTGTCGGTCATCTTCGGCATCGTGCGCGTGGTGAATTTCGCGCACGGCGAGATGATGGCCGTGGCCATGTACGCGGCGGTTTCCCTCTTCGCCGCCTTCCACCTCGATCCGTTCCTCGCCGCGGTCCCGATCGCGGCGGGGTTCTTCGTGCTGGGCTACCTGCTGCAGGCGGGGCTCATCAACCCCTTCATCACGAGGCCCGAGCACTCGCAGTTCATGCTGATGGTGGCGGTGGCCACCATCATGGTGAACGGCATGCTGATGGCCTTCGGCCCGGACGCGCGCAACGTGCAGACCGACTACCAGCTCGACTCCTGGGAGTTCGGCAAGATCATCGTCGACAAGCCGCGCGCCTTCGCCGCCATGATGGCGATTGCCGCGAGCTCGGCGCTGTTTGCCTTCTTCAGGCTCACCCTGACCGGCAAGGCGATTCGGGCTTGCGCCGACAACCACCTCGGCGCGCTGGTGGTGGGGCTCAACGTAAAGCACCTCTACTCGCTCACTTTCGGCCTGGGCGCCGCCTGCGTCGCGATCGCCGGCTGCATGATGATCCTGTTCGTGGACGTCACGCCCGGCCTCGGCCCGGGCTACACGCTGCTTGCGTTCATCATCGTCATCGTCGGCGGCCTGGGTTCGATGACGGGCGCGCTGCTGGGCGGCGTGCTGATCGGCCTGTCCGAGGCGCTCGCCGGGCTGTTCATCCAGCCCTCCGCGAAAAGCATGTTCGGATTCGCATTGCTGATCCTGGTGCTGCTGTTCCGGCCGCAGGGCCTGCTCGGCAGGAGACCATGAATCGAAGAGCGCTTGGTTTGCTTGCCATCTTGGGAATATTTCTGCTGATATTTCCCAAAATAGCGAACCCATATCTGGTCTCGGTCGCGACGCTGATCCTCTACCTCGCCTATACCGGCCAGGCCTGGAACGTGATGATGGGCTTCGCCGGCCAGCTCTCGCTCGGCCACTCGCTCTACGTCGGCGTCGGCGCCTACGCCTCGGCGGCGCTGTTCTCCCGCTACGGCATCGGCCCCTGGGCGGGCGTCTGGCTTTCGATCGCGCTCTGCGTCGCGCTCGGCGCGGCGATCGGCTTCCTCGCCTTCCGCTTCGGCATCTCGGGCGTGTACTTCGCGCTGCTCACCATCGCCTTCGCCGAATTCACCCGCGTCGGCTTCGACCACCTGGATTGGACCGGCGGCTCGGGCGGGCTGTTCCTCAAGGTCGCGCAGCGCGACCAGATCGACCTCGCCAATTTCCGCGGCCCGCCGGAAATGTACTACTACACGATGCTGTTCTTGTGTGCCTTGGCTCTTTGGGGCTGTTCCCGCCTGTTGAAATCGAAGGCGGGCTACTACTGGCAGGCGATCCGGGAAAACGAGGAAGCAGCACAGGCGCTCGGCATCAACACCTTCCGCTGGAAGATGCTGGCGGTCGTCATCAGCGCGGCGATGACCGCCGTCTCGGGCGTGTTCTTCGCCTTCTACTACAACAACCTGTTCCCCGAGCAGATCTTCCACATCAGCCGCTCGATCGAAATCATCCTGGGACCGGTCATAGGCGGCGTGGGCACGCTGTTCGGGCCGATCCTCGGCGCGACGGTGCTCACGGTGCTGTCGGACTCGATCACCGAGCTGCTCGCGCAGTTCGGCTGGGAGATCCCGGGCATCAAGCAGGTGTTCTACGGCGTCGTGCTGCTGCTGGTGATCATGTTCCTGCCCAACGGCATCTGGCCCGCGCTGTCGCGCAAGCTCGGGCTGGGCAAATAATGCTTTCCGTAGCCGGGATTTCGAAATCGTTCCGCGGCCTGAAGGCCGTGTCGGGGGCCTCGTTCGACGTCGCGCAGGGGTCCATCACGGCGCTGATCGGCCCCAACGGCGCGGGCAAGACCACCTGCTTCAACATGATCGCAGGGGTGTTTCCTCCCGATTCGGGAGAAATAATCTTCGACGGCGGGAAGATCCAGGGCATGCGGCCCGACCAGGTCTGCGCGGCCGGCATCGGCCGCACCTTCCAGATCGTCAAGCCCTTCGCCGGCCTGTCGGTGCTGGACAACGTGATGGTGGGGGCGCTGCTCCGGGAGAAAGGCGTCTCTGCCGCGAGAAATCTCTCCCTTTCCGTCCTGAAGAAACTGCAGCTCGAGGAAAAGCAGGATGCCCCCGCATCCACGCTTACCCTGCCCGATCGCAAGCGGCTGGAGGTCGCGCGCGCGCTCGCCACGCGGCCGAAGCTGCTGCTGCTGGACGAAGTGATGGCCGGCCTGCGACCGACCGAATGCGACTTGATGGTGGAAGTGTTCCGCGAGCTGAGCCGCGCGGATGGCCTCACGATCCTGCTGATCGAGCACGTGATGCGCGCGGTCATGGCGCTGGCGCAGAAGGTGATGGTGCTGCACCACGGGGAAATCATCGCCGGCGGCGCGCCGGCCGAGGTCGTGCGCAACCAGGCGGTGCTTGATTGCTACCTCGGCGAGGAAACGGAAGTCTGATGCTCGCGATCCGCGACCTGGACCTCTTCTACGGCGATGCGCAGGCGCTCGACCGCGTGTCGCTGGAAGTGCCCGAAGGCGAGATCGTCGCCATCGTGGGCGCGAACGGCGCCGGCAAATCCTCGCTGATCCGGACGATTGCCGGAATCGAAAAGCCTCGATCCGGAAGCATTGCTTTCAAAAATGACGACCTAAAAGGCCTGGAACCCCACCAGGTCTGCAACCTCGGCATCGGCCAGGTGGCGGAAGGCCGCCAGGTCTTCCCCAACCTCGGCGTCGAGGAGAACCTGCAGATGGGCGGCCTGCTGCCGCGCGCGCGCGCCGGCGCGAAAGCGAAACTCGAGGAGGTCTACGCCATGTTCCCGCGCCTCGCGGAGCGCAAGGGCCAGCTCGCCGGCACGCTGTCGGGCGGCGAGCAGCAGATGCTGGCGATCGGCCGCTGCCTGATGGGCAATCCCGAGCTGATCATGTTCGACGAACCTTCGCTCGGCCTGGCGCCGCTGGTGGTGCAGGAGGTGCTGCACACCATCCGCAGGCTGAACGAACGGGGCATGACGGTGCTGCTGGTCGAGCAGAACGTCGCGGTTTCCCTGAAGATCTCCAGCCAGGCCTACGTGCTGGAAAACGGCAGCATCGTCATGAGCGGCCGCGGCAGCGAACTGCTGCACGACGACCGCGTACGGCGGGCCTACCTGGGCTTGTAGGCGCCGCAGACCGCTCCGAGCTGGCCGCTTTCGCCCGGAAGCGGTCATGCGCGGCCCGCACGACCGGTCGCGTCAATAGCCCAGCTTGCGGTCCACCACTTCCTTGAGCGGTTTGCCATCCAGAAATCGGCCCAAATTGTCGACGAACAGTCGCGCGACGATGCTGTCGCGCCGTGGATGGGGGCCGCCGATGTGGGGCAGCACGATAATCCCTTCGGTGGTCCAGAACGGGTGGTCGGCCGGCAATGGCTCCTGCCGGTATACATCGAGCATGGCGCCCGCGATTTTCTTTTTATTCACCGCAGCGATCAAATCGCCGTCATCGATCAGGTGGCCGCGGCCGAAATTCAACAGCCAGGCATTGGGCTTCATCATCCCCAAACGCTCGGCATTGATAAAGTTTTCAGTCTCTGGAGTCGCCGGCAACAGCAGCAGCAGGAAGTCGGATTGGGCAAGCACCTCGGGCGTGCGATTGGCGGGCACTACATCGGCGACATGGCTCATCGGTTCCGGCCGGCGCCTGGTGCCGATCACCCGAATGCCGAGCGCGGCTGCAATACGGGCTACATCCTGGCCGATGGCGCCAAGCCCGAGGATGCCGAGAGTCTTGCCGGTCAGCGGCTGCGCCGGGACCTGGGTCCATTTTTTTTGCTTCTGGTTCTCGACGGCCGCGGCGTAGGGTTTCGCTACATACAAGAGCGCGCCGATGATGTTCTCCGGCATCGATTCCCGGTGCGTGCCTCGGGCGCAGGTGAGAACCAGATTTGCGGGCAGATCGGGCAAGGCGATCCAGCCCTCGATGCCGGCAGTCATGGCTTGGGCCCAGCGCAGTTTCGGCATCGCCGGCAGCACGCCCGGCGGCACGGCATAGGCCATCAACGCTTCGGTCCGGGCCAATTGGTCGGCGGATGGCCTCTCCTTGCGGGGCAAGGTGTCGATCGCGACACGATCCGCCAATCCGGCGGCCTTGATCGCATCGAGATAGGCCGCAGTCGAGTCGGTCCAGAGCAGAACGCGGGTGGGGTCCGTCACTATGCGGCTAGAGCGGCGCCAGCGCGCCGTTCACCAGCCTGACGCGCGAACCCTGGTGCCAGGACGGATGCGAGTCCTGGTGGAAGCTGCGCGACGTGCCGTCATCGAACTGCACGCCGATTTCGAAGGTCTTGTTTTCCGAACTGTTCTCGATGACGTTGCCGGCCACTCCGCCGCCCACCGCGCCGACCGCGGTGCCGACGCCGCGGTTGTTGTGGCCGCCGATCGCGTAACCGAGCACCCCGCCGATCACCGCCCCGGTGGCCGTCCCGGCGCCGACTTTCCTCGGCTTGTCGATCTCGCGGATGCCGGTCACGGTGCCGCAGGTCGCGCAGACCGGCGGCGGCGGCGGCGGTGCCGCAGCCGGCGCGGCAGATCCCTTCGAGAGGATCTGCTGGATGATCTTGTCGTTCACGCCGCCCTGCTTCAGCTTCACCAGGCCGTCGGGGCTGGTGTCGAAGTTCGGCTCGGCCGCGTTGATGGCCTGGATCACGGTCGCGTCGCCCAGCCCGCCCTTCACCATCTTGATGACGTCGTCATTGGTCATGGGAGCGGCGAGCGCGAGCAGCGGGAAGAACAGCAGCAGCGAACGCAAAAGGTTTTTCATATCGTCATCGCATCCCTGAGGACCCTGAGGTAGTTGCCGCCCATTATGCCTTCCACCTCGGCAGGTTTCAGTCCGCGCTTCGATAATTCGGGTTCGAGTGCGGCAAATTCCCCGTAGCCGGGCATGATGGTGCGCGTCAGGCCGTGCATGTCGCTACCGATGCCGACGTGCGCTGCGCCCAGCTGCTCCGCCGCGCGCGCGATGCCGTCCGCCATGAGATCGAGATTAGCGTAGGTGTACCAGTCCGGCCAGATGCCGACCACGCCGCCCTTCTCCGCGATCCGCTTCGCCACGGGCGCGTAGACGGCGCGCGCCATGCTGCCGCCCTGCGACGGCGACGGCATGCCCGCGCTCACGTGGCCGTGGGAGTACACGACAGGCTTCTTCGCCACGTCCAGCACCTGGAGCATGCCCTGGTTGGTGCAATGCGCGACGTCGACCAGCATGCCGAGCCGGTTGCAGGCGCGCACCACATCCAGGCCGAACGGCGTCATGCCGCCCTGCGTCGCCGCTTCCGTGGAGATATCGCCAAGCAGCGAGTGCGGGTAGTAGTGCACCAGTTGCAGGTGGACGAGCCCGAGCGATCGCATCTTGTCGAGATAGGCGAGGTCGCCGTCGAGGAAATCCGCGCCCTCGGCGGCCAGCACCAGGCCCGGCGTGCGTTCCTTGAGCACATGATCCAGGGCCGCCGCCGAACTGACCTCGACCAGCCCTTCCTTCACCAGGGCCTGGCGGCGGCGCCGGAAGCCGCCGTCGAAGTTGGCGCGCAGTTCCCCGGGCCGCACGTCGCGGGTCATCTGCAGGCGGCCGCCCATCGGGCGCAGCAGTCCGCCTTCGGAAGTCACCGCCTCCGCGACCAGCAGCAGCCCGCCTGCCTCCATCTGCTCGCGGTAGCCGAGCTGCCAGCGGAAACCCAGGTGCGCGTGCATGTCGGCAAAACGCGCGGCTGAACGCGGCGGGCCCGACTGCGCGCGCGCCGCAAACGGGAAAATTCCGGCGGCGACCGCCGCCCCGACGAAATCTCTGCGCCTCATGGCGAAATGCTAATCTATCCGGATGAATCGAGGAGCATTCATGCCGCGCATTTTCTGCCTGCTGGCAGCCATCGCCTTTTGTTGCGTCGCTCAAGCCCAGTCCGACTACCCGAACAAGCCGGTCCGGCTGATCACGCCGTTCAATCCAGGCGGAGCCATCGACATCTATTCCCGCACCATCGGCGAACCGCTGGGCAGGCGGCTCGGCCAGAACATCATCGTCGAGGCCATCGCGGGCGCCAACACGATCAGCGGTACGCAGCAGTTGGTGCGCGCCACGCCCGACGGCTACACCTTCATGATCACCACGATGTCCACGACGGTGAACAACCGGATCCTGTTCACCAACCTGCCTTACAACCCGGACCGGGACCTCGCGCCAATCACGCAGCTTTCCTACGGCACGGTGCTGTTCGTAGGCCCGGGCAACGCGCCCTACAGCGACCTGAAGAGCTTCATCGCCTGGGCGAAGACGAAGGACCGCGTCACCTACGGCTCCTGGGGCATCGCGTCCTGGGGCCATCTTGCCGGGCAGATCCTGAAGCGCGACCTGGGCCTGAACCTGGAGCACGTGCCGTACAAGGGCGACGTGCCGGCAATCACGGACGTGCAGAACGGCGCGCTCGACACCACCTTCACCAGCCCGACCAGCGCCAAGCCGCGCATTGCCAGCGGCGCGATCAAGGCGATCGCCATGACCGGTCCGCAGCGCTCCGCGGCGATGCCCGAGCTCGCCACCTTTACCGAGCAGGGCGTCCCGAACGTGGACCTCGTCATCTGGGTGGGCGCCTACGCGCCCGCCGGCACGCCGCGCGCCATCATCGACCGCCTGCAGCGCGAACTGAAAGCGGTGATCAACCTTCCCGAGGTACGCGAAAGAATGATCGCGCAGGGCCAGACGCCGGTCGGCAATACCCCCGAAGAATTCGCCGCCAATGTCAAGGCGGACCTGCCGAAGTGGGACGCGCTGATCAAGGCTTCCGGAGCGAAAATCGAATAGTGCAAACCCGCAGTGCAGACTGACTACGTCCAGCGCTTCCTGTTCGAGAACCTCGACATCCGGGGCCGCCTGGTCTGCCTGACCGGCGCCTGGAGAAAAATGACCGACGGCCGGGACTACCCGGCGCACGTGGTCGAGCTGCTCGGCCAGTCGACCGCGCTCGCGGCCATGCTCGGCGCGAATCAAAAAGACGCGGGCCGCGTCACGCTGCAGGTCCAGGGATCCGGGCCGGTGAAGCTGCTGGTGGCGGACTGCGCCTCCGGGCTGAAGCTGCGCGGCATGGCGCAGTATGAAGAACGGCCGGGCAGCCTGCTGGGCAGCGGCAAGCTCGCGGTCACGCTCGAGGACGGCAAGAGCGGGCAGATCTACCAGAGCATCGTGCCGCTCGAAGGCGATTCGCTGGCGGCCATCTTCGAGCACTACCTTGCGCAATCGGAGCAGCTGACCTCGTTCCTGCGCCTGTACGCAAGCAGCGACGCGGTCTGCGGCCTGCTGCTGGAGAAACTGCCGGGCGCGGACCTGCGCGACCCGGACGGCTGGAACCGCGTCATGCACCTCGCCTCCACGCTTGCGCTGGCGGAGACAGTGGATGCGCAGCCTTACGGCCTGCTGGTGAGGCTGTTTCCGGAAGAACTGCTGCGCGTGTTCCGCATCGACGCCGTGGCCTACCACTGTCCGTTCGACGTGCAGAACGTCGAGCGCGTGCTGCGCGGGCTGGGACGCGCGGAAGTCGAATCCATCCTCGCCGAGCAGGGCGAAGTGGTGATCAAGAACGAAATGTGCAACCACGAGTACCGCTTCGGCCGCGCCGACGTGGAGACGCTGTTCGCCTAGGGCGCCTAGCCGCGCTGCCCTCCGTAGGCGTTGCCGCCGCCCTCGGGCCGCTTGATGGAGAACACGTGCTCGACCACGGTGTACTCGTCGTAGCCGCAGCGCGCGATCGGCTGCGCGGCGGCAAGGTCGAAGCGGCCGTTCCTGAGGAACCGTTCGTCGATGTGCATGCCGACCACCTGCCCGTAGACGACCACGCCGCCGGTTTCGCGCCCTTCCAGGTCGAGCACGCGCACGACCTGCGTCAGCTTGCATTCCATCGCGGCGGGCGAATCGGCGACGCGCGGCGCGCGCACCAGCCGGCACGGCGCGGTCGCGAGGCCGGCATGGTCGAATTCGCTCTGGCCGCGCGGCAGCCCCGCCGAGGTGGCGTTCATCCGGTCGCGCAGCGCCCAGGTCGCCATGCTCCAGGCGAACTCGCCGGACTCGATGGCGAAGGCGGCCGCATCCTTTTCCGTCTCGCTGCAGAAGCTCACGATGCGCGGGTGGCTAAGCACGCCGTTGAAGAAACTGTAGGGCGCCAGGTTTACCTGCCCCGCCTTGTTCATGGATGAAATCCAGCCGATCGGCCGGGGTACCACCACGCCCTTGAACGGGTCGTGCGGCATCAGCGTGCGATCGCGCTGGTCGGGCTCGAAGAAGGTCATGCGGGCGCGCCCTGCGGCCGGGCGAGCCGGCTGCCGGGCCACAGGGCCCAGTGGCTGCGCGCGTATTGCGGCGGGTAGTCGATCCTGACGCCGTAGCGTTCGGCCGCGTGCCAGACCCAGCGCGGATTGTCGAGCAGCGCGCGCGCCATGCAGATCTGGTCCGCTGCGCCGGACTGCAGGATGGCTTCGGCATGCGCCGGGTCGGCGATCATGCCCCCGACCCGCGTCGCAATGCCCGCCTCCTTGCGCACGCGCGCCGCGAACGGCGCGTTGTAGCCCGGCTCGACCTTCATCTTCTGCTGCGGCACCAGCGCCGCGCTCGAGACGCAGGCGTAGTCGAAACCGGCCTTCTTCAATTCGCGCGCGAACGCGACCGCGTCGTCGACGCCGGCGCCTCCCTCGGCCCAGTCGCTGGCGCTGATGCGCGCGCCCAGGGCGCGGTCCTTCGGCCAGGCTTCGCGCAGCGCGTGCGCCACTTCGAGCGGGAACTTCATGCGGTCCGTGCCGTAGGCGTCCTTGCGCCGGTTGGAGAGCGGCGAGAGGAATTCGTGCATCAGGTAGCCGTGCGCCGCGTGCATTTCGATGAGATCGAAGCCGATGGAAAGGGCCCGCCGTGCCGATTGCACGAATGAATCCTTCAAGGAAACCAGATCCGATGTCGACAACTCGTGCGGAACGTGCCATCCATCCCCATACGGAATGGCGGAGGGGGCAGCCGTCTGCCAGGGCGACTCCTCCGGCTTGAGCGCCTTGCCGCCCAGCCAGGGCAGCTGCGCCGAACCCTTGCGCCCTGCATGCGCGAGCTGCAGGCCGAACGGCGAGCGCGTCAGGCGGCGGCAGGCCTCCAGCACGCGCTTCATCGCCGCCTCGTTGTGGTCGTTGTAGAGGCCGGTGCAGCCGTGCGAGATGCGGCCTTCGCGCGTGACGCCGGTCGCCTCGACCATGACCAGGCCCGCGCCCGACATCGCCATGCTGGCGAGGTGCATCAGGTGCCAGTCGTTCATCGAGCCGTCGTCGGCCGAGTACTGGCACATCGGCGATACCGCGATGCGGTTGGGAAGCGTGATCCCGCCGAGCTGGATCGGCTCGAACAACTTAGGGAGCTGCAATGGAGATTCCTTTCTCTGCAAATGCCTTGCGCAGGGCTTGCGCGAACGCCACGGCACCCGGCTGGTCGCCGTGCAGGCAAAGCGTGTCGGCCGCTACCTCGACGCGTTTTCCCGCCAGGCTGGTGACGTAGCCGCCCTCGATCATGCCGAGGGCCTGCTTCACCGACTGCTGCGCGTCCTCGATCATGCCGCCGGGTTTGTCGCGCGGCGCGAGCGTGCCGTCGTCGGAGTAGCCGCGGTCGGCGAAGACTTCTCCGTAGACGGAAATGTTTTTCGCTTTTGCCACTTTCATCATCAGGGAATTCGAAAGGGCATACAGCTTCACCTCGCCCCCCAGATCCTTCACGGCTCGCGCCATCGCCTCCGACAGTCCATCGTCGGTCGCGGCCATGTTGTAGAGCGCGCCGTGGCATTTCACGTGATGCAGCTTGGCGCCCGCCGCGCGCGCGAAGGCTTCCACCGCGCCCGCCTGGTAGACGACCAGGTCGTACATGTCCTGCGGCGAGATGCGCATCGCGCGCCGGCCGAAGCCCATGAGGTCCGGCAGCGAGGGATGCGCGCCGACGGCAACGCCGGCATCCACGGCGAGGCGCACCGTCTTGCGGATGGTCGCCGGGTCGCCGGCATGGAAGCCGCAGGCGATGTTGGCTGAGCTGATGTAGGGCATCACACCGGCGTCCGCACCCATTTTCCAGGCGCCGTAGCTTTCGCCCATGTCGCAGTTGAGGTCGATTTTCTTCATGGAGGGCTCATTCCTTCAATAACTCCAGGCTAGCGAGCGCAGCGCGGCGTCCAGGCGCCCGCGCAGCACGCGGCGCAACTCCCCGGCCTGCTCCAGCGTGCAGCGCGCGAACTGCACCGTGCCGCCGGGCGCCAGCTGCGCGAGCCGCGGCACGTCCGCCGCCGCGATTTCCGCGATCTTCGGATAGCCGCCGGTGGTCTGGTGGTCCGCCATCAGCGCGATCGGCAGGCCGTTCGCCGGCACCTGCACCGTGCCGAGGCAGGCAGGCTCCGATAGTATCTCGCCGGCTTCGGCACGCGCCAGCACCGGGCCCGCCATGCGGAATCCCATGCGGTTGGAATCCGGCGTCACTTTCCAGGTGGCCTCGAAGAACGCGCGCCGCGCCGCCGCGTCGAACAGCGCGTGGTGGCGTCCCTCCATCGCATGGATCACGATCGGCTCGCGCGCGGGCAGGGTAAGCGCCGGCGCGGACCAGCCGACCGTGCGAACGCCCTCCCGGGTCTGTTTTTTCGATTTCAGGTTTTTGTATCGTTGCAAGGCCAGGACGGAAGAATTCTCGATCAAGGGCAAACTGTCCCCTGCTCGCAGCTGGCGGCCCTGGAAACCGCCGAATTTCGCCGGCAGGTAGGTGCTGCGGCTGCCGAGCACCGGCGGCAGCGCGATGCCGCCGGCGACCGCGAGGTAGGCGCGGCTGCCGAGCGTGGCGCGCCGCGTGTTCAGGACCATGCCCTTCTCGACGAGCACCGGGCGGTTCGCCGGCATCGCCATGCCGCCGAGGCGCGCGTCCATGTCGGCGCCGCACAGCGCGACCAGCGCGTCGTTGTCGAACGCGATTTCGGGGCCGACCACGGTGATTTCGAGCGCCGCGTCGTCGGCCAAGTTGCCGACCAGGCCGTTGGCCAGTTCCAGCGCCACGGGATCCATCGCGCCGCAGGGCACCACGCCGATGTGCTGCAGGCCATGGCGGCCACGGTCCTGGACGGTGGTCAGCAAGCCCGGCCTGAGGATGCGCAGGCTCACGCATGCCTCTCGTATTCGTTTTTCGTGATGGCCAAAAAGCGCACCCTGTCTCCCGGCGCGAACAGGCTCGCCGGTTCGCGCGCCGGGTCGAATACGCGCAGCGGCGTGCGGCCGATGATGCTCCAGCCGCCCGGCGTCGCGTAGGGATAGACCGCGGTTTGCGCATTGGCGATCGCCACTGAACCGGCCGGCATCTGCGTGCGCGGCGTGGCGCGCCGCGGCACCGAGAGCTTCGGGTCGAGGCCGCCGATATAAGGCTGCCCTGGCGAGAAGCCGACCATGAGGACCGAGTGTTTTGCCGAGGTATGAAGTTCCTGTATGGCTTCCGGCGAAAGTTTGGTCGAGCGGACCAATTCGTCCAGGTCCAGCGCGAAAACCGGGTCGTAGCAGACGGGAACTTCCACGGTTCTGCCGGAATTCTCGAATTTCCCTGCCGATTTGAAGGCCTCCTGCAGCCACTGTTCGAAATACTCCATCACCGAGGGAGGCAGCGCCGGGTGGTAGGGGTCGAAGTGCACGGCGATCCCGCAGAGTGCGGGCACCACGTCGCGCACCCAAGGCAACCCGCGCGCGCGCAGGGCCAGGGCCAGCGCCTGCAGCGACCGGTTGATCTCCAGGTCGACGCCACCGCCCGTGGCGGCCTTCGATTCGCCGAATTCGGCGTACACCGCCGCATCGCCGAGCGGCGACAGGCGCAGGGTCTTGAGGAGTTTTTTCAGTTGATGGTCAGGAAGATGCGGGCACCGCGACGCCGATCATGCAGTCGCGCGTCACGATCGATGCGAGTTGCTTCTCGTCCCAGCCCTCGGTGCCCCGCGGGCGCATCGGCAGCACCAGGTAGCGCATGTCGGCGGTCGAATCATGGACTCTTATGTTCGTGCCCTCATCCAGGACCAGGCCGAATTCCGCAAGGACTTCGCGCGGTTCCCGCACCGCGCGCGAGCGGTAGTTGCGCGACTTGTACCACTCGGGCGGAATGCCGAGCAGCATGCGCGGGTAGCAGGAGCACAGCGTGCACACCACCATGTTGTGGACCGAGGCCGTGTTCTCCACCACGACGAGCTTCAGGGACGGCACTTCGATGCCGAGTTCCTCGCAGGCGCGGGTACCGTCGGCGAGCAGCCCGGCCTTGAAGGCCGGATCGACCCATGCCCGCGCCACGACCCTGGCGCCGAGTTCGGGCGTGCGCTCCCGCATCTCCTGCACGGCCGCCGCGACCTGGGCTTCGGTCACGATGCCCTTCTCCACCAGCAGCTCGCGCAAACTCACTTCCATCAGTTGGAAGTAGTTGTAGGGCTGGTAGTTGCCGCTGTCTTTCATCCGGCCGGTTTCATTCCAGCCAGTGCTGGTAAATCTCGATTTCCAGCACGTCCCCGGCATTGCCCTTGTAGTCCGGCCAGACGTCCTTTTGCACGAAGCGCACGCGATAGAGCGGCTGCTTCGGCTCGCCGCTGCGCTGCTGCGCGAGCTCCTCGGGATTGCCGAACGTGCCGCACAAGCGCTCGATCACGCCGCTGTGCCCGCGGATGTAGAACGGCGTGCGGATATGGCCGAGCGGATGGGCCTTGCGCACCGTCACCCGGTCGCCGGGCTTGAATCGGGCCTCACCCACGCTTTTCGATCT
>Ga0335083_10006971_pt1 | contig 13990 bp, 10 predicted proteins | sample Lox_Sample_42_FD_206716 | JGI IMG/M metagenome (GOLD analysis project Ga0335083, IMG submission 206716) | Soil microbial communities from Loxahatchee National Wildlife Refuge, Florida, United States - Lox_Sample_4.2 | ecosystem: Environmental > Terrestrial > Soil > Wetlands | place: USA...
GCGGGCGGATCTTCCGGCCTCGTTGCGTGCCAACCCCACCTATAACAAGTTCAATCCAGCCGATGCGCCGATCATGATCCTGGCGCTCACCTCGGATACCCTGACGCCAGCCCAGCTCTATGATTCCGCCGATACGGTGCTGGAGCAGCAATTCTCGCAGATCAACGGCGTGGGCGAGGTGGAGCTGGGCGGCTCGGCCTTGCCCGCCGTGCGGGTGGAGCTGCAGCCCGGGCCGCTCGCCAAATACGGCATCGGGCTTGAGGATGTGCGCGCCGCCCTGGCGGGGGCGAACGCCAACGCGCCCAAAGGCTATTTCGATGTCGGGCCGTCGCGCTATCAGCTCTACACCAACGACCAGGCCAAGACGGCGGCGCAATACCGTGACCTGGTGATCGCCTATCGCAACGGTCAGGCGGTGAAACTCTCCGATGTCGCGGATGTCGCGGATTCCGTCGAGAACACGCAGAATGCCGGGCTTTATAACGGCAAGTCCGCGGTGCTGGTGATCATCCACGCCATGCCGGGCGCCAACATCATCCGGACCGTGGATGCCATCAAGGCGCTGCTGCCGGCCTTGCAGGCGGCGCTGCCGCCGGCCATCCATATCGGCGTGGCGATGGACCGCAGCCAGTCCATCCGCGCCGCGGTGGATGATACCGAGCGCACCTTGTTCATCGCCGTGCTGCTGGTGGTGGCGGTGGTGTTCATCTTCCTGCGCTCGCCGCGCGCCACGCTCATCCCGGGGCTCGCCGTGCCGGTTTCCATCATCGGCACGTTCGGGCCGATGTATCTGCTTGGGTTTTCCATCGATAATCTTTCGCTGATGGCGCTGACCGTCGCCACCGGCTTCGTGGTGGATGACGCGGTGGTGGTGACCGAAAACACCATGCGCCATCTGGAGGATGGCATGAGCCCGCTGGATGCGGCGCTGCGCGGCGGCGCGGAGGTGGGCTTCACCGTGCTCTCCATGAGCCTGTCGCTCATCGCCGTGTTCGCGCCGATCCTGCTGATGCCGGGGCTGCTCGGCATGCTGTTCAAGGAATTCGCCGAGACGCTTTCCATCACCATCCTGATCTCGCTGCTGGTCTCGCTCACCACCACGCCGATGCTCTGCGCGCTGCTGCTGCGCCCGCCAACCCATGATTCGCGCAAGCCGCGCAGATTTCTGGATGCGATGGAAAACGGGTTTAACAGATCGCGCGCTGCATATGAGCGCTCGCTGCGCTGGGCGCTCGCTCATGCGCGGCTCGTCGGCATCGGGTTCGTGCTGACCATCGTGCTGAACGTGGTGCTCTTCGTGGCGGTGCCGAAGGGGTTTTTCCCGGAGCAGGATAATGGGCTGCTGATCGGCAATATGCAGGCGGATCAATCGACCTCGTTCGCCTCCATGCAGGCGAAAATGACGGCGGCGGAAGCGATCATCCAGAAAGACAAGGCCGTGGAATCGGCATCAGGCTTCACCGGCGGCCGCTCGACCAACTCTGCCTTTCTGTTCGTCACCTTGAAGCCGCTGAGCGAGCGGGATGCCTCAGCCTCCCAGGTGGTGGCAAGGCTGCGCCGCCCGCTCGCGCGCATTGCCGGGGCACAGACCTTCCTGGTGCCATCGCAGGATCTGCACGTAGGCGGGCGGCAGAGCAATGCCGAATATCAATACACCCTGGTGAGCGATGATTCCGAGGCGCTGAAGGCATGGGTGCCGAAGATCGTCGCCGCGCTGCGAAAGGACAGCACGCTGGCGGATGTGAATTCCGACATGCAGAACGGCGGGCTGGAGACAGACGTCAGGATCGACCGTGCCCAGGCCTCGCGCTTTGGGCTGACGCCGCAGCAGATCGACGCGACCCTGTACGATGCCTTTGGCCAGCGCACCGTTTCCACCATCTATAACGAGCTGAACCAGTATGAGGTGGTGATGGAGTTCGCGCCCCGTTACCAGCGGACGCCGGCGGATCTCGCGCGCATCTATGTCAGCACCTCGGGCGGCAAGGCAAGCGGCACAAGCGCCACCCAGCTCTCGGCCGGCGCGGTTTCCAGCGGCACGACGAGCGCCAGCACGCGGACCAGCGCCATCGCGCTGGACAGTGCCACCAACGCCGCGATCAATTCGATCTCCGGCAGCAGGAGCAGTTCCTCCGGCACGGCGGTCAGCACCAACCAGGAGACGATGGTGCCGCTTTCGGCCTTTACCACCATCGCGCCCGGCACCACGCCGATCAGCGTCAACCACCAGGGCGGGCAGATCGCGGCGACGATCTCTTTCTCCCTGCCGCAGGGCGTGGCCCTGGGCACGGCGGCGGCGGCGATCGAGAGAACGATGAGCAATCTGGACGTGCCGCTCTCCATCAAGGGCAGCTTTGCCGGCACGGCGGCGGCGTTCAAATCCTCCTCCGCCTCGGAGCCGCTTTTGATCCTGGCGGCGCTGGCGGCGGTCTATATCGTGCTGGGGGTTTTGTATGAGAGCACGATCCATCCGCTGACCATTCTCTCCACCATTCCCTCGGCGGGCGTGGGGGCGACGCTGTTCCTGCTGATGCTGAACACGCCGCTGACCATCATCGCCCTCATCGGCGTGATCCTGCTGATCGGCATCGTGAAGAAGAATGCCATCCTGATGATCGATTTCGCGCTGGCCTTGCAACGCGGCGAGGGCGTCGCGCCGGAGGAGGCGATCTTCCGCGCCGCCATCCTGCGCTTCCGGCCGATCCTGATGACGACCTTCGCGGCGATGCTGGGCGCGTTGCCGCTGGCCATCGGCATCGGCCAGGGGGCCAGCCTGCGCCAGCCTCTGGGCCTGACGATCATTGGCGGCCTGCTCGTGAGCCAGGCGCTGACATTATACACCACGCCGGTCTTGTATCTGTGGCTGGAGCGGCTTGGCACGAAACTGCGCGGCGGACGCGATAAGGCCGCCCCGCGCTCAGGTAGCATTGTGGAGGTGCCATGAGGCGCATCGCGTTCGTCGGCCTGCTGGGCCTTTCAGGCTGCATGGTGGGGCCCAATTATCATAAGCCGCAGCTTGCCCTGCCTGGCGCCTACAAGGCCGCGCCCGGCTGGGTGAAGGCGCAGCCCGCCGATGCCGCGCCAAAAGGCGCGTGGTGGCTGGCCTTCGGAGATCCGGTGCTGGACAAGCTGGAACCCCAGGTGGCGGTGAACAACGCCACGCTGGCCGCCGACTACTACGCCTATCAGCAGGCCGTGGCGCTGGCGCAGGAAACGCGGGGCAGCCTTTTCCCCACGCTGGGCCTGACCGGCAGCGCCACGCGCACGGGCGGCGGCGGCTCATCCAGCGGCCCCATCACCACCGGCACGTTCGCGGGCCAGGCCGCCTGGAGCCTCGATCTCTGGGGCAAGATCCGCCGCCAGGTGCAGAGCGAGGTGGCAAACGCCCAGGCCAGTGCCGCGGACCTCGCCAATGCCACGCTGAGCGCCCAGGCGGCGCTGGCCTCCGATTATGTGAATCTGCGCATAGCGGATGCGAATGCCGTGCTCTTGCGCCAGACCGTGGCGGCCTACCAGGCAAGCCTGAGGATCGCCCAGAATAAATATGCGGCCGGTACCGTCTCGCAATCCGACGTGATCACCGCGCAGACGCAATTGGATGGCGCGCAATCAAGCCTGGTGGCCGAGGGGGCGGTGCGGGCGCAGTATGAGCATGCCATCGCCGTGCTCACCGGCCATGCGCCGGCCGAGCTTTCCATCCCCGAGGGCACGCTGATCGCCGCCATACCGGTGGCACCACCGCAAGTGCCGAGCACATTGCTGGAGCGCAGGCCCGACATCGCCGCTGCCGAGCGCCAGATGGCGGCGCAGAACGCGCTGATCGGCGCGGCGGTGGCGGCCTATTATCCTGATCTGTCGCTCTCCGCGCTGGGCGGGTTCTCCGCCAACCCGATCACCGGGCTGTTCAACACCTCCAACGCGCTCTGGTCGCTCGGCACCACGGCGAGTGAGGATATTTTCGAGGGCGGTGTGCGCGGCCAGGCGGTGACGGCGGCCAAGGCCGGGTATCTGGAAAGTGTCGAGACCTACCGGCAGACGGTGCTCACATCCTTCCAGGATGTTGAGGACGACCTCTCCAACCTGCAAATCTACGCCCAGCAGGCGCAGGTGCAGGACCGGGCTGTGGCGGATGCCAGCCGCGCGGCGCAGATCGCGCTGAACGAGTATCGCGACGGGACGGCGGATTACACCACGGTGGTGACGGCGCAGGTCACGCTACTATCGGACCGGCAGATCGCGCTTTCCATCCAGCAGAGCCGGCTGCTGGCGAGCATCGCGCTTTATCAGGATCTGGGCGGAGGGTTTACCGAGAGCGATCTACCGACCTCCGGGCAGATCCAAAGCAAGCTGCCCTTCGCGCCCTGAGCAGGCTAATGCGTCAGGGCGATGAGCGCCTGTGTGTCTGAGCGGTAAAGCACCTGCGTGCTCCAGCCTTGCAGCAGCGGCGGTAACGGGTCGCTGATGCGCGATTGCGGGCCGCGCGCGCTGTTTATCTGTACGGCGCTGATGTCCCCACTGACGACGGCTTGTCTCAAGGCGCTGACGTCATGCGTGGCGAGCAGATACTGGCCGTACAGAAAGAAATCCAGCCGGTAGCCTTTGCCGGCCCAATAGCAATAGGCCATATCCTCGCAGGCGACAGGGCCGGGGAGGGCGCGAATTTGCGTCACCATGGCGCGTGTCGCGATCAGGCGGGCCGGGTAGCTGCTGACATCCTGCCAGGATTTCATCGCCCCCAGCGGCATGAGAACGATGAAGGGGATGAGCAGCCAAGGCAGCGCGCGCGGCACCCGCGCCAGGGCAACGCCGGACAGCACGCAGAGCAGCGACAGGGTTTCGAAATGGGCGTTGATGTCCACGCCGATGCCGCCCCGCTCCGCCGCGCCGGTGATAAGCGCCGCCATCGCAGCCAGCAGCAGCAATTGCAGCCTTGCTTTCTGGCGCCAGGATCTGGCCAGCCAGCCCGTCGCCAGGAGCATCGGCAGCAGGGCGAGCAGGAAGGGCAGGGATTTCAGGAAGGCGCGGGATGTCTCGTATTGCCGTGGCGTGAGGAAAAGATTTTGGAAGAAAGGCACGCCATAGACCGCGCCGCACAGCCCGAACCCCATAGCCAAGGCGGCCAATGCGCAGACCAGCCAAATGGCGAAAGCACGCTTGTTGTGCACCAGCAGCCAGATGGTGACGGCGAATGGCAGGCCGACCACATTCTGCTTCACGAAACCGCCCGCCACGAACAGCAAGGCCGCCAGGGCGATGCGCCTTGCGCCGGGCAAAGCCTGCTCATCCTCCGGCAGCAGCACGGCAAGCCCCGCCAGGGCAAAAGCCTGTGCCAGCCATTGCGGGTCGTTCATGCCCAGGTAAGGGCGGCAGAGCGTGGCGTTATAAAGCGTGAAGAGCAGCAGCGCCCCGGCGGAGGCGGCTTTATCCCGGCTGATTTGAAAGCTGATCCGGTAGATCAGCGCCCCGGCGCAGAAAATCGCGATGATCGCCACCAGCCGTCCGGCGATGATCATGTCGCCCGTTAGCATTCCGGTCAGCCCGGTGATGAGGAAGGAGAGGGGCGGGTAGTTGGTGGCGGTCAGCGCGCCTTCGGGTGGATAAAGCGGCCCGCCGCCCATCGCCAAAGCGGCATGGACGGCGTTCCAGCCCTCATTGGGGTCGGTGCTGACGGGGGCGAAGGTGAAAGCCAGCCGCGACGCGGCGAGAAGCGCCGCGATCGCGAAGCCAAGAACGAGCGGCTTGCGGCCGCTTATTCCCATTCAATGGTGCCGGGCGGTTTGCTGGTGATGTCGTAGGTGACGCGGTTGATGCCGCGCACCTCATTGACGATGCGCCCCGCCACACGGGTGAGGAAGCCGACATCGAACGGGTAGACATCGGCGGTCATGCCGTCCGTGCTGGTCACGGCGCGCAGGGCGCAGACCTGATCATAGGTGCGGCCATCGCCCATCACGCCCACGGACTTCACCGGCAGCAGCACGGCGAAGGCCTGCCAGATGGCATCATAAAGCCCGGCATTGCGGATCTCTTCGAGATAGATCGCGTCGGCCTTCTGCAGCACGGCCACGGCTTCGCGCGTCACCTCGCCCAGCACGCGGATGGCAAGGCCGGGGCCGGGGAAGGGGTGGCGGCCGACGATGGTTTCCGGCAGGCCAAGCTCGCGGCCCAGGGCGCGGACTTCGTCCTTGAACAATTCGCGCAGCGGCTCGACCAGCTTGAGCTTCATATACTCGGGCAGGCCGCCCACGTTATGGTGGGATTTGATGGTGACGGAGGGGCCGCCCAGTGCGGAGACGGACTCGATCACGTCCGGATAGAGCGTGCCCTGCGCCAGGAATTCGGCGCCGCCAAGCTTGGTGGCTTCCTCGTCGAACACGTCCACGAACAGCTTGCCGATGATCTTGCGCTTGCGCTCCGGGTCGGTGACGCCTTTCAGTTCGCCGAGGAACAGGTCGGACGCATTGCGGTGGATCAGCTTGATGTTGAAACGGTCGCGGAAAACCTTCACCACCTCATCCGCCTCGCCGGCGCGCAGCAGGCCATGATCGACGAAGATGCAGGTGAGCTGGTCGCCGATCGCCTCATGGATCAAGGCCGCCGCCACGGAGGAATCGACACCGCCGGAGAGGCCGCAGATGACCCTGCCCGTGCCAACCTGGGCACGGATTTTGGCGATTTCGGCCTGGCGGAACCCGGCCATCGTCCAGTTTCCGGTCAGGCCGCAGACCTTATGGGTGAAGTTGCGCAGCAGCTGCGCACCATGCGGGGTGTGCACCACCTCGGGGTGGAACATCATGCCGTAATATTTGCGCGTATCATCGGCGATCAGCGCGTAAGGCGCGCCCTCGGAGACGGCGACGGTGCGAAAACCCGGGGGCGGCGCGGAAATATGGTCGCCATGGCTCATCCAGACCTGCTCGCGCGCGCCCACACTCCAGGTGCCCTCGAACAGCTCGCATTCGGAGACCACATCCACATGCGCCCGGCCGAATTCGCGGATTTCGGCTCCCTTGGCCTCGCCGCCAAGCTGCACGCACATGCACATCTGGCCATAGCAGATGCCGAGCACCGGCAGGCCGGAGTCGAACACCCATTCCGGGGCGCGGGGGCTGCCCTCATCGGCCACGCTGGCGGGGCCGCCGGAGAGGATGATGCCGGCGGCGCCGAAATCGCGCATCCTTTGCACATCCGCATTAAAGGGAAGAATCTCGCAATAGACCCCGCTCTCGCGCACGCGCCGGGCGATCAGCTGGGTCACCTGGCTGCCGAAATCCAGGATCAGAATTTTTTGCTCGCTCATGTGCCCAACTAGAGCGGGCGGCGGCCGATTGCAACAGACTCCTGGTGCATTTTCCATTCGCGGGCGCTCGGGAAAAGCGCTCCAGCTCTTTGTTTTAACAAGCAAATTCACCCAATCAAAGAAGTCGGTTTGATTGGAAATGGCTCTAGGCGTTCACGTCCAGCAATGTTTCGATCGGATCCCAGGAGAAGGCGATCTGCGGAATATCCTCACCGCCGACCCAGGTTGTGCTGTTGGCGATCTGCTTGCCGCCCAGATGCTGATAGAAATAGCGGGAGGGATTTTCGCTCAACACCCAGGCAAAGGCGGAGCGGCAGCCAAGCTGGGCCAGATGCTTGGCCGAGGCGCGCAGCAGCAGTCCGCCCAGCCCACGGTCGCGGTAATCATCCAGCACATAGAGCGTCTCCACCTCGCCCTCGCCCAGGCGCGGGTCGCGGCAGCGCACGGCAGAAGAGAATCCAAGGATCGGCGGGGCCCCGCGCATGCCATAGCTGGCGGCCACATGCAGCCCGAGCCCCAGGCGGATGCCGTGCTCATAATGACTCGCCAGCCGTCCGATGGAGAGATTGGCCAGATAATCATCCGGCAGAACATTCGCATACGCGCTGCGCCAGGTCGCGACATGCACAGCGGCGACGCCGTTTGCATCCGAGAGCCTGGCGCGGCGTATGGAGATCAACTCTGCCGCACCATCAATCCGGCAAAGAAGCCGTCCGTGCCATGCCGGGCGGGGGAAAGGCGCAGCACCTGACTCCCGCGCAGCGCCTCGGGCGCCTCCAGGGGCAGGGGCTTGAATTCAGGATGACGCGCCATGAACGCCTCCATTTGTGCTTCGTTCTCATCTTGCAGCACGGAGCAGGTGGCGTAAACAAGCTTCCCGCCTGGCTTCACCAATTTTTGCGCGCGGTCGAGAATATCGGCCTGTTTTACGGTCAGCTCGGCCAGATCCTGCTCGGTGAGGCGGGTGCGCGCATCCGGGTTGCGCCGCCAGGTACCGGTGCCGGTGCAGGGGGCGTCCACCAGCACGCGGTCGAATTTTCGCTCCTGGCGCTTTACCCATTTATCACCAGGCTCCAGCAGATGGCGCTCGGCATTATGCACGCCGGCGCGGCGCAGGCGCTTGATCGCACCTTCCAGCCGCGGCTCGGAGACATCGCACGCGATGATATGGCCCTTGTTGCCCATGCCCATGGCAATCGCGAGCGTCTTGCCGCCGGCGCCGGCGCAGAAATCCGCCACGCGCATGCCCGGCTGCGCATCCAGCGCCAGGGCGATAAGCTGGCTGCCCTCGTCCTGGATTTCCACCAGCCCCTCCTGGAAGGCCTTGCCGGTGGTGATGGATTGGCGGTTTCTCAGCCGCAGCCCCCAGGGGGAATAGGCGGTGGGCTCGGCTGTCAGCCCTTCGCGCGCCAGGGCGAGCATGGCGTCCTCACGGCTGCCCTTCAACAGATTTACCCGCAGATCCAGCGGGGCGGGCTCGTTCATCGCCTTCATCTCGGCGGCCAGGGCAGGGCCGAACTGGGCGCGCAGCTTAGGCAGAATCCAGTCCGGCACCTCGAATTTCACCGCCTCCGGCATGTCCGGATGCTCCAGCGTGCGGGTGGAGAGCTTCTCCAGAAGCGCGAATTCCGCCGGTTCCAGCGGCGGGGGCCCGTAGCGGCCGGAGATGAAGGCGGCGGCGATCTTGTTCGGCGTCTGGCCCGAGAACAGGGCCTGGGCGGCAAGCAACAGGCGCGGCGTCTGTGGCGCGCGGCAGTAATCCAGCCACCAGCCCAAATGCCGGCGGGTGCGCAGCACGCCCCAGACAAGCGTGCTGACGGCCCGCCTGTCGCCGCCGCCGATGAAGCGGCGGGTGCGGAAGAAATGGTTGGCCACCGCGTCGGCGGGGCGTGGATCGGCCTCGATGAGGCCGAGGAGGTCAATGGCGGCGGCAAGTTGTCCGGCGGGTGTCATGGGGCACCCGTTGCGGATGCTGGGCATTGCGTCAAGGCATGGATGATTTTTTACCCCGTCATGAGGTGGAGCCGCTTTAAGCTGGCGCGCCACAAAATATAAATACTATTGAACAGGTAGTGTTTGTGTGCTTTTTGGCGTCATGGGCCGTATGGCCGGGTTATCACAAGCAAAAGAGGAACGCTTCACATGACCAATCGCCTCAACCGCCGTGCCGTATTGGCCCTGGGCGCCGCCGGTGCCGCCTATACGCTGGGCGCCGCGCCCGCCTGGGCCGAGAGCAACACGCTGCTGAATGTCTCCTTCGACCCGACAGCCGAGCTTTACGCGGCCTATGACAAGCTGTTTGCCGCCCATTGGCAGAAGCAGACCGGCACCGCCCCCGTTTTGCATTATTCCCATGGCGGCTCGGGCGCGCAGGCCCGTGCGGTGATCGAGGGGTTGCAGGCGGATGTGGTCACCCTGGCGCTCGCCTATGATATCAACGCCATTGCCAAGCGCGGCTTGATCGCCGCCAACTGGCAGTCGCGCCTGCCGAATAATTCCACCCCCTATACCTCGACCATCGTGTTCCTGGTGCGCAAGGGCAACCCGAAGGCGATCAAGGATTGGGACGATCTGATCCGCCCCGGGGTGCAGGTGATCGCGCCGAATCCAAAGACCTCCGGCGGGGCGCGCTGGAACGTGCTGGCGGCCTGGGCCTATGCGCTGACCAAGTATGGCAGCACCGATGGCGCCAAGGATTATCTGAAGAAGTTCTTTGCTAATGTGCCGGTGCTCGATACCGGCGCCCACGGCTCCACGCTTACCTTCACCCAGCGCGGCATCGGTGATGTGTTGGTGGGCTGGGAGTCGGATGCCTACCAGTCCATCAAGGAGGCGGGAGATAAGTTCGAGGTCGTGCTGCCTTCCATCTCCATCAAGGCGGAGCCGCCGGTGGCGGTGGTGGACAAGAATGTCGACAAGCACGGCACCCGCGCCCTGGCCGAGGAATATGTGAAATATCTCTATGCGCCGGAAGCGCAGGAGGTCATCGCACAAAATTTCTACCGCCCTGTGGACCCCGCGGTGCTAAAGAAATACGCGCATCAGTTCCCCTCCCTGCCTGAGGTAACGATTGACGGCGCCTTTGGCGGTTGGAGCAAGGCGCAGCCGGAGTTCTTTGGCGATGGCGGTATCTTCGACCAGGTCTACAGCAAGGGGGCCTGACCCCCGGTGAGTGCTGTTCTCAGTCTGGCGGCGTTTCTTCCCCGGCGGCACCGTAGCGTGCTGCCGGGTTTCGCGCCGACATTGGCCATCACGCTGCTCTGGCTCTTTGTCATCGTGCTGGGCCCGATTTGCGTCATGCTGTGGTTCACGGCGGGGATGGGCTGGTCCGCCTTCCTCAAGGAGATCACCACGCCGCGCGTGCTGGCGGATTTATGGGTGAGCTTGCGCTCGGCGCTGCTGGCCAGCGCGTTTAATGCGGCCTTTGGGCTGCTGGTGGCCTGGGTGCTCACGCGCTACCAGTTTCCCGGCCGGCGGATCGCCGATGCGCTGGTTGATCTGCCTTTTGCCCTGCCGACGGCGGTGGCGGGCATCTCGCTCTCCACGCTCTACGCGCCGGATGGATGGATCGGCGGGCTGCTCGCTCCGTTTGGCATCCGGGTCGCGTTCCAGCCCGCCGGTATCGTGGTGGCGATGATGTTCATCTCGCTGCCCTTCATCGTGCGCACAGTGCAGCCGGTGATCGAGGATCTGGAGCCCGAGCAGGAGGAGGCTGCGCATCTGATGGGCGCCTCGCCCTTGCAGGTCTTCCTGCGCATCTCTTTTCCCGCCATTCTGCCTGCTTTGCTCACGGGCTTCGCGCTCGCCTTTGCGCGGGCGCTGGGTGAATATGGCTCGATCATCTTCATCGCCGGCAACAAGCCGATGGTTTCCGAGATCATGCCGGTGCTGATCATGCAGCAGCTCGACCAGTTCGACTACCAGGGCGCCACCGCCATCGGCGTGCTGATGCTGGGTGTGTCCTTCGTCTTGCTGTTCGCCATCAATCTACTGCAAGCCTGGGTGAGGCGCCGTCATGGCCAATAGGGTTTTGCTCATCACCGTGGCGCTGGTCTTCATGGTCGTGTTCCTGGTGCTGCCGCTCATCTCCGTGTTCGCGCAGGCGCTGTCGGCGGGATTGGGGGCTTATGCTTCCTCCATCGCGGACCCCAATGTGCAATCGGCCATCTGGATGACGCTGACCATTGCCGCCATCGCGGTGCCCGCCAATCTCGTCTTCGGCGTGTGTGCGAGTTGGTGTATCGGCCGATTCAAATTCCCGGGCCGCAATCTGCTGATCACGCTCATCGATCTGCCCTTCTCCATCTCGCCGGTCATTGCCGGGCTGCTGGAGGTGCTCTTATTCGGGCTCAATGGGCTGCTGGGCGGCTGGCTGTCCGCGCATAATATCCAGATCATCTTCGCCCTGCCGGGCATGGTGTTGGCGACGATCTTCGTCACCTTGCCCTTCGTGGCACGCGAGGTGATCCCGCTGGTACAGGAACAGGGCAATGAGGAAGAGGAGGCGGCGGTGACGCTGGGCGCCTCGGGATGGCAGATTTTCTGGCGCGTCTGCCTGCCGAAAATCCGCTGGGCGCTGCTTTATGGCGTGCTGCTGTGCAATGCCCGCGCCATGGGGGAGTTCGGCGCCGTGTCCGTGGTGTCCGGCAAGGTGTTCGGGCAAACGGATACCCTGCCTCTGGCGGTGGAATCGCTCTACGGATCCTATGAAATCCAGGCCGCCTTCGCGGCGGCCTCGCTGCTGGCGATGCTGGCCCTCGTGACCTTGGTATTGAAGGCGGCGCTGGAATGGTGGCACCGCGATGAATTGCACGGTGCGAAACGCAAAAAGGCGACCTGATGACGACCGAGATCAAGATTTCCAACGTTTCGCGCGGCTTCAACGGCCATACCGTGCTGAAGGATGTGGCGCTGACCGTGCGGCCCGGCGAGCTGCTGGCACTGCTGGGGCCGTCAGGCTCCGGCAAGACCACGCTGCTGCGCCTCATCGCGGGGCTGGACGCGCCGGATGCGGGCCGCATCACCATTGGCGAGGATGACGCCACTTCGCGCCATCCTGGCGAGCGCGGGGTTGGGTTCGTGTTCCAGCATTATGCCTTGTTCCGGCATATGAGCGTGTTCGAGAACATCGCCTTTCCGCTGCGCATCCGTAAATCGCCGAAGCCTTTCATCCAGACCAAGGTGGCGGAGCTGCTGAAGCTCATCCAGCTTGAAGCCTTGGCGCAGCGCTACCCGGCGCAGCTTTCCGGCGGGCAGCGCCAGCGCGTGGCGCTGGCCAGGGCGCTGGCCAGCCAGCCGCGAGTGCTGCTGCTGGACGAGCCCTTCGGCGCGCTGGACGCGGTTGTGCGCCGCGAGCTGCGCCGCTGGCTGCGCCGGCTGCATGAGGAGATGCAGATCACCACCATCTTCGTCACCCACGACCAGGAAGAGGCGTTCGACCTCGCGGACCGCGTGGTGATCATGAAGGATGGCGGGATCTGCCAGGAAGGCTCGCCGATCGATATCTACCAGCACCCGGCATCCCCCTTCGTGCATGAGTTCCTGGGGGAGAGCAACCATATTCCGGTGCTGTTGCGCGGCGGTTTCGTGCGTGGTTCAGACGGGTGGGAGCTGGGCCAGGCCGAACTGCCGGATGGCGCGGCGAGCCTGTTCATCCGCCCGCACCATGTGGTGCCGGTGCCGGCCGCCTGGGGCAGCTGGCGGGTGGCGCGCGTGAGCGCCACCGGCGCGCAGGCGCACCTCACCCTCACACGCGGGGCGATGAGCCTTGCCGCGGCAATGACGGCGGACGCGCTGCTGGAATCTGGGCTGCAAGCCGGGACGGCGGCGGAGATCCGCTTCACCGGCGGGACAATTTTTGCCGAGAGCCGCTCCGGCCCTATCCGGCTGGGGCAAGGGCTGAGCCTGGCCGCCCGCGCGTAGATGCCGCGGCGTCTCCCCCCCCCCCAGAGCCCATGGGTTTTGAGGAGAGATGGCGCCCCCGGCAGGATTCGAACCTGCATAAACGAACTTAGAAGGATCGGAGCTTATCCAGTTAGCCAACGGGGGCGAGGCCGGGCCGGTCATATCATGGCGCGGGGAAACTGCAAGAATTCGCCAGGCCCGGAACGCCGGGGGCGTTTACTACACATTAGCGTGACAGGCCTATGCTGGGGGGCAGACGCTACGGTACAAAATTCGCCGGGTCATGTTTGTCTGATCGTAGGGAGGGTATTTTGCCCCCAAAGCATGCACGGGGAGGTTCAGCCATGTTGGCTGCTTTACGTAAGATGGTGGTGAACAGCCTGCCGGCTGTTCTTCGCGATCGCCGGGCCGTGACCGCGGTTGAGTATGCGCTCATAGCCCTGATGATTGTATTGGCGATCGTCGGCGGCGTCAGGCTGATCGGGGGCGAGGTTGCGACTTCGTTCAACCAGGTTGCCTCTGAATTGTGAAGATTTCGTTACCAAGTGGACAGGCAAGAGCGCAAAATCGTCTCTATTTTAAGACGCGTCCATTCAAAAAAAATATTTTATTTAACAATGAAGCAATCATATTAAGTACTTAAAAAACAACACATATCTACGTTTGTTAAGCTGAGTTTGTATCTTGTCATACAAAGTGGTTGGCGAATTCACGTTTAATTGTTTGTTCGTGTCCAAACGGCATTTGACAGAAAGCGCTGATTTTCATGTATTATGAGGCAACCTT
>Ga0335083_10006974_pt1 | contig 13986 bp, 20 predicted proteins | sample Lox_Sample_42_FD_206716 | JGI IMG/M metagenome (GOLD analysis project Ga0335083, IMG submission 206716) | Soil microbial communities from Loxahatchee National Wildlife Refuge, Florida, United States - Lox_Sample_4.2 | ecosystem: Environmental > Terrestrial > Soil > Wetlands | place: USA...
CACGGGAGGCTCGCGGGGGATCGGCAGGGCGATCGCATTGCGGTTCGTGGAGCTCGGCGCCAAGCGGGTCGCGATCGGCTACCTGCGCAACGACCGAGCCGCGGAGGAGGCGGCCGAGGAGGTGCGCGCGGCCGGGGCCGAGCCTCTCCTCCTTCGCGGGAGCGTCGCCTCCGAGCGCGTGGTCCAGGAGGCGGCCAACCTCGGGCCGTTCGACCACGTCGTCCACAACGCGGCGACCGGCGTGATCAGGCCGGCGCTCGAGACCGAGGACAAGCACTGGGACTGGACCGTGTCTGCGAACGCCCGCGCGCTGCTCGCCCTCGCCCGCGCGCTCGCGCCGTCGATGCGCCCGGGGTCGTCCTTCGTCGGGATCTCGAGCCTCGGCTCCACGCGGGTGCTCGAGAACTACGTGCTGGTCGGCGTCTCGAAGGCCGCGCTGGAGGCGGTCGTCCGCTACCTCGCAGTCGAGCTCGCGCCGCGCGGGATCCGCGTCAACGCCGTCTCGGGCGGGGTCGTCGAGACCGGAGCGCTCGACCATTTCCCGAACCGCGAGCAGATGATCTCGGAGAGCCTCGAGCGGACGCCGGCCGGCCGGCTCGTCGAGCCGGAGGACATCGCCGAGGCCGTGTGCTTCCTCTGCTCGGACGCCGCCGAGATGATCCGCGGGCAGACGCTCGTCGTCGACGGCGGCTTCTCGCTCCTCGCCTGATGGAGCCCACGGAAGGCAACCTCAGGGCCTGGGAGGACGCGCACCGGAGCCTGCGCAGGCGCGGCGGGCGGCGCGGCCTGCCGAAGCCCGTGCGGGAGCGGCTGCCCGAGCTCGAAGGGCGCCACGTCCTGCATCTCGGCTCCGGCGCGGGGCGGGAGACGGCGGCGCTGATCGGCCTGGGCGCGCTCGTGACGGGCGTCGACGCCTCCGAGGAAACCGTCCGCAAGGCGCGCAAGCTGCACCCCGACGCGGCGCTCGTCGTCGCCGACGTCCAGCAGCTGCCCGTCGAGCTCCGGCGCGGGCGCTTCGACGTCGTCTATTCGTCCTGGGGGACGCTGGCGCTCGTCACGGAGCTCGAGCACTGGGCGGCCGGGATCGCAGCGGCGCTGCGCTCGGGCGGCGTCCTGATCGCCTACGACGAGCACCCGGTCGCCGCCTGTCTCGACCAGATGCTCCACTGGCACGAGAGCTACTTCAACACGTGGCCGGTCGGCGCCGTCGTCGAGGCGCTGCTCGCCGCCGGGCTCGGGCTCGAGCGGCTCGAGGAGCTGCCAGACCCGAACCGCTGGGGACGCCGCGAGCTGCGGGTGCCGGGCGACCTCGTCGTGATCGCCCGTAAGCCCTAGCCCTAGGTCGAGCCGTTCCGGCCCGGCAGGAGCCGGTGGAACGTGTCGGCCGCGATGTAGCCGGCGATCTTCGGGTTCTCCTGCAGCCGACGGAGCGAGTACGCGTACCAGTGCCGGCCGAACGGCGTGTAGATCCGCAGCCGGTGGCCCCGCGCGACGAGCTCGTCGGCGAGCGCCGGAAGCACCCCGAGCAGCATCTGGAGCTCGAACTCCTCGCGACCGAGGCCGCGCGACGCCGTGCTCGAGAGTGCCTGGTCGAGGAGCCAGCGGTCGTGCGTCGCGACGCCGACGTAGCAGCCCGCGTCCCAGAGTGCCTCGAGCGCCTGGACGAACCCGGTCCGGATAGCCTCGAACCCCGTGAACGCGATCTCCGGCGGCTCGAGGTAGATGCCCTTGCAGAGCCGCACGTTCGGCCGTAGGTCGGCGAGCGCACGGACGTCCGCGACGGTGCGCCGCAGCCGCGACTGCAGGACGATCCCGACATTCTCGTGCCCCTCCGCGCGCAGCTCGCGATAGAGGCGCAGCGTGTCGTCGGTCGTCGACGAGTCCTCCATGTCGATCCGCACGAAGTTGCCCCGTTCTGCCGCGTGCGCAACCACGTCGACGAGGTTCTCGCGGCAGAGGTCGTAGGCGAGCTTCAGCCCGAGCGCGGTCAGCTTCACGCTGACGTTGGAGTCGAGCTCTTCCCGGTCCAGCGCCTCGAACGTCTCGCGGTAGGCGGCCGCGATCGCGCGGGCCTCGTCGCGGTTCGTGATCTCCTCGCCGAGGACGTCGATCGTCGCGAGCTTGCCCCCGGCGTTCAGCCGGCGCACGACGCCCAGCGCGTCGTCCAGGTCCTCGCCGGCGATGTAGCGGTCGGAGATCCGCCGCAGCACGGGCTTCGGGATAGCGGGGAGCAGCCGGACGATGGCGCGATCGAGCAGGGCCACGGGCGGCCGGATTCTACGAGCCGCTCTGCTCGCGGCGCTCGAACTCGAGCATCAGCCGCCGGAGCAGGGTGTTCAGCTGGCGCTTCTCGTCCTTGGTGAGCGCGGCCGCGACGAGCGACTCCTTGGCCGCCTGCACTGCGACCGAGTCCGCCCAGGCCTTGCTCCCGGCCTCGGTCAGCTCCACGAGCACGCCTCGGCGGTCGTCGGGATCGGGGATGCGCCGCACGAACCCCGCCTCCTCGAGCCGGTCGATCCGGTTCGTCATCGCACCGCTCGAGAGCTCTGCCCACTTGCCGAGCTGCCCGATCGAGCGGCGGTGCGGCGGCCCGGCGAGCTGGAGCTGGTTCAGCGCCTTCCACTCGCCTTCGCTGAGGCCGAAGTCGGTGAGCGTCTCGTCGAGCATGCGGTTGAACCGGCGCCTGATCCCGTTGATCCGGTCGACGATGCCCTCGACCTCGAGGTCGACACCCGGGAGCTCGTTCTCCTCCAGGAAGCGGTCGACGTGGTCGCGCTCTTCCTCGCTCTTCGTCATTCGCTGATTCTCCATCATTGTTTTCTTGACGTCAAGAAGTTTAACTTGTAGTCTCTTATCTCGATGTCAAGATACTTTGGTTCGAGAGGAGGAGGCGCCGCATGTACGACCACGAGATTCGCCTCGAGCTCGCCCGCGACCGGTTCAACCGGCTCCGCCTCGACTGGGAGCCCCGCATCGAGCGGCCACGGCCGACCCGCCGGCTGATCGGAAACCTGCTGATTCGCGCCGGAGAGCGGCTCGCCCCCGAGCCCTGTCCTCACCCGCGCCGGGAGCTCAGCTCTCGCGCATGAAGCCCTGCCGCGCTGCCGAGACCAGTGCAACCGCTTCAGGGAAAAGGACGCGCATCGCGTCGCGCAGGGCGACGGCCTGCTCGTCCGCCCCACCGGTGGCCGTCACCTGCTGCAGCGCCGCGGCCGTCAGCTCGACCGCCGTGTTCAGGGTGAGCGTCGCGAACTGCTCGCGCTGGGCCTCGGCGACCGACTCGGCCTGCTGCTCGGCGAACTCCCGCAGGCTCCGCATCAGGTCCTCGGGATCGCCGCCCAGTGGAAAGCCGCCTTCCATCGCGGCTTCAGCCTAGCGAAGCGCGCCTTTGTAATGGCTCTCGACGTCGCGCACGAGCTCGTCGACGGTTCCGCTCGCCTGCTTCATCGCATCGACGAACGCGGCGCTGTCCTCAGCCGAAGCTGCGAGCCGGTCGAGCTCGGCCGGAGTCGCGAGCCGTGCCGTGCCGTTGCCCTCCTCGCCTGCAGCCTCCTCGGCCAGCTCGTGGAGCGCCGACACCGACACCGCGTCCCGGACGAGCGACCGGTCGTCGACCGGATCGCCGTTCGAGTCGAGCACCAGCCAGTTCGTCTCGGGGCCGTCGCTATAGGCGCACACGTAGACGCGGACGCCTCTGCCCGGCTCGGCGGGAATGATCCCCTCCAGCTCCTCGCCCTCGTCGCAGTACCGGGCCGCCGCATCGGCAATCCGCCTCAGCTCCCGGTCGAGCTCCACGGCGCGAGCTTAGAGGTCGGCGCCGCGAGTCGGCGCCTTAGACTCATTGCCGTGGCCGGGAGCGTCTCCGATCGGGCACGCGGGCTCTTCGAGCCGCTCGGCCCGACGTACGACCGCTACGCGCGCCTCCTCTCGTTCGGCCAGGACCCGCGCTGGCGCCGCTTTCTCGTCTCGCGCCTGCCCGTCGGGCCGGACGACGTCGTGCTGGACGTGGCCACCGGCACGGCCGCGGTCGCGCTCGAGCTTCTCCGCGAGAAGGGCTGCACCGTTGTCGGCGTCGACCAGAGCCCGGAGATGCTCGAGGAGGCGCGCCGCCGACTGCTGCTCGCGGCCGAGACGAAGCGCGTCCGGCTCGTCGAGGCTCCGGCCCGCGAGCTCCCGTTCGAGGACGGGTCGTTCGATGGCCTGACAGCCGCCTACCTGCTCCGATACCTCGACGACCTCCCGGCCGGGCTGCGCGAGCTCGCACGCGTCCTGCGGCCGGGCGCGACCGCCGCGCTGCTCGACTTCGGCGTCCCGCCGGGCCCGCTCCCGCGGCGGGCGTGGAACCTCTACGTGGACGTCGGCCTCCCGGTGCTGGGACGACTGATCTCGCCCGGCTGGCACGAGGTCGGGCGCTTCCTCGGCGGCAGCATCCGCGACTTCGACGCGCGCTGGCCGCTTCCCCAGCTGCTCACGGCGTTCAGGGATGCAGGCTTCGAGGCACCAAGCGCCCGGCGGCTGAGCCTCGGCGGCTGCACCGTCGTCTGGGCCCGTCGGCGATGACGGACGAGGCCAGGCCGGCCTTCTACGCGCTCGCGCCCGGCGGCTGGCGCGACTACGTCACCCTCCTTCACCTCCCGTACACGGCGTGGCACCTGAGCTTCGTCGTCATCGGCGCCACCCTTGCGGCCGAGTACAGCTCGGGACGGCTCCTCGCCACGCTGGTCGCGTTCTTCCTCGCGCTCGGCATCGGCGCGCACGCGCTCGACGAGCTCCACGGCCGGCCGCTCAGGACGCAGATTCCCGACAGCGTGCTGCTCGCGCTGAGCGTGCTCTCGGTCGCAGGAGCAGTTGCGATCGGGATCGTGGGCGCGGTCGCGTTCGACCTCTGGCTGCTCGTCTTCGTGGCGATCGGCGCCGTGCTCGTCCCCGCCTACAGCCTCGAGCTCTTCGGCGGCGCGATCCACAACACGATCGGCTTCTCGCTCGCCTGGGGAGCGTTCCCGCTGCTCACCGGCTACTTCGCCTGCGCCGGGACGATCACCTGGGTCGGGCTGCTCGCGGCGGCCTACGCGACGCTGACGAGCTACACGCAGCGCGTCCTCTCGACCGCGGTGCGGCACGGGCGGCGCCGCGTCGTCTCGGTGACGGGGACGCTCCAGCTTCGGGACGGTAAGCAGGAGCCCGTCTCGCCCGACCTTCTGTTCGGGAGCCAGGAGACGGCTCTCCAGATCCTCGCAGCGGCCAACGTCTGCCTCGCCTGCGCGCTGCTCGTGCTCAGGCTGACGTAGCCTGCGCCGCTCCCCTACGATGGCCTCGTGCGCACGGAGGTCGTCCAGCTCGTGTTCGCGGGGGCGGTCCTGGCCGTCTTCGGATCGGCCGCGGCCCTCGCGGCCGGCCGCTGCTCGCGCACCGTGCTCTGGGCGCTCGGCGCCGCGCTGGCCGTCTGCGCGGCCGCCGCATGGGTCGTCTTCGCAATCGATCCCGGGCGCGCCCTTGCCGTGGCCGCCGCGGGCCTGACGGTCTGCGCCGCGTTCGAGCTCGGCCTGCTCGCGGTGGAGCGACTGCTCGAGCGCAACCGCAACACGGAGAAACGACTCGCCGAGGCCCAGGAGCGGCTCGACGAGGTCGTCCGCAACGAGACGGAGACGCGGGCGCGCGAGCTCGAGCGGTCGCTCGCGCTGGCCCGTGCCGAGTCGCTGTCCCTCCTGGTCGAGGAGGAACGCCGCATGGCCGAGGAGCGCCGCGCCGCGCTGCACGACCGCGAGAGCCGGTCCGGCGCAGAGCTGAACGACGCGCTGGCCAAGGTCGAGGCCCGGGTCCGCCGCAGGCTCTCGGACTGGAAGGCCGACCTCGAGCGGGTCGACGAGGCGCTCACCGCGCAGCTCGAAGCACTCGGCCAGCGCCAGGAGCAGCTGATCGCCGAGGCGAGTTCGCGGCTCGTCCTCGAGACCGAGCGGCTCGATGAGGCGGGCGAGCAGCAGCGCGCGCGGCTCGAGACGCTGGCCGCGGACTTCGACCGCGCCTCCCGCGAGGCCGCGGAGAGGGCGCGCGCGGAGCTCGAGTCCCACGAGAGCGACCGGCGGCGCGCGCTCCACGAGGTGGCCGACCGCCTGCGCGACCGCGAGCGGGAGCTGCGAACGCGGATCGAGACCGAGGAGACGGAGGCGACCCAGCGGATCAAGGCCGGCTTCGCGGACATCGAGCGGCGCCAGGTCGCCCAGTTGAAGCGGATCGTCGAGCGGACGTCGGACAGCTTCTCCGAGGCGCTCGCGGTGCAGTTCTCGGCCGAGATCAAGACGGCACGGGAGGATGCGGCGAAGCGGCTCGGCCGTGAGCTCGACAAGGCGGTCGCGTACTTCGCGCGCGAGGCGGAGACCGTGCTCGCCGAGCAGCTCTCACGCGTGGCGGACGCCGGGGGGCAGCGGCTCGACCACAAGCTCTCCCGGATCGGCTCGTCGCTCGAGCACGAGCAGCAAGAGCTGGCCGCCGACCTCGAGCGGCGGATCGAGGAGGCCGAGGCCAGGCTCCGCGCGCACGTGCAGGCGTTGCTCAACGAGGCCGAGTCCCGGTTGGCTCCCACCTATCCTTCTGCCTAACACCTCCCGAACAAACTTCCCCCGGCAGGGTTCGTCTAGGAGAGGACGAACTACCCCGACGCCGATGTCACAGGTCACGGAGACACCCAGAGACGAGCAGGCCAAGGTCGAGAGCTGGCGACTGCACGTCCTGATGGAAGCGGGGTATCCGCTCTCCCTCGCGGAGAAGATCGCCCACTCGCACGCCGACCTGCACCACGCCGTCGACCTGATCAGGCAGGGCTGCGAGCCCGAAGTCGCCGCCGAGATCCTCCTCTAGAACGGACGCGGCCGTTCGGGCCGCGCGGTGGCAGCGTGGCATGCTGGTCTCGATGAAGGTCGAGGCGAAGGAGTACGGCGACCGCCGGGTCTACTCGGTGGGCGCGTTCAACCGTGGCGTTGCCTCGTGGCTCGGCCGGCTGCCGACCGTGTGGGTCGAGGGCGAGGTGACGGAGCTCCGGCGCCAGGAGCGCTGGGCCAGCGTCTTCTTCACGCTAAAGGACCCGGCCGACGGCGCGTGCCTCGGCGTCTCGATGCCGCGCGGCCAGTTCGACGCGCTGCGGCTCGACCTCGCGGACGGCGACCGCGTCCACGCCTACGGCCGGCCCGAGCTCTACGAGGCGCGCGGGGAGTTCCGGCTCCGAGCCCTCTCGCTCGAGCGGTTCGGGCTCGGCGACCACCTCGCCGCCCTCGAGCGCCTGAAGCACAAGCTCGCCGCCGAAGGGCTGTTCGCTCCCGAGCGCAAGCGCGCGCTCCCGCTCCTCCCCCGTCGCATCGGCCTCGTGACCGGCAACGACGCCGCGGCGAAGCGCGACGTGCTGACGACGATCCAGGCCCGCTTCCCGCCGGCCTCGGTGCTCGTCGGGGAGACCTACGTGCAGGGCCCGCGCGCAGCCGGCGCCGTGATCGAGACGATGCGCTCGCTCTGGGAAGAGCCCGGCGTCGACGTGATCGTGATCGCGCGCGGAGGCGGGAGCTTCGAGGACCTGCTCCCGTTCAGCGACGAGCGGCTCGTCCGTACGATCGCGGACAGCCCGGTGCCGGTCGTCACCGCGGTCGGCCACGAGCAGGACACGCCGCTCTGCGACCTCGCCGCCGACGCCCGGGCCTCGACGCCGAGCCTGGCCGCGCGCCTCGTCGTCCCGGATCTCGACGAGCTGGTCCAGCGCCTCGACCGCTCCCGGGCCGGCCTCGAGCGCGGAGCCCGGCGCGCCCTCGAGCGCGAGCGCGGCCGCCTAGACCACGCCCACGAGCGGCTCGAGAGGGCGCCGCGGCTGCTGCTCGAGCGCGGCCGCGCCCGGCTCGAGCACGCGGGCGGCCGGCTCCGGGCGCTGTCCCCGCGCGCGACGCTCGCGCGCGGCTACGCGATCGTCCGCTCCGGCGACGGAATCGTCCGCGCCGGCAGCGCCGTCCGGCCGGGCGAGCTCGTCGACGTCGAGCTCGCAGAGGGCGGCCTCGCCGCCCGGGTCGAGGAGACGCGGTGACCGAGCCGACGTTCGAAGAGGCCCAGAAGGAGCTCGAGGGAATCGTCCAGCGCCTGGAGAGCGGCGACGCGCCGCTCGACGAGGCGCTGGTGCTCTGGCAGCGCGGCGAGGAGCTGTATCGGCTCTGCCGCGCACGGCTCGACGCAGCGGAGGGCAAGATCGAGGAGCTCGCGAGCCGCGCCGAGGCTTCCCGTCCGTCCGAAAAGCCATAGAATCCGCGCGTGGCCGAGGCCCCAATCGAAGTCCTGAAGCAGGTTCCGCTCTTCGCAGAGTTCGACGACGGCGAGCTGAAGCGGCTGTCCCGCTCGTTCAAGGACCGCACGTTCGAGGCCGGCCATGCCGTCACCAGCGAAGGCAAGGGCGGCGCCGGGTTCTTCGTGATCGAAAGCGGCGAGGCGACGGTCACGGTGCGCGGAGAGGAGCGCAGGAAGTTCGGCCCCGGTGACTACTTCGGCGAGATCGCCTTGATCGACGAGGGCGGCCGCAGCGCGACGATCACGGCGGACACCGAGCTCCACTGCTACGGGCTCACGTCGTGGGAGTTCCGCCCGCTGGTCGAGTCCAACGCCTCGATCGCGTGGAAGCTGCTCGAGACGATGGCGAAACGCCTTCGCGCAGCTCAACAGCACTGAGCGTCCAGCCGACCGACGCCCAGCTCGTCGATCGCTGCAGGCACGGCGACGAGCAGGCCTGGCGCGCCCTGGTCGAGCGCTTCTCCCGCTACGTCTACGCGATCAGCCAGCAGGCGTTCCATCTTCCAGAGCACGACGCCGAGGACGTCTTCCAGGAGGTCTTCGCGCGCGTGTACGAGCACCTGCCTGAGCTGAGGCAGGACGACGCCGTCCGCCCGTGGATCGGCCAGCTCACGCGCCGGCTCTGCATCGACAAGCTCCGGTCGAACTCCCGCGAGCAGCCCGAGGGCGACGAGGAGGCGCTCGCCGGGACAGGGGCCGACGACACGATCGCCGAGCTCGAGACCGCCTTCGACGTGCACGAGGCGCTCGCCGGCCTCCCGGGCCACTGCCGCGAGATCCTCGACCGCTTCTTCGCCAAGGACGAGAGCTACCGCTCGATCGGCGAGGCACTCGAGCTCCCGGCCGGCACGATCGCGAGCCGGATCTCCCGCTGCCTCGCAAAATTGCGCGACGAGTTCGAGGCGGACACGTGACTTCGGTCGCCCCCGACCGATCGGTTCAGACGGACGCGCACGCAAAGCACGCGCGTCTTCGGCGTCGCAAGCGACGCCTCGTCGAGGGAAGAAACCCGCCCTCCGGCCCGTCCAGTGGACAGGTGACGTGATGAGTGCCTATGACCTCGAGCGCTTGGGCAGGTTGATCGGGATGCTTCCTCCCGCTCCCGAGTCCTGGCTGCGCGCGGCGCAGGAGCTGCCGCGAGCCCGCCGCGAGCTGGACGGGATCGTCGCCCGCGCCGAGGCCGATGCCGCCTATCGGCAGGCACTCATCGCGGACCTCGAGAGCGCGCTGCGCGCCGAGGGCGTGGAGCCGACCTCGCCCCTGGTCGACGAGCTCCGCCGCCGCGTCGCCGACTAGGCGAACGCCAGGCCATACGATCTCCCGCACGATGGCGACGCAGGAGCCCGCCCCGGACGCCTCCGAGAGCCTCCCGGCGTGGAGCCTGCCGGCCGACGCGGGCGCGCGCATCTCGATCGGCGTCGACTGGCCCGAGCGGGTTACCCGGGAGTGGGCCTGGGGAGGCTCCACCGGCGAAGGCATGCGGGTCTGCATCCTCGACAGCGGGGTCGAGCCCGGCCATCCGAAGGTCGGGGACCTCGGCGGCGCGATCGCGGTGCGCGTGCAGGACGGCGAGACCAGCATCGACGAGGACGCCGAGGGCGACCTCTGCGGCCACGGCACGGCCTGCGCCGGGATCGTCCGCTCACTCGCGCCCGGCTGCACCCTCCACAGCGTCCGCGTGCTCGGCGCCGGGTTCAAGGGCAGCGGCCTCGCGCTCCTCGGCGGCCTCCGCTGGGCGGTCGAGCAGGGTTTCGACGTGATCAACATGAGCCTCTCGACGACGAAGCGCCAGTTCGCCGAGCTGCTCCACGAGCTGGCCGACAGCGCCTACTTCCGGCGCACGGTGCTCGTCGCGTCGGCGCACAACATGCCGGTCGAGAGCTACCCGTGGCGCTTCTCCTCGGTGATCTCGGTCGGGAGCCACGAGGAGCCCGACCCGCTCACGTTCTACTACAACCCCAACCCGCCGGTCGAGTTCTTCGCGCGCGGGGTCGGGGTGGAGATCGCCTGGCTCGGCGGCGGGACGATCCGCTCGAGCGGCAACAGCTTCGCGACTCCGCACATGACCGGGATCTGCGCCCTGATCCTCGCCAAGCACCCGGAGCTGACACCCTTCCAGCTGAAGAGCGTGCTCTACCTGACCGCGAACAACGTGGGAGGCGGGACCTGAGCGAAGATCATCTGCGGGCCGCTGTCGCCTCGGGAGCGCTCGGCTCCGAGGAGCGGTACCGCGCGCTGCTCCAGGCGACCGTCGAGGTGGCGCGCGCGATCTTCGGCGCGCGAGCGTCCTCCGTCTTCCTGTTCGACGAGGAGACCGACGAGCTCGTCTTCGAGGCCGTCGCGGGCGAGGGCGCCGACGAGCTCGTCGGCCGCCGCTTCCCGTCGAGCACTGGCGTCGCCGGCTGGGTGCTCGTCACGCGCCAGCCGCTGGTGATCGACGAGCTGGAGAGCGACCCGCGCTTCGCGCGCGAGGCGGCGGAGTCGACCGGCTTCGTCCCGAACGGCCTGATGGCCGTCCCGCTCCTGCACGAGGAGCGAGCCCTCGGCGTGCTGGAGGTGCTCGACCGTCCGCAGCAGGCGGCGTTCACGCTGGAGGAGATGGCGCTGCTCGGCCTGTTCGCCAACCAGGCCGCGATCGCGCTCGACCTGCTCCAGGCCGCGCGAGGGGCGAGAGCCGTGCTGGAGGACGAGGGTGGCGAGGGCGCAGCGCTTGCGCGGTTCTGGGCACGTCTCGAAGATTCGCCGCCCGAGCGCCGGGTCGCAGCCCAGCGCCTGCTCGAGGCGGTCGAGACGCTGCTCGCCCCCGCCCGCCTCGAGGACGACAGTCTCTAGAAACGCCGAGGGAGCCTTTCGGCTCCCTCGAGGCGAGACCTGCTAGCGGGTCGTGCGGCTCGGCTAGTTCAAAGCCCGGTGAGCTTCGACGTCGTCGTCGCCCTCGTCAATCGCCGGGAGTCCGCGGCCCTTGAGACCAGCGTGTGCCTCCACGTCGTCTCCCTCGTCACCCTCCCGCAGGGTCCGGTCGAGGGTCCTGTCCTCCTCGGGCTCGAGATTCCGATCCTTCTCCTCCACGGTGTTTCCTCCTTTCGGATTCACAACTCGATCACTAGACGGTCGTCACACCCGAAATCTTCCCTCTCTTGCCGAGGAAACGCAATCTGCGAGATTCTCGCCCCGTGAACAGGCTTCGCGAGAAGCTCGGCGAGGACCTCGGCGCGGTGCGCGAGGTGTTCCGCAACCGCTCGCTCCGGCGGCTCCAGCTCGCGCTCGCGGGCTCGGTGCTGGGCAGCTGGATCTACAGCGTCGCCCTCGTCGTCTATGCCTACGACGCGGGCGGCGCCGGCGCGGTCGGGCTCATCGGGCTCGTCCGCTGGCTTCCCGCGGCGCTCGCCTCGCCGTTCGCCGCGACGCTCGGCGACCGCTACCGCCGCGTGCGCGTGATGATCGGCGCCGACCTCCTCCGCGCCGCGGCGCTCGGCGGGATGGCGGCCTGCGTCCTGCTGGACGCGCCGGCGGTCACGGTCTACGTCCTCGCCGCGGCCGCCGCGGTCTTCTCGACCGCGTTCCAGCCCGCGCAGGCGGCGATCCTGCCGTCGCTCGCCGGCACGCCCGAGGAGCTGACGGCCGCCAACGTCAGCTCGGGCACGATCGAGGCCCTCGGCTTCTGTGCCGGGCCCGCCCTCGGCGGGTTGCTCCTCGCCGCCTCGAACACGTGGGTGGTCCTCGTGATCACGAGCCTGCTGTTCCTCTGGTCTGCGGCCCAGCTCACGGGACTCCTCCCGCTCGACGAGGCGCCGGGCGAGCAGGAAGAGGAGCGGCCCGGGCTGATCCGCGAGACCGCCGAGGGCGCGCGGGCGATCACTGGCGACCGGCGCCTGCAGCTCGTCATCGGCCTCTTCTCCGCGCAGACGCTCGTCTACGGCGCGCTGAGCGTCCTGATCGCGGTCTGCGCGCTCCAGTTCCTCGACATCGGCCCGGGAGGAGTCGGCTACCTCAACTCGGCCATGGGCGTCGGAGGGCTGGTCGGCGCGTTCGTCTCGCTGACGCTCGTGACGAGGCGGCGCCTCGCACCCGCCTTCGGCCTCGCGATCGCCGGGGCAGGAGGCCCGCTCCTGTTCGTCGCGCCGAAGCCCTCGACGGCGATCGCGCTGCTCGCGTTCGGGCTGATCGGCCTTTCCAACACCGTCGAGGACGTCTGCGGCTTCACGATCCTCCAGCGCACGACGCCCCCCGAGGTGCTGGGCAGGGTCTTCGGGATCCTGCACAGCCTCTTCTTCGCGACAGGGGCTCTCGGAGCGATCGTCGCGCCGCCGCTGATCAACGTGCTCGGCATCAGGTGGGCGCTGGTCGCGGTCGGCTCGCTGCTGCCGGTCCTCGCTCTCGCCGCGCGCATCCCACTGACCAGGCTGGAAGACGAGGCCGTCGACCGGTCGAAGGAGATCGAGCTGCTCCGTTCGATGCCGATCTTCGCGCCGCTGTCCGCGCCCGTCCTCGAGGGCCTAGCGTCGCGGCTCATCCCGGTCGAGGCGGCCGCCGGCGAGACGATCGTCCGCGAGGGCGAGGCCGGCGACCGTTTCTACGTCGTCGTCTCGGGTGAGCTCGCCGTCAGCGCGGACGGCCGGCCGCTGGCGACGCAGGGTCCTGGAGACCACTTCGGCGAGATCGCGTTGCTACGCGACGTTCCCCGGACCGCGACCGTCTCGGCCAAGACCGACGCGGAGCTCCTCGCTCTCGAGCGCGACGACTTCGTCTCGGCCGTCACCGGCCACGCGGCGAGCAGCGAGGCCGCCGAGGCGGTCGTCGGCGCACGCCTGGGCGTGTCGCCGGTATAGAGTCCGCCGCGTGGCAGGCCCGTCCGTCGAGCAGCTCCAGAGGATCCCGCTGTTCGCGGGCCTCGAGCGCCGCGAGCTCGAGCGCCTGAGCACGACGTTCAAGGAGCGGACGTTCGAGCCCGGCGAGTCCATCGCCCAGGAGGGCGAGGCAGGCGCGGGCTTCTTCTTCATCGATGCCGGCGAGGCCGTTGTGAAGGTCGGAGACGAGGAGCGCGGCCGCCTCGGCCCGGGCGACTACTTCGGCGACGTCGCGCTGATCGACATGGGGACGCGGACGGCGTCCGTCGTCGCCGACAGCGAGCTGCACTGCTACGGCCTCACGTTCTGGGACTTCCGGCCGCTCGTCGAGACCGACGCACGCATCGCCTGGCCGCTGCTTCAGGCGATGGCGAAGCGGCTACGCGAGGCCGAGGCTTAGGCCTAGCTCCTCGAGGTCCTCCCGCGCCCGGGCGGGATCACCGCCGAGCGCCTGCGCGTCGATTCCCGCCTCCACGCGTCCGCCGAACACCACGCAGCGCACGCCCAGCTCGCGGCAGACGCGGACCGCCTCGCCCGGGGCCTTGCCCTCGAACGTCGTCCGGTCGACCGCGCCCTCGCCCGTCACGACCAGGTCTGCGGCGGCGGCGCGCTCCCGGAACCGCACGGCCTCGAGCACGTGCTCCGCTCCAGGGACGAGCTCGCCTCCGAGCGACGCGAGCGCGGCGCCGAGCCCGCCCCCAGCCCCCGAGCCGGGCAGCTCCGCATAGGGCCTGACCGCATCGAGCCCGCGCAGCCGCTCCTCGAGCGCCGCGACGTCCTTTGCAGTCGCCCCCTTCTGCGGGCCGAACAGGCGCGGAGCCTCGAG
>Ga0335083_10006976_pt1 | contig 13981 bp, 12 predicted proteins | sample Lox_Sample_42_FD_206716 | JGI IMG/M metagenome (GOLD analysis project Ga0335083, IMG submission 206716) | Soil microbial communities from Loxahatchee National Wildlife Refuge, Florida, United States - Lox_Sample_4.2 | ecosystem: Environmental > Terrestrial > Soil > Wetlands | place: USA...
AAAGGCGTGCGCATCCACGAGAACACGCCGTTGACCGCACTGCGCCGCACGCCAGAGGGTCACGAGGTGGAGACACCTGGCGCGTGCGTGCAGGCACGCGAGGTCCTGCTGGCCACCGGCACATCGGCGGTGGGCCCCCTGGGTTGGTTCCGGCGGCGCATCGTTCCGGTGGGTGCCTACATCATCGTCACGGAGCAGCTGTCGCAGGACTTGCTCGATCGGATCCTGCCGCGACGCCGGAATGCGACGAACACCCGCAATCTCGTCAACTTCTTTCGCGTTACGCCGGACAACAGACTCCTTTTCGGCGGTCGCGCGCGGTTCGCCGCCCCGAGCCCGGAATCGGACAAGAAAAGCGGAGAAATCCTGCGCCGCGACATGGTCGCCACCTTCCCGTATCTGTCGAACGTGCGTATCGATTACTGCTGGGGCGGCCTGGTCGACATGACCCGCGACCGCTTGCCCCGGGCCGGTGAGCGTGATGGCGTCTACTACTCCATGGGCTACAGCGGGCATGGAACGCAGATGTCCGTCTACATGGGCACCGTGATGGCCGACATCATCGATGGTGGCCAGGATCGCAATCCCTGGAAGGACTTCGATTGGCCGGCGATCCCGGGGCACTTGGGACCTCCTTGGTTCCTGCCTCTGGTTGGCGCCTACTACAAGCTCAAGGACAGGATCGTGTGAAGGTGTTGAGACGACTGCGCCGCCGGCGAGCTCGCCGGCCGATGCTCATCGCGCCAAGCGCAGCACCCACATGGGCTTGAGGCCTGTGGGCTAGAAGTCGGCGACCTTCCCCCATGCTGACTTGCTGAACCGATCCGGCTGGAACGGTGCGGGATCGAAGATCGGCGCAGCACCGGTGACGAGGTCGGCGATGAGGTGGCCAGCGCCCGGGCCGATGCCGAAGCCGTGCCCGGAGAAGCCGGCGGCAAGGACGAAGCCCGGAACGTGCGGCGCTTCCCCGATGCCTGGGATGCCGTCGGGCGTGCTGTCGATGTAACCCGCCCAGGTGTTGGCGATGCTGGCCCCGCGCAGCGCGGGCAGCAAAGCGACGGCGCGGCGATGAGTCTCGCGCACGCCGGCCGGATCCGGCTTCGGGTCGAGGATGCGCGCCCGTTCCATGGGTGTCGGCTCGTCAAGGCTCCAGCGCGCCAGCGTTTCGTGGCCCCAGCGCATCCCTTCGAGGCCGCCCGGGAACACGTTGCGCCAGCGTCTTGCGAACATCGGGATGAACTGCGGCGCGAAGCGCATGAGCTGCGGCGTGGGGTCGACGCGCCCGCGGCCGCTGATGGCCAGAATGTAACTGTTGTCGCTGCGGCGGGTGACGGCGACTCCCGGTGCCGCCAGCGCGTCCGGCAGCCGCTGTTCGATGGGCGCCATGCGCACGATCGCTTGGCGCACCGTGGCCAGAGGAAAGCGGACGCCGAGCTGGCGGCAGAACGAGGACGCCCATGCGCCGCCTGCCAGAACCGCGGTGCGCGTCTTGATGGTTCCCGCTTCGGTCACGACGCCGCTGACGCGGCCGCCCTCGAGCTCGATGCCGCGCGCGGCACAGTTCTGCACGACGATGCCGCCAAGCTTCATGAGGGCGGCGGCCGCCGCCGGCGCCGCCTTGGACGGATCCGCCGTAGCGTCACTGGGCGAAAAGACGCCGCCCTTCCACGCACGTCCGGTCGCCTGTCCGCGCTCGGTGGCTTCGCGAGCGCTCAGCATGTGTGTGGTCACGCCTGCGGTCTTCGCGAAATCGCGCCAGCGGGCCCAGCGCGCCAGTTCTGCCTCGTCGTTGCTGAGGTAGAACAGCCCGCAGCGGGAGAAGCCCGTGTCCTCGCCGGTGTCCGCGGCAAACTGCTCCCACAGTTCGAGGCTCTTGGTGGCCATCGGCAGCTCGCGCGCATCGCGATTCTGCTGGCGACACCAGCCCCAGTTGCGGCTCGATTGCTCGGCGCCGATGCGCCCCTTTTCGACAAGCGTGACTTTGATGCCCCGCTTGGCGAGGTAATAAGCGGTGAAGGCACCGATGATGCCCCCGCCGATGATCACGGCATCGGCGGACTGCGGCAGTTGCGCGCCGGTTTCGATGTGCGTCAGTGGTGCGGGCATGGCATATCCACCATCATTGAACCCTCGTTCACGCGGGACGATGTATCGCGTAGACCTTCTTCACGTGGACTTCGCTTAACCATGCGCATTCCGCGCCACGCGCTGCGAGAAAAACATCGCCCTCGCGGAACGTCACCGATCCTGAGGCGTCCTCGAACGTGACGCTGCCCTCGAGCAGGTGCATGAGCTCGATATGTCGATAGACCATCGCCCGCCGGTGATAGGGTGTGGAGTCCCACGTGCCGCACGTGAACTCGCCGTCGTTCGAACGATAGTCGGTGTGGTTGCGGCACGCGGGCGTAGGTCCAACGAGAAGGTCGGCGATCGGCGGGCTCGATGGCTGCAAAGGCGCGGTCTCGTCGATCGGCACCGCCCGGTCGGCGGCGCCGGTCTCGGCGGGGCAGGTGACGACGATGGCAACGGTCCCCGCGGCTGCACGCCAGCTGAAGCTCAGTCCGGCGGGCAGTACGGCGCTGCGCCCGGCGGTGATGACAGTCGCGCCGCGCGCGCTATCGAGGGTGACCTCTCCCGACAGGAGAATCACGAATTCGTCGCCCGGTAACGCGTCGACGCGACCTTCGCCCATCGGTGCAAACGCGACGACACGTGCACGGTCGTCGGCGAACGCCGGCGTCGCGCGACCCGTGAGCCAATCGCGCGTTGGTGGCGCGCCCGTGGCATAGGCGCGGAGATCGACGACACTTGCGGGAGCTTTGGCAGGCATGATCTATTGGAATCCGAGAATTGATTTGACTTCCAGATATTCCTCGAGGCCGTGCGCGCCATACTCGCGACCGTTCCCCGAGCGTTTGTATCCGCCGAAGGGCGCATGGGGATCCCACGCCGGATGGTTGATGTGAACCTGACCGGTACGAATGCGAAGCGCGACATCGCGCGCTGCGGCGACGTTCGCACTTTGAACGTGTCCGCCGAGTCCATACACCGTGTCATTGGCGATCGTGACGGCCTCATCGACGGTTTCGTACGGCAGGACGCAAAGCACGGGGCCGAAGATCTCTTCCTGTGCGATGCGCATGCCGGTGCGCACGTCCGAGAAGATCGTGGGACGCACGTAGAACCCTTTGGCGTGCCCCAACGGCCGTCCGGGACCGCCGCAGATGAGCTTGGCCCCCTCGGCGATCCCGACATCGATCATCTCCTGCACACGATTGAACTGTGCTCGATTGGCCACCGGCCCGAGCACGGTCTTCTCCGACGACGGCTCGCCGACCACCATCGACTCGGCCGTCGATGCAGCGAGTCGCTCGACCTCCTCGAGACGGTCGCGCGGCACGAGCATGCGGGTCGGCGCGCTGCACGATTGGCCGACATTGCGAAACGCGGCCATGACGCCGAGCGGAACCACGCGCGAGAAATCGGCATCGGGCAACAGGACGTTGGGGGACTTGCCTCCCAGCTCCTGCGTAACGCGCTTCACCGTCGGAGCCGCCTCCTGCGCGACGAGCACGCCGGCCCGTGTCGATCCCGTGATCGAGATGAGGTCGATGCCGGGGTGCGCTGCCATCGCTCGGCCCACTTCGGGACCGGTGCCGTTGACGAGATTGAACACACCCGGCGGCAGGCCCGCGTCGTGGATCACTTGCGCGAAAAGCAATGCAGAAAGCGGAGACAGCTCGCTTGGCTTCAGCACCACGGCGCAGCCGGCGGCGAGGGCCGGCGCAACCTTGGCGGTGATCTGGTAGAGCGGCCAGTTCCACGGCGTGATGAGCGCGCAGACGCCGATGGGCTCGCGCACGATCGCCGTCGTTCCCTGCATCTTCAGGAACGCGTATTGGTTGAGCACGTCGCGAGCGACGCGGACGTGCGCGGCCGCGAACGGCACGTGCGCCGTGCGCGCGTGGCTGATGGCCGCGCCCATTTCGAGCGAGATGGCCTGCGCGAACGACTCCGCGCGCTCGAGGATCAACGCATGTATGCGGTCGAGGAAGGCGGCGCGCGCCTCTACCGACAAGGCCGCGAACGCGGGGAACGCGGCGCGGGCGGCGACTGCCGCTGCATCGACGTCGGCAGCGGTGCCTGTCGCGATCTCCGCGATGCTTTCTTCCGTCGCGGGATTGACGACGGGTACCGTGTCCGGCCGCGACGAGCGCACCCATCGACCGCCGATGTAGAAGCTCTGGCGAGTATCCGCGTCGATCATTGGTCAACATCCTCGCTTGTATCACGGCGGCACGCGGCGATGGCGTCGATCTCGACGAGATAGCCGTAGTGCAACTCGGCGACGGGTACGACGGTTCGGGCCGGCCGCGCGTCACCCATCACTTCTGCATAGATCGCGTTGAAACGCGGCCAGCGCGCGACGTCGACGATATACGCAGTGACCTTCAGCACGTCATCCTTTGTGGCTCCCGCCGAGCGCAGTGCGGTCAGCACGTTGTCCAACGCCTGGCGGACCTGGTCCTCGAAGGGAAGATCCGCCGTATGCGACCCGTCGGGGCGCGTGGCGAGCTGGCCGGACACGAACACGAGGTTACCGAAGCGGACCGCGTGGCTGTAATGACCGCCGGGACGGGGAAGCGCGTCGGAAGTGATGAAGTCGATCTGCTCACGCATGCCGTTCACCATCCGCGGACGCGCGGCCAGCTCGCGACGACCTCGCCAGTGCCGCGTGTGACGTGGTACCGCTCGTGCTGCGCGCCGGTCGCGCAGGCGTGATTGGGCAGGATGCGCACCCGCGTGCCCACCGCAAGCTCCGGCAACCGCTGCGCACTTCCGGGACGTACGGAAATGATTCCATGCTCCTGGCTCGCATCGCTGACGATGAGATCGGGATATGGCTTGCCGTCGATGTCGCAGACGACGCCATATCCCTGGTCGACCGGGTGGCGGGCGGTGCCGCGATCGCGGGACAGCGCCATCCACCCTCCGTCGATGAGAATCCAGCCCTTTTGCGGTTTGTTCCCGATCACGGTGGCGAGCACCGACAGGGCGATGTCGTCGACCTGGCAGACGCCGATGCCGTGCATGACGAGATCGAAGAACATGAACACGCCCGCACGTACCTCGGTGACGCCGGCAAGGTCGCGCGCGAAGTGGGCCGTCGGTGTCGAGCCGATGCTGACGACCGGACAAGCGTGACCATCGGCACGCAAGAGGTCGGCCGCAGCCACAGCGGCTGCGCGCTCGGCCTCCGCGGCCTCGGGCAGTCCTTCGCCATTGCGGCAGCCGTACGATTCGCCGGCATGGGTCAGCACGCCGCGCAGGTCGAGGGACGCGTCGCGCAGAATGCTTGCGATCGTCACGAGGGTTCGATCGTCCGGCGTCAGTCCGCCGCGATGTCCGTCACAGTCGATCTCCAGCAGCACACCGAGCAGCTTCGAGCCGCGAGCGGCGGCTGCAACCAGTGCCAGTGCCTGGTCGGCAGTATCAATGACAACCTTGACGTCGACGCCGAGCTCGCACAACGCGGCGACGCGCGCGATCTTGTCCGGAGCGAGTCCGACCGCGTAGGTGATATCGGTAAAGCCGCCGTCCGCGAAGTATTCCGCTTCCTTGATGGTCGATACGGTGATTGGTCCAGCACCGAAGAGACGCCGGACGACGTCGATTGACTTGGCCGTCTTGACGTGCGGCCGAAGCGTGGCGCCGAGCGGGGTCAGATGCGCCGTCAGGCGGGCGACGTTGCGCTCCGCCTTGTCCATATCGAGGATTAGGGCGGGCGTTTCGAGCGCGGTGAGTGTGTCGGACATGGTAGGGAGTATTAGACGCGGAATGCGGTGAAAGCGGATGCCGTATAGGCGCTCGAAATCGCATCTTCTACCGCACCGACAACACGTCCTGGAAGAATGTGCCGCGCTGTCGAGTCGGGGCTCGAGATATGGCGGCCACCGACGATTGCGCCAACAGAAAAATGCTGGAACGCGCTCGGATTGAAATGGAATCCACTTACGCAGGACATGAACAAGACATATCCATTGCCGAAGGATTCGTACACTGATACCGCCCTAGCCGCAATGGATCTCCAATGGCGTTCAAACCGAACTTCATCAGTGTTGATCGCAGTCAACGACAGACGTTTGACGGCCATCGCGTCTCCCGCTCGATCGATGTCCTCGCCCTGCGCAGCCTATGTTGACCGGTATCGACAGCAATGAGGGGATGACAGGGGCGCTCAGCACGACCGCGCCGAATCTCCCGGCGGAGGAGGTGCGCGCTCTGACTCGCCGTCTCTACGGCATCGACGGCAGCGTCCAATCGCTCGCTGGTGAACGCGACCAGAATTGCCTGGTCGAGACGGCGGACCGCAGGCGCTTCGTCCTCAAGATCAGCAATCCATCCGAGCCGGTCTCGGTCGTCGATTTCCAGATCGCAGCGCTCGACCACATCGCCAGGGTGTCACCCGAACAGCCGGTGCCGCGCGTCGTTCGAACATTGGATGGGCTTACGCATGGCGCCTTCGAATTGCCCGGAGGTCGGCGGACACGCGTGCGGATGCTGACCTATCTGGACGGCATCCAGATCCGGGAGACGGCGCGAACCGCCGCGCAGCGACGGGCTATGGGGACCGGGCTTGCCGCGTTGGACCGCGCACTGCACGGTTTCACTCACCCGGGTGCGGCGCATGACCTGTTGTGGAACGTTTCCGCTGCCCACCGGCTCGCAGCGAAGCTCGATGGAATCGTCGATGCGACGCGCCGCGCGCTTGCCGAAGCGTACATGACGCGGTTCACCGAGCATGTGCTGCCGCGCCTGGCGTCCTTGCGCTCGCAGGTGATCCACAACGACTACCACCTCTACAACGTCCTCGTCGCACCCGATGATCATGCACGCATCGTGGGGGTCATCGACTTCGGCGACATGCTGCATGCGCCACTGGTAGGCGAAGTGGCTACTGCCGCTGCATTCCACATGGCCGGCGCCGATGATCCCTTCGAGGGGCCGGCCCAGTTCGTGGCTTCGTATCACGCGGCTTTGCCGCTGACCGGTGTCGAACAGGAGATCGTTGCCGATCTCATGGCCACGCGCCATCTCGTCACGGTGCTGATCTCCGAGTGGCGCGCCGCTCGATATCACGAGAACCGCGCCTACATCATGCGTCACAACCCCGCGGCGTGGGAGGCACTGTTCTACATGGCCGGCCTCTCCCGCGACACTGCACGCGACCGGCTGCTGGCCGGCGTACGACCTGGAGCCCATCCTTGAAAACCACGATCGACCTCAACATGGTCAATGCCTACGTCCCCGGGCGCGCCGACGTAGAACCCGCCACCGCGGCGATGATCGCGCGGCGCGAGGCCTTGCTCGGCCCCGCCTACCGGCTGATGTACGAACGCCCGCTCCACATTGTGCGGGGCGAAGGCGCTTGGCTCATCGACCCGCAGGGGCGCCGCTATCTCGACGCCTACAACAACGTCACATCGCTCGGGCATTGTCATCCTTCGGTGACCGAGGCGATCTCCCGGCAGGTGCAGACGCTGGCGACCAATACGCGCTATCTCAACGACACCATTCTCCATCTCGCGGAACGGCTGCTCGCCAGCGTGCCGGGAACCGAGCTTGCGCACCTGATGCTGACGTGCACGGGCAGCGAGGCCAACGACCTCGCCTACCGCATTGCGAAGGTCCGCACCGGCGGCACCGGCGTGATCGTGACGCAGACCGCTTACCACGGCATCACCGATGCGGTCTCGCAGTTTTCGCCGTCCCTGGGCGTCACGGTCGATCTCGGTGCGCATGTGCGACTGGTTCCAGCGCCGCGTCTCTACCACGCCGAAGGTTCGAACCTTTCCGAGCACTTCACCCGCGACGTCGAGGCGGCGATCGACGACCTGCGGCGCCACGGGATCAAGCCGGCCGCGCTGATCGTGGATTCGCTGTTCACCAGCGACGGCATCCTTCCTGAACCCGCGGGCGTGCTGAAGGGCGCGGTCGACGCGATCAAGCGGGCAGGTGGCGTGTTCGTCGCCGACGAGGTGCAGTCCGGATTCGGCCGGACCGGGGAACACCTTTGGGGGTTTCAGCGTCATGGCGTCGTGCCCGACATGGTGACGATGGGTAAACCGATGGGCAATGGCCAGCCGATCGCAGGACTGCTGGCGACCGCCGACGCGCTGGCAGAATTCGGGCAGCGCTCGCGTTACTTCAGCACCTTTGCGGGCAACACCGTTTCGTGTGCGGCGGCGCTCGCGGTTCTCGACACAATCGAGCGAGACCGCCTAGTGCAGCATGCTGCCGAAGTCGGGAATATCCTGCGTGATGGCATTGCCGCACTTGCCGCACGGCACGAAGCCATCGGCGACGTGCGAGGCGCAGGCCTGATGATTGGCGTCGAGCTTGTGCGTGATCGCTCATCTCGAGCGCCGGATCGCACGCTCACCAGCCAGGTGGTGAACCTCATGCGCGACAAGGGCGTGCTGATCAGCGCCTGTGCAATGGGACACAACGTGCTCAAGATTCGCCCGCCCCTGGTGCTGTCTGCGGAACATGCCGGCGTCGTCATACAGGCCTTGAACGAAGCCCTCGGTGAAGCGCAGACGGCCAGCGCCCGATAACTGCATCGCAATCCGCAATCGAGATCATCTGCCGAGCGCGTCGAGCATCTGGTACCAGCCGGCAACGATCCGCGCGCCGGGTGTGCGCAATGGATAGAAGGGCACAGTCTTCTGCCGGGACGCGTCGAGCAAGGCAAGCTGCGGCGACTCGCCGGCCATCAAGCGGCCCGCGTACTGGCCCAGCAGCGTCGCCATGGCGATGCCCACGCCGTTGTAGCCGAACGCGACGAACGTGCGGTCGTCGATCCGGCCGATTTGCGGCAGCTGGTTGAACGTCATGCCCACCAGGCCGGACCACCGGAACTCAATCGCGAGGCCCTCCAGGTCGGGGAACAGCATCGTCATGGCTCGCCGGAGCGCCTCGAAAGACGACGCGGTGTCTTCCTTGCCGAAAGCCCCGCGGCCGCCGAAGACGAAGCGGCCGTCCACCTTGCGGAACCACTTCATCATGCGGCGCGTTTCCGAGTAGCCGCGGCCCGCAGTGAGCAACTTCGCCTGAAGGTGTTCCGGCATGCGCTCGGTCGCGATGATGGCGGTGCGGAAGGGAATCATGCGGCGGCTCACCTTTCCAGTTGCGGCCGTGAAATCGGAATAGGCGTCGGTGGCGATGAGGACCTGCCGCGCCCGGACCGTGCCGCTGGGCGTCTCGACCACTACGCCCCGCGGTTCGCGCGCGATGCGGGTGGCGGGACTGTTCTCGAAGATCTGCACCTTGCGCGCCACCAGGCCCGCTGCCAGGCCGCGCACGTAGTTGAGCGGATGGAGCGTACCCGCCAGCCGGTTGAGGACGCCGCCCACGAATGCGTCGGAGCCGAGCTCCTCGGCAAGCTGCGCGCGTGACAGCACGCAGCAGGCGTCGTCCTTGAGCTCGCTGCGCAGCCAATCCGCCTCCGCAATGAGGGCATCGAGCGCGCGCGGCGTATGCGCGCAGCGCAGGTTGCCCGAGCGCTCGAACTGCGCGTGCGGAACGCCCAGGTCGGCGATGAGTTCTTCGAGCACATCGAGCGACTCATGCGCGATGTCGTGCATGCGGCGCGCGGTCTCCAGTCCATGCGCCCTGGCCATCGCCGGAAAGGGCACGCGAAACTTCCCGATCGCGCAGCCGCCGTTGCGGCCGCTCGCTCCCCAGCCCACGGCCTTGGCCTCGAGCACCGCGGGCTCGATGCCGCACCGCTGCAGGGCCTGCGCGGCCGACAGCCCCGTGTAGCCGCCGCCGACGATTGCGACGTCGGCGCTCAGGTCCCTTTGGAGCATCGGGAGCGAGGGCCCCGGCTCGGCCGTGCGTTGCCACAGGGAGCGGGCGTCCTTATACCGGGTCGACACACTCATGCTGGGATCCGTCGCTGCTCACGCGTCGAGCCAAACATGTTCGGCGAAGCTGAAACCCATTAGCCCGCCCAGCGGTATCGGCGAGAGACCCCGCAATTTCCTGCTGTGCCCATCGAGGCTGGCCATGAAGTACGGAATCGCGATGCCGGAGTCCTCGTGGACCATCGTCTGGAGGTCGTCGTACATCTGGGCGCGCTTGGCGTCATCGGGCTCCCCGCGCGCGGCGAGCACGAGCTGGTCGAACTTGTCGTTCTTCCAGCCGGACTCGTTCCAGGGCGCGTCGGACTTGAAGAACTGTGACAGCATCACGTCCACGGAAGGGCGCGGCTGGATCAGGCCGAATCCGACGGGGTGCTTCATCCAGTGTTGGGCCCAGTACCCGTCCGCGGGCATGCGGCGGATGTCGAAATGGACGCCGGCCTTGCGGGCCTCCTGCTGGAGGATCGTCGCGATCTCGATGGATCCGGTCGCAACGGGGGACACGACCATCGGGATGGCCGCGGACCCGAGGTTGGCCCGCTGGAAGTGCCACTTGGCTTTCTCGGGGTCGTAGGGCCGCTGCTTGAGCCCCTTGAAGTAGAAGCGCATGCTGGGATGGATGGGCTGGTCGTTCGCCAGTACGGCGTGCCCGAGTTGGATCGACTTGATCATCTGCTCGCGGTCGAACAGGTGCTTCATCCCCTGCACGAAGTCGGCGTTGTTGCCCGGCGCTCGGTCGAGCCGCATGATCAGGTCCGTGTAAGGGCCGGCCTTCGTCTCGAAGATGGCGTGCTCGCTGCTCGCGGTCACACGGCTCACCGAACGCGGGTCGACCGCCAGCACGAGATCGAGCTGACCGGCCAGCAGGCCATTGACGCGCGCGCTCTCGTCGCCGATGCCGACGTGCTCGATCTCGTCGAGGTAAGGCCGGTTCGGCTTCCAGTAGTTGTCGTTGCGCACGGCGACGACGCGCACGCCGGGCTTGAACTCCTTCACCTTGAAGGGACCGGTGCCGATGCCGCCGTTGAAGTCGCTCGTGCCATCTTTGACGATGTGGAAGTGGTAGGTGCCCAGGATCACCGGCAGGTCCGCATTGGGGGCGGCGAGACGGACGGTCACCTCGTTCGGACCGGTCGCGGTGACCTCCTCGATCTGGTCGGCCAGCGGCTTGGCGCGCGAGGCGGTCACCGGGTTCTTGTGACGCAAGAGCGAGAACATCACGTCCTGCGGCGTCAGCGGCTTGCCATCGTGGAAGGTCACGCCGCGGCGCAGCTTGAACACCCACGTCTTGGCGTCCGTGGTGCTGAACTCCTCGGCCAGCGAAGGCTGCGGCGTGAGGCTGCCGTCGAGGTAGGTCAGCCCGTTGTAGAACATGAAGCCGCGGACGTAGTCGGTGCCATTGGACTGCTTCGCGGGGTCAAGCGTGTCGCTCACCGCGGCCGTCGAGCCGGCCACCGTGATGCGGCCGCCCTTGCGCGGCGTCTGCGCATGTGCGGTGGCGGCGACGCTCGTGATGCTGCCGGCCAGCGCCGCCTGCATCCCGGCGGCGATCAGCATGCGCAGCACGTCACGCCGGCTCGCGCCCCGCTGCAATGCGCCGAGGACCAGGTTGCTGTCTTCGGGGCCGACAAGCCCGGACAGTTGCTTCTTCTCTCGCACGGTGTGTCTCCTTCTGGATGGATCAGAGTCCCACGAGGGCCGGAAGCCCGTTGATGTCGCGGATTTCGGCGAAGCTGTAGGCGTCGTTCGGCTTCGGTTCATGACCGCGGTTGACGAACACCTTGTTGACGATGCCGAGTTCCTGCGCCGTGAAGAGGTCGTAGCGCGGATTCGCGGAAACGTGCAGGATGTCCTCGGGAACGCAGCCGAGCTGGTCCAGCATGTATTCGAAGGCCGCGTAGCGCGGCTTGTAGGCGCCCGCGTCGTGCGCGGTATACACCTTGTGGAAAGGGGCCTGCAGCTTCTCGACGTTCGAGTGAATCTGCTCGTTCATCGCGTTCGACAGGATGACCAGGGGGATCTTCTTCGCGATGCGCCTAAGCGCATGCGGCACGTCGGCGTGCGGGCCCCAGGTGGGCACGATGTCGTAGATCCTCCTCGCGTGCTCGTCGCGATAGGCCAGCCCGTGCTTCCTGCACGCACGCTCGAGGGCCGAACGCAGCACCTCCAGGTAGGGCTTCCAGTCACCCATTGCTTCGTCGAAGCGGTAGTCGTTGAAGCTCTTGAGGAACGCGTGCATCCGCTCCGGCTGGAGCTGGCCCTCGTAGATGTCGTACGCCGCCTGGTGCATGGGGTAGTACGTGAGCGTCCCGTAGCAGTCGAAGGTAATGTACTTCGGGCGGAACTTCATGTCGGCGTCTCTCCTGGACTCGGCGCAAAGAGTTATGGGACCTATGTCCGAAGCATAGGCAACGCCCCGTGCGCAGGCAATTGCGCAATTGTCAGCGCGGGCATAACATCAAGTTATGCACAGCCTGCGCAGGAAACTTCCGAGCGCGAACGCGCTATTCGCTTTCGAAGCGGCGGCGCGCTGCGGCAACTTCAGCAAGGCCGCCCTTGAGCTGTATGTGACGCAGCCGGCGGTGAGCCGGATGCTTTCGCGCATGGAACAGCATCTGAGCGTCAAGCTCTTCGAGCGCGCGCATGCAAAGGTGCGCCTTACCGAAGACGGGGAAATCCTCTTCGCGCGCATCTCGGAAGGCTTCCGCGGGATCGAAGCGGCGCTGGACGAGATCGAGGCGCGCCGTACAGGCACGGAAACCATCACGCTGTCGGTCTCCACCGCCTTCACGACGCACTGGCTGATGCCACGCATGCACAAGCTGCGCACCGCCTTTCCCGGGGTCGACGTGCGCTTCCAGCTCACCTCCGGGCCGTTGCGGGGGCCGGTGAAGGACGTGGACCTCGGTCTGCGCTTTCCCCACCGCGACGAAGTGCATGAGCACGGCGTGCTGCTGATGCCGGAGATCCTGGTGCCGGTTTGCAGCCCGGGTTACGCCCGGAACGTGCGCTCCCGCGCGAAGGACGGCGATACGCTCATGAACCTAACCGACGGAGACCGTGACTGGCATCGCCGCTTCGCGAGCTTTCGGAAGAACGGCCGCCCGCTGGCGCGCATCGTCGACTTCTCCGACTATGCGATCGTCATCCAGGCGGCGCTCCTCGGCCAGGGCATCGCGCTCGGATGGCTCAACTCGGTCGCCTATTGGCTGTCGACGGGCGCCCTCGTTCCAGGCGAGCGCGAGGCCGTCGTGACGGAGCGTGCGTGCCGTTTGCTGCATTCCTCCGATCGGCCGCCGCGCTTTGTCGTCGTGGCAGTCCGCGAATGGATCGCCGAGGAGATGAGGTCGGACTTGCGCGCGGTCGACCGGATGTACCCCGAGCTGCAGCTTGCGAAGCTGGCGGGCTGTGCACCCGCGTCCGTCGCGTAATCCTGTCGCCGGCTGCAAACGTGATACAGCGCAAGGATTCAGCCATGGGTTCCGCCGTCTCGCTCGACAAGTTTGACCTCAAGATCCTCGTGCACCTTCAGCGCGAAGGTCGCTGCTCGAATGTCGAGTTGGCCGATGCCGTCGGCCTGAGCCAAAGTCCGTGCCTCGTACGGACGAAGCGGCTGCAGGAGATGGGTGTGATCCGCGGCTATAGTGCCGACATCGCGCTGGAGAAGCTGGGCTCCTGCGTGACCGTATTTTCCGAGGTCACCATCAGCAGCCATCGGCGCCCCGACTTTCGCAAGTTCGAAGAGGTTGTCGGTAAGCAACCTGAAATCGTCGAGTGGTACAACGTTAGCGGCGGCTATGACTACATGCTGAAAATCGTGGTGCCGAGTGTTCGCTTGTTCCAGGAGCTGATGGAGCGCCTGCTGCAAAGCGATATCGGCATCGAAAAATTTACGAGCCGGATCGTGTTGCGACAGTCGCCCGGAAAGCGCATCTATCCCGTCAGCGTCATCGCCGGCGCCCCGCGCTGATAGGACACTCAATGGAGCTTTACACGCGGATACGTATGACGCTGCAGCCAGCCGGTCATCGTGTCCAGAGCCGTCTTCCAGAATC
>Ga0335083_10006977_pt1 | contig 13979 bp, 11 predicted proteins | sample Lox_Sample_42_FD_206716 | JGI IMG/M metagenome (GOLD analysis project Ga0335083, IMG submission 206716) | Soil microbial communities from Loxahatchee National Wildlife Refuge, Florida, United States - Lox_Sample_4.2 | ecosystem: Environmental > Terrestrial > Soil > Wetlands | place: USA...
AAACGTTACGAGTCAAGCTGATTGAAGGGCGCCTGTTCAACGGCAGCGAAACAGCCAGCTCGCAGCCGGTGATGATTATCAACGAAACCTTCGCGCGCCACTATTGGCCGAACGAATCCGCGCTCGGTCATCGCATTTCGGTGGATTGGCCCACGCCCAAATGGCGTACCGTGATTGGCGTGGTGGCGGACGTCCAGGAGCGCGGCTACGACCTTTGGATGAAGCCGGGTGTTTATCTACCCGCTTCGCAGGACGTCTACGGCGCGTCCAATGCCGATTTCCTGATCGTCCGTGCTAAGGGGGATCCGCTGGCTCTGGTTCCCGCCATTCGCCGGATCGTCGCCAGTGTCGATCCCGATGTCCCGGTCTCGAGAGTAGAGACGATGGATGAGATAATCGATCTCGCGGTTTCCGATCGGCGCCAGCTGACGGTTCTACTGGGCGCATTCGCTGGGCTCGCGTTGCTGCTTGCTTCGGTAGGATTGTACGGCGTGCTGGCCTACGCTGTGACGCAGCGCAGCCGCGAGATCGGATTGCGGATGGCGCTAGGGGCCAGTGACCTGAGTGTCACGGCACTTTTTGTCCGCCAGGGCCTTACGCTGACGGGCATCGGTCTCGGAATCGGCGTGGCTGCATCATTCGCTGCCGCGCGATTCCTGAGAGCCGCGTTGTATGGCGTCACTGGCGCCAATCCCACGGCGCTGGCCGCGGTCGCGGTGGTGTTGATCGTAGTCGCGTTTGTCGCCTGCTTTATTCCCGCGCGCCGTGCCTCCCGTGTGGATCCGATTGTGGTCCTGCGCGAAGAGTAAAGTAATTGTGCAAGAGCCGGACTGAGTGAGGAGCCCTCATGGAGCCGGCTTTTTCTTCCACTCGGCGGCTTGGGCCGGCTTGCCCCAAGCCTGATAGAGCTGGACGATCCATTCGTGGGCACGGTCGAGGTGATACAAATTCGGGGCTTCGATCTGGTTCTTCCGCTCGAGCATCCCCTGGTAACCTTCGAGCAGCAGCGGTTCGGCTTCGGTGTATTTCTTCTGTCCCGCCAGGCTGGCGCCGAGCAGGCTCTGAGCGAAGAATCGCTCCCAGTCTTGGGGCCGTTTCGTTCGATTGCGCTCGACGGCCTCGCGGGCCAGCGTTTCGCTCGAAGCGAACTTTCCTTGCGCCTGGTAGGTCAGAGCGAGGTCGGCCATGCTGTCCAGCGTGTCCGGATCATTTGGATCAGGGCCGTGTTTTCTTTGGGTCAGGATTTGGGTGTACAGATCCTCGGCCTGAGCGTACTTTCCTTGCAAATAATAGGTAAGGGCCAGACCACTCGTGCTGGTCAGCGTGTTGGGATTGGTGGGGCCAAATACGCGGCGCTCCATTTCGACAGTCTGGCCGTAGAGCGTCTCGGCCTGCGCATACTTTCCTTCAGCTCTGTAGAGCTCGGCCAGACTGTCCATGGGCGCGATGGTGTCGGGATGTTGGGGGCCCGACACGCGGCGCTGGATGTCCAAGGCCTGCACGAGGAGCGGCTCAGCTTGCGTGTACTTCCCTTCAGTCAGGTAGATGAACCCGAGATCTCCCATGTATCTCACTGTGGCAGGATGTTCCGGGCCCAGCGCCTGGCGTTCACCCTCGAGAGCCTGGCTATAAAAAGTCTCGGCCTGCGCATACTTCCCTTGTCTGGCGGAGATCTCACCCAGGTCTGCCATGCTGGCCAGCGTGTCGGGATGGTGCGGGCCGAGCACGCGGCGCTGCACGTCCAGGACCTGGCTCTGGAGCGTCTCGGCCTGAGCGTACTTGCTTTCGGACACGTAGGTTCGGGCCAGATTGCCCATGGCCAGCAGGGTGCGCGGATCCTCGGGGCCTAGGACGCGGCGCTCCAGTTCGAGGATTTGGTTGAACAGCGTCTCGGCCTGTGAATACTTGAGTTCTTGTCTGTAAATGCCGGCCAGATTGTTCAAAGTGGCCAGGGTCTGAGGATGGTCGGGTCCCAACACGCGGCGGCGGATCTCCAGGAGCTGATTGAACAGCTCCTCGGCTTGCGCGTATTTGCCCTGGCGATCGTAAACGCCGGCCAGAGTGTTCATCGTGAACAGCGTGTCGGGATGCTGCGGGCCGAGCACGCGGCGCTGCAAATCCAGGGTCCGGCTGGCGAGTGTTTCGGCCTCGGGGTAGTGGCCTTGAAGTAATGCCAGCCAGGCCAGCTGGCTGGCTGTTTGGAGGGTCCGGGGATTCTCGGCCCCCAGCACTTTGCGGCGCAAGCGCAGCGCCTCCTCCAATTGCTTCCGGGCCTCTGGGTAAATGCCAAGACCTCTGTAAGTGTTCCCGACGGTGTCTCGGATGGCAGCCTCTACCTCGGGTTCGCGGTCGAACTTGCCGGCGATGCGCTGGGCGGCGCGATCCAAGGCGGTGCGAACTTTCAGATCGGGATCGGGTTTGGCGCTCAGCCCGGACTGATTGGCGGCGCTGGCCTGCGCCAGCAGATCGTTCTGTAAGAAATCGCTGACGGCTTGAGAGACGGCGGATTCGCGGTTAGCGCGAATGCTCTGCCGGATGCTGATGAAGGCGGCCGCGATCAGCACCAAGGCGAAGGCGCAGGCAGTGGCCAGCGCTCCGCGGTAGCGTCGCGTGAATTTGCGGGCGCGGTAAGCGAAGGATGGCGGGACCGCGAGCACCGGCTCGTTGTTCAGGTAGCGTTGAATGTCCGCGGCGAAGTCGTTGGGCGTGCCATAGCGGCGCGCCCTTTCCTTTTCGAGCGCCTTGAGGGCGATGCAATCCAGATCGCCGCGCACCTGGCTGGCCAATTCCGGGGGTTCGGTCCGGCGTTTGTGGGCCAGCTCCGTGACTGTGGCCAGGTCCTGCGTGCGGAGCCTGACGCTTAGCTTCTGGGGGTCCTGCTCGCGCAACCTGCGCAGGAATTCGTCCAGCGCGACTTTTTGGAGCTGGATGGGGGGCGCGCCCGCCAGCAGCTCGTAAAAAATGATACCGAGCGAGTAGACATCGGTGCGCGTGTCGATATCCTGGCCGGAGGAAAGGGCCTGCTCCGGGCTCATATATTCCGGTGTCCCCACTAGCGCGCCGACGCGGGTGAACATGGTGTCGGCGGTCAGACTCTGGGTGACCGCCTTGGCCACTCCGAAATCGATAATCTTCGGCGCCGGGTGGCCATCCACTTCCGTCACGAGAATGTTGGAGGGTTTGAGATCGCGGTGGATGATGGCTTTCTGGTGAGCGTGCTGGACTCCTTCGCAGACGCGCATGAACAGTCCCAGCCGATCGCGCGTGCTGAGTCGATGCTGGTCGCAATACTCGGTGATCGGAACACCCGCGACGTATTCCATCACGAAGTACGGCGCGCCCTGGAGCGTCGAGCCGGCATCGAACACTCTGGCAATCGCGGGATGGTCCATGAGCGCCAAGGCCTGGCGCTCCGATTGGAAGCGAGCGAGCACTTCGCGCGTGTCCATCCCGGCCTTGACCAGTTTGAGAGCCACGCGGCGGCGGACGGGTTCTTTCTGCTCGGCCAGCCAAACTTCGCCCATGCCGCCCTCTCCGATTTTCTGTAGGAGGTGGTAGCGTCCAATCACCATTCCGGAGGCCTCACCCGGGTTCATCGCCTGGGTGGCTCCCGGATCGCTGGCGGGAAGGGCCGGGGGGAGACTGGAGTCCGGACGTTCTTCTGCAGACAAAGTTGCGGTAATGCTTTCTTGGAAGCTTGGGCGCTCCAAAATGAGTATACAGCCTGGCGTGCGCTATTACGTGTCGGTGTGGAGAGGTGTAGGCGACCGCGTGCCGGCCGGGTGGAACTCAGCCAGGCGATAATACACTAGAAAAAAATGAAGAACAGTCTGTTTTTCAATCAGTTGCGCCTGCTATAATTCAATCGCGGCGATGCGGATCGGCATTCTCCGATCATTCTGCGAAAGTGCTAGACTGCCCGGCAGAGACCGCAGGTCCTTCATTCTCGGTCCCTCGGAAAAAGGAAGTAAGATGCGCCTTCTAACGCTCAGGCTGGGGATATTGGTAGTCGCTTACATGACAGGTGCCCCCGCCCAGTGGCTGAATTATCCGGACCCGGCCACCCCGTTGACGCCGGACGGCAAACCGGATATGTCAGCAAAAGCCCGGCGCACATCGGACGGCAAGCCGGATCTGTCGGGAGTCTGGCAGATTGAGCCTCCGGCCCCGGGGGAGATCGAGCGGCTTTACGGTCCTGTCGGCGCCGGGGCGGTCGCGGGCGACGATCTCCGCGATATGAACAAGTACTTCTTCAATCTGTTTATAGATTTCAAGCCCGGAGAGGAGCCGCTCCGGCCAGAGGCGGTGGCGCAAACACGGGCCAACGTGCAAAACGTCATTGCTAATTCCCCGGTGGCTCACTGCTTGCCCTACGGTTTGCCGAATCGCTATTTCAACGCTCGTCCGTTTAAAATCTTCCAGACTCCAAAAGCGATGGTCATGTACTACGAACTGGACGGAACTTTTCGGCAGATTTATACCGATGGCCGCAAACTTCCTGTGGATCCGTTCCCCTCCTGGATGGGGTACTCGACTGGTAAATGGGAAGCCGACACGCTGGTTGTGGAGACGGCCGGGTTCAACGACAAAACCTGGTTGGATGTGCGGGGGCATCCGCATAGCGAATCGCTGCGAGTGGAGGAGCGCTTCCACCGCCGCGATTTTGGTCACATGGACATACAGGCAACGGTGGACGATCCTGTCATGCTGACTAAGCCCGTTACGGTGAAGTTCACCGTGTTGCTGATGCCGAATAGTGACGTTCTAGAGAACTTCTGCATGGAAGGTGAACGCGATCAGTTTTACATCCACGGGCCGGCGAAGTAGCTCGGCGGCCGGAGCTCAGGCCAGGGTCTCAGACTTCTGGCCGTGTCGGAACACTGGCCGCCCGATACCCTCCCGGGCCGAAACGGCCCGGCGCTGCGCATTCAACGAAACCGGCCGGCGAAGGATCTTCGCTATAATCTCCAGTTTGTGAAGTGAACCTGAAACCCGATTGAAGACCTGGATCCGTAATGCGCAAACAAACCAAAATATATATTCTTTCAACCCTTCTTTGTCTGGCGGGGCCCGCTGTCGCCTCCGCTCAGGCTCCGACTAATCTCACCGTAACAAAGGCCACCAACAAAGAGGTGGACCTGACATGGACCAGCTCGGCCACGAGTTTCAACGTGCAGCGCCGCCAGCTCGGCGGTTCCTACACCACTATCGCGAACGTGACCACGGCCAAATACAACGACACCACGATCGACGCCTACACCGCCTATCAATATCAGGTGGTGGCGGGCAGCAGCGCGGCATCCAATTCCGTAACGGTGGGGCCACCCCCGGCGGGTTTCAACAATGTCGCGCCCGCCCCGTCGGTGGCCGGCAATCCGGTCTCGTCTTACGGAAAGGACCTGTCGATGGCGCTGGACGGCAACGGCGATCCGGCGTTCACCTTCATCTTTGAAGATCCTACGCAGAGTGGCGACTCGTCCACCTCGCAACTGCTGTTCCGGTCATGGAACCGCGCGCAATATACGTGGAATCCAGTGGTCACGGTGGGCGTGGTGGGCGACGTCGCATCGACGAATTACAACTCCACCGCTATCGCCTACGATTCCAGCAACAGCACTTTTGTGATCGCGTCCGATTTCCAGACCTCCAGCGGCGACGGTGTCCGGCTGTACGTCTCGACAGACGGGGGACTCACCTGGACCGACAAGCAGAACTACACGTCTACGCAGGAGCAATTCTACGGCCCCTCGGTGGCGCTGAAGAATGGGAACATTTACTTCGCTGTCATTGAAGACACGGCGGGACTACGGTTTTACAGCGGCCCGCTTAGCTCGATCAATAGCTTGACTCAAAAGAATCCAACGAAACCCGCCAACACCGATATCGCCGAGTATGGAACCGGCGTTTCTGTCGCCGTGGATAGCTCGGGCGATCCGGCCGTTGTTTATTGGGCGCCCGACACGCGGCCGGATCAGAATTACAACCAAGTGCTGTTGTTCTGGCGTCCGCTTTCAAGCGCCGGACCAACAGTGGTCACGGATTCGCAAAATAACCAGACCGATGTAGCGTCCAAGCTGGTATTCCACGGAACCAATCCACGGATCGCCTTCTATGCCCTGCGCAACGACTCGCCGAACAACGAGGGTATTCATTTTGTCCGCTCCGACGATGGCGGCACGACCTGGCAAACACCGGTACTGATTCCCCCCGACGGCACCAGCAGTACAGACTATCCTGCCGACATGGCTCTGGACTCCCAGGGGAACGGCGCGATCGCCTTCGGTCAAAACGAGGGCACCGGCGATACAACCTGCGGCAATCCCAAGCTGTCCCGCTCGACGGATCTGGTTCATTGGACTACCTGCGCGGTGGCGGACGTCAGCGTCACCGGCAATTTCGACACCTATCCGGACTCCGTCCAGGTGGCCTTCGGAGGCAACGATAAACTCTACCTGACGTGGAAAGAGACTTACGACAATGGCAGCGGTATCGGCGTAATCATGTATCGCGAGCCACCCGCCGGCGCGAGTACGGCGCCCGTGATTCAAGCTTCACCCTCCGGGCAGCCGGAAGTTTCCGACGGAGCTTCGTTCCGATCGAACATCGTGGCTGGATCATGGGTCACGATTTTTGGCCTCAATTTCGCCGACGCGCCGGCCAACTGGGACAATCTGGATTTCTCGAACGGCCTGCCGACAACGCTGGCCGGGATTCAGGTGACGTTTAATGGCCAGTTCGCGGCCACATACTATGCGCAGTCCAATCAGGTAAATGTTCAAGCGCCGGGTGGGCTGAGCGGAAACGTATCGGTGCAGGTGATCAAGAACGGCGTGGCCAGCAATGTGGTGACGGCCACGGCGGTAGATCACGCTCCGGGCTTATTCACCTATTCGCTGGATAACAAAACGTTCTATCCGGCGGCCGTATTTTCCAACGGCATCATCGTGGGCGATCCGGCGGTAGCGGGTAACTCGGTGGCCAAAGCTCATCCCGGAGACATAATCGAGCTGTACTCAACGGGACTCGGAGCTTCTCCTGCGGGAGTCTTGATCAATGCGGCGATGGCATTTCCCGATGCCGTCACAGTCACGCTCACATCTGGTTCGACAACCGCACAAGCTTCTGTCAGTGGGACCTATTTAGTAGCGCCTGGTGAGTATCAGACGAATATCGTAGTCCCCGACGGGCTCGCGCCGGGCAATTATTCCCTGGTGCTGACTACGGATGGCGCGTCCACTCAGAGCGGAGTGATCTTGCCGGTGACCAATTAAAGGTTAGCCGGCGCGCTTGCTGGTGGCTCGCCGAGGCTTCGGCTTCGCCTTATTTTTCGCCAAGAGATTGAGCGCCACGCCAGCGCGGATGAGGTCCTTCAAGGCCGCCTCATCGATCTTGTCGTTTTCGTGGATGTCGATCGCTCGCCTGACATTCCCGTCGAGGCTGGAGTTGAATAGACGTGCAGGGTCCTTCAACGCGGCTCCCTTGGCGAAGGTCAACTTGACTACGCTCTTGTACGTTTCTCCCGTGCAGACGATGCCGCCGTGGGAGAAGACGGGAGTTCCCATCCACTTCCATTCCTCGACGATCTCAGGGTCGGCCTGGCGAATGATTGCGCGCACTTTCGCGAGCGCCTTCCCGCGCCAGTCGGCAAGTTCCTTGATCCTCTGGTCGATTAATGCAGAAGCAGATTCTACCGGGACGCTTTTTTTCATGTATAGATTTTAGCCGCGCTCCGTCCGCTTAGGAACAAACGTGCCGGCGCTCGCGTAAGAATGAGTCAAGACGCTATGACACCCGATTCATCGATCAGGGAAAGACCGGCGGCGCTGTCGGGGGACAATGGGCTCGCCGCCCGTCTACGCGGGTTCGGGGCGGTCGGAATTCTTTCGATATTCGCGATTCTCCTGGCCGGCAATATCGGAGCCGGTAGCGTGGTTGCTCTGCCCGCCGGCGGTTTGTTGGTATTGGCGTGGGCCCGGCTGTCGCGGACGCCGTGGCGGGCGCTCGGGTATGTGTCGCCCAAGAACTGGATCGCCACTCTGGCCTCAGGGATTGCGTTCGGCATAGTCTTCAAAATTCTCATGAAGATGCTCATAATGCCTCTGCTCCGAGCACCGCCGGTCAATCCCGCCTACCATTATCTGGCAGGAAACCGGGCCATGCTCCCGGGCGCCGTATGGACCATGCTGATCGCCGGTTTTGGCGAAGAGACCGTATTCCGCGGCTATCTCTTCGAACGCGGCGCCAGGTTGTTGGGTTGCCGAGCGGCGGCCAGGGCTGCGACCGTTCTGCTGACATCGGCGTTGTTCGCCGCAGTGCACTATGCCGATCAAGGTCTCATGGGCGTAGAGCAGGCGGCGATTACCGGTCTGGTTTTCGGCACGATCTTTGCCGGCACTGGCAGCATCTTCTTCTTGATGTTCGCGCATGCGGCGTTCGACCTGACCGCGGTCGCGATCATCTATTGGGATGTTGAATCCAAGCTGGCGCATTTCGTGTTCCGATAGGCCTCGCGACCTTATTTCGAGACCACAAACCCGTTGAGAAAGTCCATGAATTCTCTCTCGTGCTCGGACAATAGAGTCTTGGCTGTGTATGTCACTACCTGAACTGTGCCGTTCTCGCCGGCATAGAAATAGCCCCAGTAGACCATAGGAACGCTGTCAACGTTGGCCTCGATTTTCAGGAAATAGAGATCAGTGCCGTTGACCCTGCGTCTATTCCTGAAAGTGATCTTTGCGTTCGGGTCTGCAGCCTGTGCATTTGCCAGAGCAATATCTTGAATCGAGCCGAGGGGTACAGGGATACGCTCCGCGATGACGAGCGCATGACTATCGCCGGAGGAGTGCAGCAGGGCGAACTCTCCATCGTTGATCGGCGCTGCCTGTTTCCACAGATCGGGATCGTATTTCAAGGAGATGTTGTGGTTGATGTTCAGGAGCCCGGGGACTGACGAGGCATCCGTCCACGGAGCCCTGCGCTTCGCGAGCTGGCCCAATTGAGACCACGCCATTGTACCGATAGGCGACGGGGAGCGCTCGGCCGGTTGAGCGCCGGTGCCGTTAGGAGCGTCCGGCGTGCTGGAAGCAGGCTGCGGATTGGTCACAAACCTGGAATAGATCGTCACGGCCGTGCAGAATTCCCTGATATATCCCTCGACGATTTCGTTTGTAACCCCGCCGGAGAAGCCCACATCAGATCGAAGCGCAGCGCAGCCATCCGCGTCCAAGCGGAGCCCGGTGGAAAAGTGTTCCCGGTTCCATTGGTTCGCTTTCATCGGGTCGAAATCGTCCGCGACGCAAGCGGAAAGCTGCATGCTCTTAACTAGGTTGAGCAATGTGACGGTGTGGCCGTTGAGTTGAAACGAGAAGGCGGTGGTGTCGCCGGAGGTCTCAGTGAAGTTGACGCCGAGGTCTTGCAGTAGCGACCGCATGCCGGCGTCTGAGATCGCAGTAGATCGCTTCGCGCTCGCTGCCTGTTGACCGTGAGCCGGAAGGACTGTGAGAAGTGCAATTGCCGCGGAGAGGCGTAAAATCATGACGGCGGCCGCCACTTCGGCGTTTCAATACCGAACTGCTGGGCGTACTCGGTGTTCAATCGCTGCCAGCCGCCGAACTTCACGGCCTCGCCACCAGCGATGCGGCCGATGGGAGTCCCGCTGAGAAGGCGATCCAGAACATCGAGAGCAATGTGCCAGCCCGCGGCGCCCCAAGCGATGAAGCGGCGATCGATGTTGTGCCACAGTGTCAGGCGCGTGCGGCCACCAAAGGCTTCCAGTTCCCACCGGATATCGCCGTACTCAAGCACCTCGGGAGCGTCGGCTCGCGTCACGGCTGTTGCCTGCGGCCGGCCCGTTCCCACCCAGGTGAGACTCACCGCGGCTCCGACCGTAGCCAGGCTCCCATCGGCCTCGAAGGGTGCCCACTCGCGCAAATGCGCCGGATCGGTCAGCGCCTGCCAGACTTTTTCCGGTGGGTGGGACAGTTCTCTGACCAGAATCAGCGTCCACTTTTCGCCGTCCTTGCGTACCTGCGCCCCGCTGGCCGGCCCCGGTGTGTACCGCTCGCGATCCGTGATCATCTTCTTCGGCCCCGTTTAGTAGCGCGCCAGCTGCGTGAGCTGAATGAGATTGCCACAGGTGTCCTTCAGCATGGCGATCTTGGAGGCCGTCACGTCCGTTGGCGGCATGGTGAACTCCACGCCGCGCGTTTGCATGCGCTCGTAATCGGCCTGCACGTCGGAAGTGAAAAACATAGCCGCCGGCTGGCCTTGCTGGAATATGGCCTGCTGGTAGGTTTTAGCCGCCGGGTTGTTGTTGAGCGCAAGCTGCAGCTCGGTGCCGTCCGGCTCCTCCGGTGAGGCCACCGTGAGCCAGCGATACGGCCCCTGGCTGAAGTCGTTCTTCTTCACGAAGCCCAGCATTTCGGTATAGAAGCGCAGGGCCTTCTCCTGGTCGTCGACGTACAAGCTAGTCACTTTGATTTTCACTTCGCTTCTCCTTTGTGACGTTCGCGGTTTGAACCGCGTCGTTTTCCCCTTGACTTCCTTTTCGTTGGTGTGGATCGAACTTCTTTGGTGTGCCCCATGCGGTCGAGGTGGCGTTCGAGAGCATCCACGTGAGCGGACCAGAACCGGCGGAACGGAGCGAGCCACGCATCCACCTCCTGAAGTGCTTCCGGCTTCAGCCGATAGAGACGGCGCTGTGCGTCCACCGTGGATTCCACGAAACCGGCCTCGCGCAGCACGCGCAGGTGCTTTGACACGGCCGGCTGCGGCATATGAAGTTGACGCTCGATCTCTCCCACCGACTGTTGAGAGGAGACCAGCAGGCTCAATATAGCGCGGCGGTTCGGCTCGGCGATGATTTCGAAAACTGACTCCAACGCTCTTAATATACTCTGCCGAGCATATACGTGTCAAGATATATATACGGAGCGGCTGCGATTATGAGCCGACTACAAATTTGATTCTAAAAAGTCGCCTCGGTAAAAAACTCGGCGAGCGCGGTTCTCTTGCGCCGTTCTTTACGACCGGACAACTTCGTAGCGAAGCCAGAGCGTGTCTTTTTCGCGCCGCTCAATCGACTTTAGCTTGAGAGGGACCGCGGCTTTGCGCGCGGAGTTGACGCCGTCGAACACGGACGGAACGTCATGCCGCCCGTCGATGCCGGGCACGAGCAAGAGGCTCACTTCGTCGACCAGATCCGACTGCAGGAACGCCCCGTTGATATGGCCGCCGCCTTCGAGCAGCAATCGGCGAATTCCAAATTGCTCACCGAGCAGGTTCACTGCTTGGACAAGATCAACGGTGGACTCTCCGGCAACGATGTAGGAGATGCCCTTTTCCCGGAGCATGGAAAGATAATCCTCGGCCACGCGCTCACTCACGATACAGATAAGATGATCGCCGTCCAGATCGCCGCTGGCCCAACGGAGCTTACCGACTGTGTCGACGGAGATCGCATACGACTTCGCGCGACGCGCCACGTGCACCGGCTGCCGTCCAGCGGGCCGGTTTGACGAAGAGACGAAGGGCCCATCCTCCGCGAAGTGCTGCTGCATGGTGGTGCGACCGCACACCCAGGCGTCGCCTTCGAGTTTGCTGGCGGTGGCCTCATACTCGCCCTGCGCGGTCACGGCCCTGAGAGCTGCGCCATCGATCTTGCCGTCCACGGAGGAGAGCATATGGCAAATGATGCGCGGTCTCATTTCGACCTCCTTGCGAAACCTATGTCTACTAAATTCCTTAGCCGTTGTACTCCTCGTCGCTGACTTTTTCCATCCAGTCGACGGTCTTACCATCCAGCGCTTCCTGGATGGCGATGTGGGTCATTGCGACGGTCGCGCTTGCGCCATGCCAGTGCTTCTCTCCGGGCGGAATCCACACGACATCGCCGGGCCGGATTTCCTCGACCGGACCGCCCCAGCGGCGCACCCGCCCGACGCCCGACGCCACGATCAGGGTTTGACCGAGCGGATGTGTATGCCACGCCGTGCGCGCGCCGGGTTCGAAGGTAACGTTGGCACCGCGCACACGCGCGGGCTCCGGCGCCTCGAACAGCGGATCGACGCGGACTGTGCCCGTAAACCAGTCCGATGGCCCTTTACCGGAAGGCTGCGCGCCGGCTCGTCTGATATCCATGGGTCTGTACCTCCCTTTTGATAAATGAACCTACGTCAGTATTCCTGCCGTGTAGGCCTGAACAGGATCTCGTTGATGTCCACGTCTTCCGGCTGGCTGATCGCAAACGCGACTACGCGCGCGAACGAGTCGGCAGGAATTGCGACCTGCTCGTAGAGGCCGCGCACCCGCTTGGCGACCTCGGTGTCCGTAATGGTGTTCGGCAATTCTGTCGCGACGGCCCCGGGCGAAATAATCGTGGTGCGGATGTTATACGGCTTTACCTCCTGGCGCAGGCCCTCGGAGAGAGCGCGCACAGCGTATTTTGTTGCGGCATACACGCCGCTGCCCGGCCCGACTTTGTGTCCCGCGACCGATGAAACATTGATGATGTGGCCGCTCTTCCGCTCCTTCATGTAGGGAAGGGCGGCGGCGATGCCGTAGAGCACACCTTTGATGTTCACGTCGATCATGCGGTCCCATTCATCCACCTTGCCTTGTTCGAACAGGGACTGCGGCATCAGCCCGGCATTGTTAATGAGCACGTCAATGCGACCGTGCGCCTGGACGGCGTGGTCAACGAGACGCTTTACTTGCTCGCGCTGCGTCACGTCCGTCTGGACCACCGCATCCTGCCCAAGGGAAAGTTCGCGGGCGAGCGCCTGAAGCCTGTCGATGCGCCTGGCGCCAAGTATGAGCTTCGCGCCGAGCGGGGCCAGGTGCCGCGCCGTGGCTTCTCCGAGTCCGCTGCTGGCGCCCGTGATCACGACCACTTTGTCTTTGATATTTTGGGTCACCTCTTCTCCTGTTTCTGTGCGAGTTCGCCGAACCAATAGGCCGCGGTCACGCCGCCATCCATCCTGAATAACACCGAGAACGTCGCCAATCGACGTCGCGTTTTGAACGAGGGCTTCGACCGAAGCGCGTGAGGACACGTCAACGGTCGCAGTACTGACGTCGAAGCCGGCCTCGCCCAGAGTTTTGGCTGCGGCATCGGCGTTTTCCTGGCGCAGATCAGCCAGCAAAAAATGCTTGCCTGCACCAACCCGCCGCGCAATCGCCTGGCCGATCGATCCGGTCCCAACGAGAACAATCACATTTGTCATGGTGCCACTCCTTTGATGCGACTGGATATGACCTTCGAAGGTCCACAGCGTCGTTCCCAGGGCTGACGCACCGCCCTAGTCTTTGATGCGCCGGAACGATCGAATAGCACTCCACCGAACTCTTTTCGGGTCCGGAATGGACAATTATGCTGGAATTGCCGGGCGCCCTCCTCAATTCGTTGCAGAAGGTCGTGAAATTACACAAGTCTTACAAAGCTACGCCTCAGTTCTCGCTAGCCTGGAATTGCAGCTATACATTGCAGCTATACATAATGACTACCGTCGAAGCAATAACGGAATTGCGCAGAGAATTCGCCCGCCGCGGCTGGGACAAGAAAGCCACGGGTCGGATCGTGGTCGAGCTATCGATCCACGTGGCCATCGCACTACTGGGCATCGCCATCTTCCTGGCCTGCCACAACCCGGTCCTGCAGGGGTTGGGACTCCTGATCTCCGCTTTCGGTTGCATGGGGGTGGGGACCAATACGCACACCTCCACGCACTACGCGACCAGCGACAAGCGCTGGGTCAATGAAGCTCTCAGCTATTTCGGCTATCCGATGTTCGTGGGCCTATCGGCTACGTACTGGTGGCACAAGCACGTGGTGCTGCATCATCCGGCACCGAACGTGGTGGGTGTGGACAGCGACGCCGACTTGTTGCCGTGGTTCGCGATCACAGCGGACGAGGTCCGCGCCAGCTCCGGCCTGCGTCGTTTCTATTACCGGCACGTGCAATTCTGGTTGTTTCCTTTCG
>Ga0335083_10006978_pt1 | contig 13978 bp, 10 predicted proteins | sample Lox_Sample_42_FD_206716 | JGI IMG/M metagenome (GOLD analysis project Ga0335083, IMG submission 206716) | Soil microbial communities from Loxahatchee National Wildlife Refuge, Florida, United States - Lox_Sample_4.2 | ecosystem: Environmental > Terrestrial > Soil > Wetlands | place: USA...
CGCTCGCCGTCGCCATGGGCATCGGCCGGTTCGCGTTCACCCCGATCATGCCGATGATGCAGGAGGACGCCGGCTTGTCGGTGGCTGACGGCGGCTGGCTGGCCTCGGCCAACTACGCCGGCTACCTGCTGGGCGCGCTGACGGCCATCAGCATGCGCGCGCGACCCGTCATCGTCATTCGCGCCAGTCTTCTCGCGATCGGCCTGGCGACGCTCGCGATGGGCTTGCAGCGCCACCTCGCGCTCTGGATCGCCCTTCGGACCGTCGCGGGAATCGCGAGCGCCTGGGTGCTGGTCTTCGTATCAACCTGGGCACTCGAGCGCCTGGCGCAACTCGGGCGTTCCGACATGAGCGGGGCCGTGTACGCCGGCGTGGGCGCTGGAATCGCCGCCGCCGGGGCAGGATGCCTCCTGCTCATGAACGTGCACTCGACATCGAACGACGCGTGGATTTACCTCGGGCTTGCCTCCCTGGTTGTCACGGCCGCGATTTGGCCGTTTCTCAGGGAGAGTTCTCCACGGCAGGCTACCGAGGCCGCACCGCCAGCAGGCCGGGGGAGGGAGTTCTGGCGTCTGGTGCTCTGCTACGGTGGCTTTGGCTTCGGCTACATCATTCCCGCGACTTTCCTGCCGGCAATGGCGAAGAGCGTAGTCCTGGATCCCAGCTTGTTCGGCTGGGCCTGGCCGGTTTTTGGGGCGGCGGCGCTTGCCTCGACGCTGTTCGTGCCGCGCTTGAAGCGCTTCATGACCGTCCGCGCCGTGTGGATTTGCGGCTGCCTGGTGATGGCGCTGGGGGTGGTGGTTCCGATGATCGTGCCCGGACTGGCCGGCATCATGGCGGCCGCAGTTTGCGTCGGCGGCACCTTCATGGTGGTCACGATGGCGGGCATGGAAGAAGCCCGCAGGGTCGCGGGGCCGCAGGCGCGCGCGCTCATGGCGGCGATGACTTCGGCGTTTGCGTTCGGCCAGATCGCGGGCCCGCTGAGCGTGGGTCTTCTTGCCGGCCCGAAGGGCGGTTACGCCCAGGCCCTGATCGTCGCAGCTGCAGCTCTCGCCGTGAGCGCTCTTTCGCTCATGCAAGGAAAACGCGGATGAAGGAATTGCGCCTGCTTAAATCTGCAGTTCGGTCAGCAGTTCCTGCTCGAGCTTCAGCACCGCCTTGGCGTCGGATAGCGCAGCGCCCGACACGAGGAATACGTCCTCGGCGCGGTCCCCCAGCGTGTTGACCTTCGCGGAATAGAGGTTGAGGCGGTAGTCGGCGAGCTGGCGCGCCACGCGGTAGAGCAGGCCGGGCCGGTCGCTGGCAACGATGTTGAGCGAGTGGTAGGCGCCGCGCTCGTCAGGCCGGATGTCGACCGCGGGTGGGATCGGAAAATGGCGCACGCGCCGCGACACGCGCCCGCTGCCGGGCGGCGGCAGCGGTGCTTCGGACTGCAGTTCCGTAGCGAGCTCGGTTTCGATGAGCGCCATCATGTCCCGGTAGTGAGCGCCGGGTCCCTTGCCCATGACCATGAAGGTGTCGAGCGCGTAGCCGTTGCGAGTGGTGTGGATCTTGGCTTCGACGATGTTGAAGCCGGCGCGCTCGAAGTAGCTGCAGATGCGCGCGAACAGCACTTCGCGGTCGGGGGCGTAAATCATCACCTGCAGTCCTTCGCCGAAGCGCGAAAGGCGCGCGCGCACCACCGGCACCTTGGTGTCGACTCGGTAGTGCAAGTTGCGCGTCTGCCAGGCGATCTCCTGCGCGTCGTGCCGCAGGAAGTAGGTGGTGTCCAGGCTTTCCCAGAACTTGTCCTTGACGGTGTCCGACATCGCGTACAGGCGCAGCAGGCGCATCGCCTCTGCCTGCTTCTCTGCCACCGCGGTGTCGAGCGCCGGCGCCTCGCCGGCGAGCACGCGCCGCGCCATGCGGAACAGGTCCTCCAGCAGCTTCGCTTTCCAGCCGTTCCAGACCTTGGGGCTGGTGCCGCGGATGTCCGCGACCGTGAGCAGGTAAAGCGCCACCAGGCGGCGCTCATCGCCGACCGTGGCGGCGAAGGCACGCGCCACCTCGGGGTCGTCCACGTCCTGCTTCTGCGCCACCGAGGACATGGTCAGGTGGTGCTCCACCAGGAAGGCGACCAGTTCGGTGTCCTCGCGCGAAAAGCCGTGCCGCCGGCAGAAGCGGCGCGCGTCCACCTTGCCGAGCGTCGAGTGGTCGCCGCCGCGCCCCTTGGCGATGTCGTGGAACAGCGCAGCGACGTACAGCAGCCAGTGGCGTTCGAAACCGCTCATCAGCTGGCTGCAGAGCGGGAACTCATGCGCAAACTCGGGCATCGTAAAGCGGCGCAGGTTCCTCAGCACCGTCAGGATGTGCTGGTCGACCGTATACACGTGGTACAGGTCGTGCTGCATCTGGCCGACGATGCGGCCGAATTCGGGCATGTAGGCTCCGAGCACATCGTACTGGTTCATGCGGCGGAACTCGTGCACGATGCCGCGCGGCTGCTGCAGGATGTGCACGAACAGCAGGCGTGCCAACGGATCGCGCCGCAGGCGCGCGTCCAGCCGGCCGCGCGCGCGCCACAGCGCGCGCAACGTGCCGGCGGCCATGCCGCGCAGGTCACTGTGCTGCTGCATCAGCAGGAAGCTCTCGAGGATTGCGCGCGGCTCGCGTTCGAACAGGTCTTCGCGCCGCGCCTCGAGCAGCGTGCCGCGCGCCTGGAAACGCTCGTTTAGCGCGCGCGGCGGGCTTTCCGGCTCCGGGGCGAAGCGCGCCTGCAGATTCTGCAGCAGGATGGTGTTGAGCTGGGTGATCGCCTTGGCGTTGCGGTAATAGGCCTGCATCAGCTGCTCGCTGGCGCGCCGCGAGGGCTTCGCGATGTAGCCGTACTGCGTGGCGAGCGCGTCCTGGTAGTCAAAGGCGATGCGGTCCTCGCGGCGGCCGGCAAGGTAGTGCAGGCGGATGCGCAGGTCCTGCAGGAAAGCCTCGTGGCGCGCAAGGCGCAGCGCTTCGCCCTTCTGCAGCAGGCCGGGCTTCACCAGGTCGCGCCAGTGGCCGCCGATGCCGCAGGCCTTCGCAATCCAGCGGATCACCTGCAGGTCGCGCTGGCCGCCGGGCGCCTCCTTGAGGTTGGGCTCGAGCGCGAATGGCGTGTCGCGGTGCTTGGCGTGGCGCTGTTCCTGCTCGAGTTTCTTCGCCTTGAGGAAGGCCGCCGGGTCGGCGATCCGCTCGATCGCCTTGGCCAGGCGGCGGAACAGCGCGGCGCTGCCCGCGAGCGGGCGCGCTTCCTGCAGCGCGGTCTGGATGGTGATGTCCGCCTGCGCCGTTTCTACGCAGGCCTCCACCGTGCGCACGCTGTGGCCGATTTCCAGGCCGATATCCCAGAACATGCCGACCAGCCGCTCGATGCGCTCTCGGTCCCCGGCCGAGGGTTCGGCGGCGAGCAGGATCAGCACGTCGACGTCGGAGTAGGGAAACAGTTCGCCGCGGCCGTAGCCGCCCGTGGCCACCAGCGCCATCGAATTTCCCGGACTGCCCACAGGCCCGTATTCACGCCACAGGTCCTGCAGCGTCTGGTCGATCAAGCGCGCATGCTCCCGCAGCAGCCAGGCGGGCTTGCGGCCTTTCTGGTAGGCCTCGCGCAGCGCGTCGCGGGATTGCTGCAGGCCGCCGCGCAGGACTTCGATCGGCGCCGAGGCGTTCATGCGCGGGTCAGCTGACGATTCCCGGCGGGGGCGGGGGCGTGCCAGCCGATACCGTAAGCACCTCGTAGCCGGCGTCGGTCACCAGCACCGTATGCTCCCATTGCGCCGACAGGCTGTGGTCCTTGGTCACGATCGTCCAGCCGTCGGCGAGCTCGCGGATGCCAGGCTTGCCGGCATTGATCATCGGCTCGATGGTGAAGGTCATCCCGGGCTCCAGGCGCAGTCCGGTGCCGGCCTTGCCGTAGTGGAGCACCTGGGGTTCCTCATGGAACTTCCGGCCGATGCCATGGCCGCAGAATTCGCGCACGATCGAGAAACCATGCTGCTCGGCGTGCGCCTGGATCGCCGCGCCGATGTCGCCCAGTTGCGCGCCCGGACGCACCTTCGCGATGCCGAGCCACATGCAGTCGTAGGTCACGTCCACCAGGCGGCGTGCCTGGATGCCCGGCTCGCCGACGTAATACATTCGGCTCGAGTCGCCGTGGAAGCCGTCCTTGATCACCGTCACGTCGATATTCAGGGCGTCGCCCACCTTGAGCACGCGATCGCCCGGGATGCCGTGGCAGACCTGATGGTTCACCGAGGTACAGATCGACTTGGGGAAGGGCTTGTAGCCCGGTGGCGCGTAGTTCAGGGGTGCCGGCACGGTTCCCTGTACCCCGACCATGTAGGCATGGCAGAGGTCGTTCAGCTTCCCGGTGGTCACGCCGGGCTTTACGTAGGCGGTGATGTAGTCGAGCACCTCCGAGGCGAGCCTGCCCGCCACGCGCATCCTCGCAACCTCTTCCTGATTCTTGGCGACGACCGGCATCCGCTACCCGGAAAAAGCGCTGATTATGCTAGAATTTCGGGCTGGTCTGGGCATTTGCCCGAGCCAAATTTCCCGCCCGGTATTTAGGGTGCCCCCTTGGGGGTGCGTCAACCGGTGCGGCAGACACTTAACCCTAAACCGTGGAGCACGACATGTCGGTAACAATGCGTCAAATGCTGGAGGCGGGGGTCCATTTCGGCCACCAAACCCGCTATTGGAACCCGAAGATGGCGCAGTACATCTTCGGGCACCGCAACAAGATCCACATCATCAACCTGGAAAAGACCCTGGCGCTGTACCAGGAGGCGGTCAAGTTCGTGCGCCAGCTGGCGGCCAACAAGGGCAACATCCTGTTCGTCGGCACTAAGCGCCAGGCGCGCGAAATCCTGCACGAGGAAGCGGTCCGTTGCGGCATGCCCTACGTCGACCACCGCTGGCTCGGCGGCATGCTGACCAACTTCAAGACCGTAAAGCAGTCGATCAAGCGCCTGAAGGAAATGGAAGGCATGGTCGAGGACGGTTCGCTCGAGCGGCTGTCCAAGAAAGAAGCCCTCGGCATCCAGCGCGAGCTGGCCAAGCTGCAGCGCTCGCTCGGCGGCATCAAGGACCTGACCAGCCTGCCCGACGCGCTGTTCATCATCGATGTCGGCTACCACAAGGGCGCAGTTACCGAAGCTGTGAAGCTCGGCATTCCCGTCGTGGCTGTGATCGACACAAACCATTCGCCGGACAAGATCGCCTACGTGATCCCCGGCAACGACGATTCGAGCCGCGCGATCCGGTTGTATGCGCGCGGCATGGCCGATGCAGTGCTGGAAGGCCGCTCGCAGGCAGTCGAAGAGGTGGTGGCAGCGTCGCGCGACGAGTTCGTCGAAGTGGCGGAAGAGGGCGGCAACTGACCGGGCAGCCCCGATATCCATGAAAAGGGGCCCTGACCGGCCCCTTTTTTTCAATCAGAGATTCAAAGGAAACGAAGGAACGTATGGCAGAGATTACCGCGGGCCTGGTGAAGGAACTGCGCGAGCAGACCGGGCTTGGAATGATGGAATGCAAAAAGGCGCTGGCCGAGGCCGGCGGAGACCTGAAGAAGGCCGAGGAACTGCTGCGCATCAAGAGCGGCGCGAAAGCGAGCAAGGCCGCCGGCCGCGTCGCGGCCGAAGGCGTGATCGGCGCCTATCTCTCCGCCGACGCGAAGCTGGGCGCGCTCATCGAGCTGAATTGCGAGACCGACTTCGTCGCCAAGAACGACGATTTTCTCGCCTTCGCGCAAGCGCTCGCCGAGCTCGTCGCCGCCAAGAATCCGGCCGATATCGCCGTGCTGACCGCCTACCCGGGGATCGAGGCACAGCGCCAGGCGCTGGTGCAGAAGATCGGCGAGAACATCACTATCCGCCGTTTCTCGCGGATGCAGGCCAAGGGGAAGCTGGCGCAATACGTCCACGGCGGGCGTATCGGCGTGCTGGTGGACTATGACGGCGCGGACGAGACGGGCAAGGACGTCGCGATGCACATCTCGTTCTCCAAGCCGGCTTACATGACGAAAGCCGAAGTTCCGGCGGATATCGTCGGCCGCGAGCGCGATATCCTTGCCGCGCGCGCCAAGGACTCCGGCAAGCCAGCCGAAATCGTCGCCAAGATGGTCGAGGGCGGCCTGAACAAGTTTCTCGCCGAAAGCACGCTGCTCGGCCAGCCGTTCGTCAAGGACGACAAGCAGACTGTCGAGAAGATGCTCGCCGCCAGGAAAACCAGGCTGCTGGGATATCGGTTCCTCGTCGTCGGCGAAGGCATCGAGAAAAAGGCCAATGACTTCGCCGCAGAAGTCATGTCGATGGTGAAGAACTAGAACTGCATGAAGCCGAAATACAAGCGCATCCTCCTGAAGCTTTCCGGCGAAGCGCTGATGGGGGAAGGCAGCTACGGCATCAGCCGCCCGACTATCGAGGCGATCGTCGCGGAGATCGCCGGCGTCGCGCGACAGGGCGTGGAGATCGGCGTGGTCATCGGCGGCGGCAACATTTTCCGCGGCGTGGCGCTTGGCGCGTCCGGCATGGACCGGGCGACCGCGGATTACATGGGCATGCTGGCGACGGTCATGAACGCGCTTGCGCTGCAGGATGCAATGCGCCACGCAGGCGTGGCCAGCCGCGTGCAGTCGGCGCTCAACATCGAGCAGGTGATCGAACCTTACATCCGCGGCAAGGCGATCCGCTACCTGGAAGAGGGCAAGGTGGTGATTTTCGCCGCCGGCACCGGCAACCCGTTTTTCACCACCGACACGGCCGCGGCGCTGCGCGCCAGCGAGGTCGGCGCGGAGATCGTGCTGAAGGCCACCAAGGTGGACGGCGTGTACACTAGCGATCCGAAAAAAGACGCCGGTGCGAAGCGCTACAGCCGCATCAGTTTCGACGAGGCGATCCAGCGCGACCTGAAGGTCATGGACGCGACGGCGCTGGCGCTCTGCAGGGACCAGCGGCTGCCGGTCAACGTGTTCAGCATCTTCCGCAGCGGCGCGCTCGGGCGCGTGGTCGCTGGGGAAGACGAAGGCACCCTGGTGCATGTCTAGCGGCGGACGGAGGCAGCCATGATCGCGGATCTAAAGAAAACCACCGAGGCCAGGATGCACAAGAGCATCGAAGCCTTCAAGGCGGACCTCGCCAAGGTGCGCACCGGGCGCGCGCACCCCGGCATCCTCGACCACGTGAGCGTCGACTATTACGGCGCGGCGACGCCGCTCAACCAGGTCGCCAAGATCTCGCTGATCGATGGCCGCACCATCGGCGTCGCGCCGTTCGAGAAGAAGCTCGCGCAGGCCATCGAGAAGGCGATCCGCGACTCCAACCTGGGCCTCAACCCGGCATCCGCCGGCGACATGATCCGCGTGCCGATGCCCTCGCTGACCGAGGAACGCCGCAAGGAACTCGCGAAAGTCGTGCACAAGGAGGCGGAAACCGCGCGCATTGCGATCCGCAACTTGCGCCGCGATGCCATCCAGGCTGTCAAGGAAGCCCTGAAGAAGAAGGAAATCTCCGAGAACGACGAGCGCCGTTCCGCCGACGAAGTGCAGAAACTCACCGACCGGCACGTCGCGGAGATCGACAAGCTGCTGGCGCAAAAAGAAGCCGAACTGATGGCGGTGTGAGGGCGCCGCATGCGAGCCAAAGCCGCGCACGCCAGCTCCACCGTCGAGATCCCCCCGTATGGCGACGTGCCGCACCATGTCGCCGTCATCATGGACGGCAACGGCCGCTGGGCGAAGCAGCGCCGCCTGCCGCGCATCGCCGGCCACAAGCGCGGAGTCGAGGCGGTGCGCGCGACCGTCAAGGCCTGCGCCGAGAACGGCGTCGGGTACCTCACCCTGTTCGCGTTCAGTTCCGAGAACTGGCGCCGACCGGCGGACGAAGTGGCGCTGCTCATGCAGCTGTTCGCCTGGGCGCTCGAGAACGAAGTGCAGAAGCTGCACAGCAACGGCATCCGCCTGAAAGTGGTCGGCGACCAGAGCCGCTTCGACCCTAAGATCCAGGCGTTGAGCACCGAGGGAGAACGCCTTACCGCCGCCAACGCCGGCCTGACGCTGACCATCGCAGCCAACTACGGCGGCCGCTGGGACATCCTCCAGGCGCTGTCCCGCCTGGAAGGCGAGCGGCCCGGAGCGGCCGCGCAGGGCGTGCGCGAGGAAGACCTGGCGCCCTACCTGGCGATGAGCTACGCGCCGGAGCCCGACCTGTTCATCCGCACCGGCGGCGAGCAGCGCGTGAGCAACTTCCTGCTCTGGCAGCTTGCGTATACCGAATTGCACTTCACCGACACGCTCTGGCCTGATTTCGACGCCGCGGCGCTCGAAGCCGCGTTCGTCTGGTACCGCAAGCGCGAGCGTCGCTTCGGACGCACCAGCGAGCAGCTCGCGGAGAAGCCGCAACCCGCTACCGGGCGCACGCCGCTGCCCGCCGCCACCGACGCCTGAGCGCTTGCTCTCAAAAAGGGTACTGACGGCGGCAGTGCTGGTGGCCGCGCTGCTTGCGGCGTTTTTCTTCCTCGATCGGCAGCAGTTCCGGCTGCTGGTCGCGCTGATCATGGGGCTCGCCGCCTACGAATGGGCGGCGTTATGCGGCAGCGGCAAAGCCGCGGCCGCAGCCTATGCAGCGGTCTGCATCCTCCTGTATTTCTCGCTTGTCCTGCTGCCCGGGCTGATCGGCGGCGCGACGTGGGCGGCGGCGGCGTTTTGGCTGCTCATCGCGCCATGGTGGCTTTCGCGCGGATTCCTGCCTGGTCCCAAGAGCGTGCTGTCTCTCGCCGGCATCGTTGTCATCGTCCCCGCCGGCGCGGCCATGGCATGGATGCCGCACGGCCAGCTTCTGGCGGTGCTTGGATTGGTGGTGGTGGCGGATACCGCGGCCTACTTCTGCGGCAGGGCATTCGGACGCCGCAAACTGGCGCCCACGATAAGCCCGGGCAAGACCTGGGAAGGGGCGATCGGCGGCAGCATGGGCTGCCTTATCTACGCTACCATTTGCGCAATGTCGATCCCGGATTTTCAGGCTCGCGTGGAGGGTTCGGGCTGGCCCATGTTTCTCGCCGCCGCCGTCCTTCTGGGCGGCGTGAGCATCATCGGCGACCTGTTCGAGTCCGCCGCCAAACGGCGCGCGGGCGTGAAGGACAGCGGCAGCCTGCTGCCCGGTCACGGCGGGGTCCTGGACCGCGTTGACAGCGCGACAGCAATTCTGCCGGTGGCAATGCTGCTGATGCAGGCGACAGGCACGGCATGACCCAAGGCCTCACGCTGCTGGGAGCGACCGGATCGATCGGCGCGAGCACGCTGGACGTCGTCGCTCGCCACTCCGGCCGATTCCGGGTTTTCGCGCTCACCGCGCACCGCTCCGCCGACGCTTTGCTCGCGCTCTGCCTGCGACACGCGCCGCGCTATGCCGTGCTGTCGGGGCTCCAGGAAGACGCCGGCCTGCGCCGGCGCTATGCCGACGCCGGCTGCAGGACTGAACTGCTGTTCGGTGCGCAAGCGCTGGAGCAGGTGGCTGCGGACGCGGAATGCGACGTGCTGATGGCCGCGATCGTCGGTGCCGCCGGCCTTGCGCCGACGCTCGCGGGAGCGCGCGCAGGCAAGCGCGTTCTGCTCGCCAACAAGGAAGCGCTGGTGATGGCCGGCCCGTTCTTCATGCGCGCGGTGCGCGAGCGCGGCGCCGTGCTGCTGCCGATAGACAGCGAACACAATGCGGTGTTCCAGTGCCTGCCGCAGGAAGCGGCGCAGTTGTCCGGCCGGACCGATGTGAATTCGGTTCGGCGCATCCTTCTCACCGCCTCGGGCGGACCGTTCCGTTCGGCGCCGCTGGAACGCCTGACCCGCGTGACACCCGATGAAGCCTGCGCGCACCCGAACTGGGTGATGGGGCGCAAGATTTCGGTGGATTCTGCGACCATGATGAACAAAGGACTCGAAGTCATCGAGGCGCGCTGGCTGTTCGGCGTTGCGCCCGAATGCATTGAGGTGCTGATCCATTCGCAGAGCATCATCCATTCGATGGTCGAATTCGTCGACGGGTCCGTCATCGCGCAGATGTCCAACCCGGACATGCGCGTGCCGATCGCGCATGCGCTGGGATTTCCGGAACGCATCGAGTCCGGCGCGGCGCAACTCGACCTCGCAGCCCTGGGGCAGCTTTCCTTCGAGCGTCCTGACGCGCAGCGCTTCCCCTGCCTCGGCCTGGCCTACGCGGCTCTCCGCGAAGGCGGCACGGCGCCGGCGGTGCTGAACGCCGCCAACGAAGTCGCGGTCGCCGCCTTCCTCGACGGCAGGCTGCGCTATACGGCGATCCCGCAGGTCATCGAGCATGTCCTGCGGATGACGCCGGCCGCCGCTGCGGATTCCCTTGATACGGTTCTGGATGCCGATCGGCGCGCGCGCCGCGCGGCTACCGACGGCGTCGCCGCGCTGATGGGCAGGGCGGCATGAACATCCTGCACACGGTCGTTTCGTTTGTCGTCGCGCTCGGAGTGCTGATCGTCGTGCACGAATACGGCCACTACCTGGTAGCGCGGCTTTGCAATGTAAAAGTGCTGCGCTTTTCGGTCGGCTTCGGACGCCCGCTGGCGACCTGGCGGCTCGGCCGCGATGCTACCGAGTGGAGCGTCGCGGCGATTCCGTTCGGCGGCTACGTCAAGATGCTCGACGAGCGCGAAGCCCCCGTGCAGGAAAGCGAGCTGCACCGGGCCTTCAACCGCCAGGGCGTCGGCCGGCGCTTCCTGATCGTGCTCGCCGGTCCGGTCTTCAACTTCGTGTTCGCGATCCTGGTCTACGCCGGCCTGTTCATGTACGGGCTGCCGGAGGCGCGGCCGGTGCTCGCGCAGCCCGCCGCCGGCACGCTCGCGCAAAGCGCCGGCTTCGAGGCCGGCGACACCGTGCGCTCGATCGACGGCGAGCCGATGAAGACCTGGCAGGACCTGCGCTGGCGCGTGCTGCAAGGCGCGCTGCAACGCGAAGCACTGCGCTTCGAAGTCACCGGGGCGCATGGCGATATCTCGATGCACGTGCTCGACCTGCGCGGCTATCCCTCCGAGGACGTCGAGAGCGACGCGCTCGAACGCATCGGCCTGCGGTTGCACCGCCCGCCGCTCGATCCCGTGATCGGGCGCGTGGTGCCGGGCGCAGCCGCAGAGCGCGCGGGGCTGGCAGCCGATGATCGGGTGACCCAGGCGGACGGCAAGCCGGTGGCGAACTGGGAGGCGCTGGTGCAGGCGATCCGCAGCCACCCCGGCGAGGTGCTGAGGCTGACCATCGAACGCGACGGCGCGCAGCTGAAGATCGACGTCCTGCCGGAGGCGGTGAACGAGAACGGCACGAAAATCGGCCGGATCGGCGCCGCGCCGCGCATTCCGCCGGCGGAATCCGAACGCATCGTGGTGCGGGTGAGTTACGGCCCGCTCGACAGCCTTGCCAAGGCCGTTGCGAAAACCTGGGACATCTCGGTCTTCAGCCTCAAAATGCTCGGCAAGATGTTGACCGGCGAAGTATCCTGGAAGCATCTGTCCGGTCCCGTGACCATCGCGGATTATGCCGGCCAGTCCGCGCAGATGGGCTGGCTTGCCTACGCGACGTTCCTGGCGCTGATCAGCATCAGCCTCGGCGTGCTGAATCTGCTGCCGATTCCGCTGCTGGACGGCGGGCACTTGATGTATTATTCGGTGGAAATAATCAAGGGGAGTCCGGTGTCCGAGCGAGCCATGGAACTCGGACAGCGCGTTGGTCTTGCGCTGCTCCTCGTCGTCATGGCATTCGCTTTCTATAACGACCTGAATCGCCTGTTTTCCGGATAGTCATGCGCAAGCGTTTACTCGCGGTCCTCGCTTGCGCGCTGCTGGCCGCGGCGACCGGCGTCCTGGCGCAATCGTTCAAACCCTTCGTGGTCAAGGACATCCGGGTCGAAGGCCTGCAGCGCACCGAACCCGGCACCGTTTTCAGCTACCTGCCGGTCAAGGTCGGCGAGACCATGAACGAGGAAAAGGGACAGCAGGCGCTGCGCGCGCTTTTCGCCACCGGATTTTTCCGCGACGTGCGTCTGGAAGTCGAAAACAACGTGCTGGTGGTTCTGGTCGAGGAGCGGCCCGCGGTCGCGCAGATCGACCTGGTCGGCATCAAGGAATTCGAACCGGATGCCGTGAAGCGCATCCTGCGCGACGCCGGCCTCGCAGAGGGACGCACCTTCGACCGCGCGGTGCTCGACAACGCGGAACAGGAACTGAAACGCCAGTACCTCTCGCGCGGCCGCTACGCCGCCGAAGTGCAGTCGACGGTGACGCCGCTGGAACGCAACCGCGTGGGCATCAGCATAGCGGTGACGGAAGGCGCGGTGGCGAAGATCCGCGGGATCAACATCGTCGGCAGCCAGGCGTTCAGCGAATCGCTGCTGCTCGAACAGTTCGCGCTGCGCACGCCCGGCTGGCTCACCTGGTACACCAAGGCGGACCAGTATTCGAAACAGAAGCTTGCCGCCGACCTGGAGACCCTGCGTTCGTACTACCAGGACCGCGGCTATGTCGATTTCACGGTCGAGTCGACGCAGGTGTCGATCACGCCCGACAAGCAGGACATCTACATCACGATCAACGTGATCGAGGGCGAGAAGTACTCGATCTCCGACGTCAAGCTGGACGGGCAGATGCTGGTTCCGAGGGAGGAACTGCAGAAGCTGGTGCGCGTCAAGGCCGGCGACGTGTTCTCGCGCCAGCGCATCACCGAGACCACCAAGGCGATCTCCGACCGGCTGGGCAACGACGGCTATGCCTTCGCCAACGCCACGGCGATCCCTCAGGTCGACAAGCAAAAGCGCACGGTGGGCCTGACGATCGTGGTCGACCCCGGCCGGCGGGTGTACGTGCGCCGCATCAGCGTGGCCGGCAACACCCGGACCCGGGACGAGGTGGTGCGCCGCGAGATGCGCCAGTTGGAAGGTGCCTACTACGATGCGTCGAAGATCGAGCTCTCCAAGCGGCGCATCGACAAGACGCAGTACTTCAAGGACGTGACGGTGGAAACAGCCCCGGTTGCGGACAGCGCCGACCAGATCGACGTGAATTTCACGGTCGAGGAAAAGCCCACCGGCTCGATCCTGCTGGGCGCGGGCTTTTCGACGGTGGACAAGCTCCTGGTGTCCGGATCCATCTCGCAGGCGAATGTATTCGGCAGCGGCAAGTTTCTTTCCGCCCAAGTCAGCACCGGCAAGGTAAACCGGGTCTATTCGCTTTCCTACCTGAACCCGTACTTTACCGTGGACGGGGTCAGCCAGGGTTTCGACCTCTATAACCGGCACATTGACGCATCCAGCCTCGTGGTCGGCGCCTACAAGACCGACACCACTGGCGCGGGTCTCAAGTTCGGCTATCCGCTCAACGAAACGGATACGATCAACTACGGCGTCGTCGCCGAGGACGTCAGGCTCACCCTGTTCAGCAATAGCCCGCTGCAGTACATTGCGTTCCAGTCCGCATTTGGCGACGCGTACCGGTACGGCTCCGGGAACCTCGGCTGGACCCGCGACCGCCGCGACAGCGCGCTGCTGCCGACTTCGGGGTCGATCACGCGCGCCGGGATCGAGGTTGCCGGCGGCGACTTGGCGTATTACCGGGCCAACCTCAGCCAGCAGTGGTTCTACCCCATCAGCCGCACGTACACATTTTCCCTCAGAGGCGAATTCGGCTACGTCGACGGCCTGGACAACAAGGCGGTGCCGTTCTTCAAGAATTTCTATGCCGGCGGACCCGACTCGGTGCGCGGCTACAAGGCGTATTCGCTTGGGCCCCAGGACATACAAGGCAACTCATTGGGCGGGACGCGCAAGCTGATCGGCAGCGCCGAGTTCCTGTTTCCCGTCCCCGGCGCCCAGCAGGACAAGTCGCTGCGGCTCTCCGCATTCGTTGATACGGGGCAGGTCTATGGCGCCAGCGAAAAATTCGACCTCGGCGAATTGCGTTATTCGGC
>Ga0335083_10006979_pt1 | contig 13977 bp, 12 predicted proteins | sample Lox_Sample_42_FD_206716 | JGI IMG/M metagenome (GOLD analysis project Ga0335083, IMG submission 206716) | Soil microbial communities from Loxahatchee National Wildlife Refuge, Florida, United States - Lox_Sample_4.2 | ecosystem: Environmental > Terrestrial > Soil > Wetlands | place: USA...
AGATTCCTCGGGATGGTCGGCGGTGGCTTCAGGGCCGCTGCTGCGTGGAGTATCCGCGAATGGCCTTTTCCAGGAAAGCGTCGGCCGCCTGTCCGACATTGGAAAGGCCCTTGAGTTCCAGCTGCAGGTAGATGTTGCGATCGTGCTCGCCGGTGCGGCGGCTCACCGAATCACGGGCGACGGCACGGATGTTCCAGCAGCAGCTGCTGTATTCGAAACCGGCGAATTTTTCGATCGACTTGTTTTCGCGCAGTGAATACAGCTCCCGCCCGTACAGGCGCCACTTGCCGAACACGGGCCATGCCGTGGAGACCTCGGCCTGTTCCAGCTGGCCGTGCTCGAAGCGGTAGCCCAGGTTGAACACGCTGAGCGGCTCCGGCTGGTACTGCAGCCGCACGTCGGCGCGTTCGGTCTGTTTCGAGTACGGGTTCCACTGCAGGCCGGTGCTGATGTTCCAGTGGTGGTACGCGGACAGTTCGAGCTGCGCGGTCAGGTCGGAGGCGTCGCCGGAGTCGGGAGATTCGCCCGGCAGGCGCACCCGCGGGGACTGGAAATTCAGCGTCTGCCCCAGGGTCGCGGACAGCAGGCGCTGGCCGGTGCGGCTGCTGTACACCTGGGTGGTCATGCCGAAGCTGACCTGGTTGGCATCGCTGATGCGGTCCAGGCCCACGTAGCGGTTGGTGCGGAACAGCTCGATCCAGTTCAGGTCGGGCTCGTTGGTGTCGAACAGCGGCAGGCCGGACTGGTCGCGGTAGGGCGCGTACAGGTACATCAGCCGTGGCTCCAGCGTGATGCGGCGCTGCGCATGCCGGCCATTGTCACCCTCGAATATCAGGCCGGTATCCATGCTGAACAGCGGTAATGTGCGCGTGGGGCTGCCATCCGTGCCGGGCGTGTTGTCGCGCAGGTAGTAAGCGGCCGTATCCAGCATGGCGGCCGGCCGGAAGAAGTAGCCCGCGCCGCTGTAGTCGAGGCCGACGCGCGGTTCGGCGTCGAGCCGCCAGCCCTGCACCTCGTCCGGATGGCGGAAGCGCGTGGCCTCGGCATCCACACCGTAGGTCAGCGGCAACGCGCCGTCCCGGCTCCAGTTGCCGCGCACATAGAAGGACGGCGCCTCGGTGGCCGGTCGGTCGGCCTGTGCCAGCTGCGCGTCCAGTGTCTGGAAGTTGCTGACCAGCATGCCGGCGTGCAGTTCGGCGTCGCGCCAGTCCAGTTCGGCGAGGCGCGGCAGGAAGGTGGTGCTGGCGCCATCGCTGCCGGTCTGCGCGAAATCCTCGAAATAGGCGACGTCGCTGACATTCTCGGCGGAGAGCGTCAGGCGCCAGCCCAGCGGCAGCTCGGTGACGTCGTCGACGCGCCAGCGGCTGCGCGTCATGCCGGCCTTGCGGTCATCGGGCAGCAGGTTGCCGAGCAGTTCGCCGTGGCTCTGGTGCGTGAGGAAACGGTAGTCGCTTTCCAGGTCGATGCCGCGCGCGGTGTACCAGCTCGGCGTGAAGGTCATGTCCTGGTTCGGCGCGATGTTCCAGTAGACGGGCGCCGAAAGCTGCACGCCGCCGCGCGTCGAGGTGCCCAGCGTGGGGAACAGGAAGCCGCTCTTGCGCGTATCGCCGACCGGAAAGGAAATTACCGGCAGCCGCAGCAGCGGTACGCCGAAGAATTCCACGCGCGCGTCGCGCGCCGTACCGGTGCCGGCGCCGGTGTCGATGGACACGCTGTCGGCACGGATCAGCCAGTCGGTGTTGCCGGGCGGGCAGGTGGTGTACTGCACGTCACGCAGCGTCAGGATGCCGTTGTTGTCCAGAGTCATGTGGCTGGCCGCGCCACGCGCCGGCCGCGTCGGCAGCTCGAACTGTGCGCCGTCGAAGGTCGCTTGCTGGCCGTCGGTGCTGCTGGTATCGCCGCGCACCACCACCTGCGGATCGCGGTATTCGACGCTGCCTTGCGCGTCAATGCGGTTCGGGTCGCGGCTGACATGGTCGGCGCTCAGCGTGCGCTCGCCCTGGCGCACCGTGACCCTGCCGCTCAGGCTGGCGCTGGACAGCGGGCCGTTCAGGCTGTCCAGGTTGTTCGCGCCGATCTCGATCTGCTCGTCCGGCTTGATTGGCTCGGACAGCTTCTGCGCGTGATGCTGGGCGGCGGCATCATCCGGACAGAGCGGCATCTCGTCGTACTGGGTGGCTGTCGGGACCGGTGCGGTGGCATTGGCCGGCGGAGCGGGCGCCTCGTCGGCGGCAGCCGGCAGCTGCAGCAGGCCGAACAGGAGGCCGACGGCAAACTGCGGAAGGGAGGGCAGGCGCATCAAGCGCACGATTATAATTGTTCCCGTGCCCGTTTCCGCCGAATCCCGCGACCCGCGACTGCAGCTGCTGCGCGAATGGCTCGGGAACATCCCGGGTTGCGATCCTGCCGGCATCGAAGTCGCCTCGGCCGACGCGAGTTTCCGCCGCTATTTCCGCCTGCCGCGCGGCGCCGCTTCGGCGGTGGCGATGGATGCCCCACCCGACCGGGAGGATCTGTCCACCTACCTGCGCGTGAGCGGCCTGCTGGAGAGCTGCGGGGTGCACGTGCCCCGCGTGCTGGCTTTCGACATCGACCGCGGCTTCGCGCTGCTCGAGGATCTGGGCACGGTGCACATGCTTACCGCCCTGCGGGACGGTGGCGATGCCGCGCTGCTTTATGGCCAGGCACTCGACCAGCTGGCGCGCCTGCAGCTGGCCGGCGGCGGTGCTTCGCAGGCGCTGCCGCCCTACGACCGCGCCGCGCTGCTGCGCGAGATGCAGCTGCTGCCGGATTGGTACTGCCGCAGGCACCTGGGTTTCGAGCCCGCGCCGCACGAGGCGCAGCTGCTGGCGCGCACCTTCGAATGGCTGGCCGGATGCGCGCTGGAACAGCCGGCGGTGTTCGTGCACCGGGATTACCACTCCCGCAACCTGATGGTCACGCCCGCGCATTCGCCGGGAGTGATCGATTTCCAGGATGCACTGCGCGGGCCGGTGGGCTATGACCTCGCTTCCATCCTGAAGGACTGCTACGTCGACTGGCCACGCGGGCGGGTACTGGAATGGGTGGCGGGATACCGCGATCGTCTGCTGGCTGCGGGTGCCGCGGGCCGCGCGCTGGCCGGCGAATCCGCCGCGCAGTTCCTGCGCTGGTTCGACCTGATCGGGCTGCAGCGGCACCTCAAGGTACTGGGCATCTTCGCGCGGCTGTTCTGGCGCGACGGCAAGACCGGCTATCTGGCCGACCTCCCGCGCACGCTTGCCTATGTGCAGCAGGCCGCGCGGCTGGTTCCGGAGCTGGCGGAATTCGCCGACTTCGTGGACACGCGCCTCGCGCCCGGCCTACCCGCGTCCAACGCGCGGGCGCTGGCCCACGCCGCGGGTGGAGCGCGCGGGTGAAAGCCATGCTGCTCGCGGCCGGACGTGGCGAACGCATGCGCCCGTTGACCGACCGTTGCCCGAAACCGCTGCTGCCGGTCGGTGGCCGGCCGCTGGTCGCGTGGCATCTGCGGCATCTCGCGGCAGCAGGCATCACCGAGGTGGTGATCAATCTTTCCTGGCTGGGGGAGCAGATCGCCGCCGCGCTCGGTGACGGCGCCGGTTACGGCGTGAGCATCACCTACAGCCGCGAGCCCTGGCCCGCGCTGGAGACCGGGGGCGGCATCTGCAATGCACTGCCGCTGCTGGGCGAGGCGCCCTTCCTGCTGGTCAATGGCGATGTGTTCGCCGACATCGATTTCAGCGCGTTGCGGCTCGCGCCGGCGGATCTGGCCCAGCTGGTGCTGGTGCCCAATCCGGAACACAACCCGGCGGGGGATTTCTGGCTGGACGCCGGCCGCATCGTTGCGCAGGGTGGCGAGCGGCTGACCTACTCCGGTGTGGCGCTGCTGCGGCCGGAATTGTTCGCCGGTGCGTCCGGCGGCCGGTTTCCGTTGCTGCCGTGGCTGCAGCGCGCCCGTGACGCCGGCCGCCTCGGCGGGCAGAAACATGCCGGCCGCTGGGTCGATATCGGCACGCCGCAGCGGCTGGCGCAGCTCGACGCTGAACTTGCGGGCGTGCGAGGATGAACGCCTGATGAGCGGGCTCAAGGGCATAAGCGTGGTGGTGGAGCAGGTGTCGGCGCCGCGCGCCATTGCGGGCGCGGAGCCCGCGGCACCATTCGCCACCGCGGCCCGCAGCGGCGAGAAGTACACCACCGCGCAGGGGTTCACCGCGATCCGCGACGGCCAGAAGCCGCGCGCGGGCGATGCGGCCGCCACCGCCGCCACTGGCAAGCCCCGCTGGCTCAAGGCTTTGCCGGCCGGCGGCGAGCGCTACCTGCGCACGCGCCGCAACGTGCACGCGCACCGGCTTGCCACGGTCTGCGAAGAGGCGAAATGCCCGAACATCGGCGAGTGCTGGAATGCCGGCACCGCCACCATCATGCTGATGGGCGCGGTGTGCACGCGCGCCTGCCGCTTCTGCGCGGTGGATACCGGCAATCCGCGCGGCTGGCTTGATGCCGGTGAGCCGGCCAGTGTCGCGCACAGCGTGGCACTGCTGGAGCTCTCGTACATCGTGCTCACCAGCGTGAACCGCGACGACCTGCCCGACGGCGGCGCCGCGCACATCGCGGCCTGCGTGCGCGCCATCCGCGCGCGCTCCCCGCGCACGGCGGTGGAGGCGCTGGTGCCGGACTTCCAGGGCGTGCTGCGCGACGTGGAGACGGTGGTGGATTCGGGCGTGGCGGTGTTCGCGCAGAACCTGGAGACCGTGCGCCGCCTCACGCACCCGGTGCGCGATGCGCGCGCCGGCTACGCACAGACGCTGGCGGTGCTGGCGCACGCGAAGCGGCATCGTCCCGACGTACTCACCAAGAGCAGCCTGATGCTGGGCCTGGGCGAAAGCGACGCGGAAATCCTCGAGGCGCTCGATGACCTGCGCGCCGTGCACGTGGACATCGTCACGCTGGGCCAGTACCTGCGGCCGACGCCGCACCACCTGCCGGTGGCGCGCTTCGTCACGCCCGAGCAGTTCGCGCAGTATCGCGCGGCGGGCCTCGCGCGCGGCTTCCGCGAAGTGGTCGCAGGTCCCCTGGTACGCTCCAGCTATCGCGCGGAAGCGGCACTGGCGGGCAACAACGTCGGGCTGTCCGTCCCGTGATCGTGCGCTGGCTGGGAACGGTGGACTACGAGCCATGCTGCCGTGCGATGCAGCGTTTCACCGACGAGCGCGATGCCGCCACCGCGGATGAAATGTGGCTGCTGGAACATCCGCCGGTGTTCACGCTGGGCATGGCCGCCGACCGCAGCCATGTGCTGGCCGCCGGCGACATCCCCGTGGTGCAGACCGATCGCGGCGGGCAGGTGACCTACCATGGCCCCGGCCAGCTGGTGGCCTATGTATTGCTGGACCTGCGTCGCCTGGGCCTGCCGGTGCGCGCGCTGGTGACGCGGCTGGAGCAGGCGGTGATCGGGCTGGCCGCCGCGCACGGCATCACCGCCGAGGGGCGGCGCGACGCGCCGGGCGTCTACGTGCAGGGGCGCAAGCTCGCCAGCCTCGGGCTGCGCGTGCGCCGCGGCGCGAGCTACCACGGGCTGGCGCTCAACGTGGACGTGGATCTGGCACCGTTTGCGCGCATCAATCCCTGCGGCATGGCCGGGCTCGCAGTGACCAGCCTCGCCGAGCTCGGAATCGGTGGCGGCGTGGAGGCCGCCGGCAGGGAATTCGCGCGCCGTTTCGCGCCGCTGGTCGAGGCGGCCAGCCAGGCAGCCTGACAGCGGCGGAATGAATGCCTGGCGTGCCGCGAGTGCAGGGCAGCTGCTCACCATGGGCCTGAGGAAGGACATCTGGAGGCCGGCCATCGTCCGCGCGTCGCTGCCGGACATACTGGCCCGCGGCTCGCTGGAAGGATTGCCGGTGGTGTGGTTGCCGCCGATGGAGTCGTTCCGCTTCCTGGCCGATCCCTTCGGTCACTGGCGGGACGGGCGCCTGCACGTGTTCGTCGAGACCTACGATTATCGCGTGCGCATCGGCCGCATCGAGGTGCTGGTGTACGACGCGAACCTCACGCTGCTCGAGCGCCTCCCGGCGCTGGCGGAGCCCTGGCATCTTTCCTATCCCTTCGTGTTCGAGGCCGAGGGGGAAACCTGGATGCTGCCCGAGGCGCACAAGTCGCGCGGCCTGACGCTGTACCGCGCGGTGGATTTCCCGTCGCGCTGGGAGCCGGCACAGCGCATCGTGCTGGACCACGTGCCGATCGATGCCACGCCACTGTTCCACGCAGGGCGGTGGTGGCTGTTCTACACCGTGGCGGCGCGCGAGATCGACAAGACCGCCGCGCTGCACGTGGCGTGGGCCGCGCGTCTGGCAGGCCCCTGGCATCCACTGCCGCAGAATCCGGTGCGCTTCGATGTGGCCAGCTGCCGTCCCGGCGGCACGCCCGCCGTGCTGGACGGGCGCCTCATGCTGCCGGTGCAGGACTGCACGCGTACCTATGGCGGGGCGATCCGCCCGCTGTGGTTCGATGAACTGGCGCCGGAACGGGTGATTGCGACGCCTGGCCCGCAACTGCCGGTTCCACCGTCGTTCGCGCCTTTCACGGAAGGGCTGCACACCCTGTCCGGCGCCGGCGCGGTGACGCTGATCGACGCGAAGCGCAGGGAATCAGCGCTGCGCGGACTGGGCGTCGAGATCCAGCACGGCATTGCCAAGGCGCGGCGGCGCTTCGGCCGGCGCCGTTAGTGCGCGGCGAGGTCTGGCGTCGCGCGCCCTGCTGTGCGCGATCCAGTGTTCGAAGGCCCGCAGGTATTCCTCCGCCAGCGGACCGATGCGGTAATTGGCCACGCGCGCCGCGAGCATCGCGGCATCTGCGGGCGGAGTGGCCAGCACGTGGCGCATCGCTGCGGCCATGGCCGGCACGTCGCCCACCGGAACGATGCTGCCGATGTCGCCGTCGATGGCCAGTTCCTGGATGGCGTGCGTGCAGCGCGTGGTGATGACCTGGCGGCCCGCCGCGAAGGCTTCGATGAGCACCGCGGGAAAGCCCTCGTAACGCGAGGACAATACGAAGGCCCGGGCCTGGTCCAGCCAGGACCTGATGTCGGATGCGTAGCCCGGCAGCGATACGCGTCCGGTCAGGCCCAGCCTGCTTATCTGGCGGCGCAGGCGCGCTTCCTCCGGACCCGAGCCGACGATAACCAGGCGGGCCTCGGGATTGTTCAGCTGTGCGAACGCCGCGATCAGGTTGTGGAAACCCTTCTCCGGCACCAGGCGACCCGCGGCCAGCAGCGTGCGGCAACCGGAAGGCACCGGCATCGGCGCCGGACAGTCGGTATCCAGCGCGGGCAAGGGAATGCGGATGGCAACATCGCGCCGCAATATGCGATTGGCCTGGTCGCGGGCCCGGCGGGACATGCAGACGATGCCGTCCGCCGCACCCAGCAGACGACGCATCCGCATCTCGAACCAGTTCTGCCGCAGCAGTCCCCGCTGTGGCTTGTCGAGTGCGGCACTGACCTGCGCGACCAGCAGTGGCCGCGTCGGCGCAAGCTGCGCCAGCGCAGGCGCCACCGGCCAATGAAAATTGCCGGGCACGAAGCATACGTCGACGGGATGCGCATGGAAGTGTTGCGCCGCCGCCTTCGCCAGCCGCAGGCGGGAACCCGGACCACGTTTGATCGGCGGGGCGGCCTCTTGCACCCGCACGCCGCGTCCGGGCAGGGCTTGCAGCAACCCGGCGCGCGTGCCGCAGAACACCGTCACCTCGGCGCCCCGCTGCACCCACTGGTTGGCAAGCCGCAGCGCGATGCGCTCGGTGCCGCCGAGCGACAGGTCGTGCAGGACGATGCCCACGCGCATGCGCCCGCGGGGATGCTGTGGGTCCACGGACGGTTGCGACGGCATCGAATGCGTCATGTCGCCTCCCTTGGTTCTTGTTGCCGCGCGTACCCGACGCGGCAGTGCGTTCATCGTAAGGGAGCCTGCTGGCAGGCTTGCTTACCGTCCGGTAAGGTGGGATGACAGCAGCGCGCCGCTGCGGTCAACTCGCACTTCCCGGCAGTCACGCGGAATTCACGACGGTCCTCATGGACATCCTGGTTATCGATGACGACGAAGAAATGCGCCGGCATGTGGTGACCAGCCTCGGCGCCGGCGGACACGAGGTCAGCCAGGCCGCCGACGCGGCCGCGGCGCTGGCGCTGGCCGGCACGAAACACTTCGACGCCATCGTGCTGGACCGGCTGCTGCCGGACGGCGACGGCATAGACATCGTGCGGGAACTGCGCCGCAGCGCCAACTCCACGCCCGTGCTGATGCTGACCGCCGTCGGCGACATCGATGCCCGCGTGGCGGGCATCGAGGCCGGCGCCGACGATTACCTGGTCAAGCCCTTCGCCTTCGTCGAGCTGCGCGCGCGGCTGCTGGCCATCTGCCGCCGCGGCGCGCGCGCCGACTCGCCGGCGGCGGTGCTGCAGGTGGCGGACCTGACGCTCGATGCGGTGAACCGCACGGTGCGGCGCGCCGGCGTCAGCATCGCGCTGCAGCCGCGGGAATTCATGCTGCTGGAATATCTCATGCGCCACTGCGACGAGCTGGTGACGCGCACCATGCTGCTGCAGAACGTGTGGAAGTACCATTTCGATCCGCAGACGAGCATCGTCGAAACGCACATCAGCCGGTTGCGGGCCAAGGTCGATCGCGGCTTTGCTTCCGGCGAGCTCATCGAAACGGTGCGGGGCGAGGGTTACCTGCTGCGCAGCGTGGCATCCAGTCGCGCCTCCTGATGCCGGATTCCGTCACGCACCGTTCCGCGCTGCTGCGCAGTGGCGCCTTCCGGCTGGCGGTGCTGCAGGCTGCGCTGTTCGCATTGATCGTCGTGGTGCTGTCCGGCGTGACCTGGCTGTCGGTCGGCAAGTATGTCGAGCAACGGGTTCATGCCACCGCGGCGGACAAGCTCAAGGGCGCAACCCGGGCGCTGGAGGCGGAGCCGGCGGGCGTGCTGACCGACGATGCGCTGGAGCTCGACAGCGCGCAGTACTTCGGCCTGTTCGACGCGACCGGCCGGTATCTTGCAGGCGAGATCCACGTGCTGCCGACGCGCGAGCGCAACACGTGGATGCGGTTGCAGGCGAGAGTGGTCGGGCCACGGCACCTGCATCTGGTGCTGGCCACGCTGGCCGATGGCCGCCACCTGGTGGTGGGAGTGGACCGGTTGCGCGTCGATGCGCTGCTGGAGCGGCTGCGGCGCGCCTTTCTCACGGCCGGCCTCATCGGCCTGGTCGCGGCGCTGGTGGCCGGCTTCGTCACCGCGCGCGGCTACCTGCGCCGCGTGGAGCGCATCGCGGCGGTGGCTGCGGAAATCGTCGATGGCCGGCTCGATACGCGGCTGCCCGTCAGCGACCGCAACGACGAGATCGACCAGCTGTCGGCGGCGCTCAATGCGACCTGGCAGCGCACCGAATCCCTGCTGGAGGGAATGCGGCAGCTGTCCACCGACGTGGCACACGAGTTGCGCACGCCGCTGGCGCATCTGCGGTTCCGCCTGGAGGAGACCTGTGCGTCCATCGATGCCGCCGATCCGGCGCACGCGGCGCTGGCCCGTTCCATCGAGGACGTGGATCACGTGCTGGGCATATTCGGCGCGTTGCTGCGCATCGCCCAGGTCCAGTCGCGCCAGCGTCGCGCTGGTTTCGAGGTGCTGGATTTCTCGCAACTCATGGGGGCCGCGATTGCCGACTACCGGCCGCTGTTCGAGGACGAGGGCCGGGCGCTGTACGCCGACATCCAGGGTGGCGTGACCGTGGTCGGCGACAGGATGTTGTTGCAGCAGCTGCTGGTGAACCTCATCGAGAATGCATTGCGCCACACTCCGCATGGCACCTCATTGACCGTCCAGCTGCAGCGCACCGCGGATCTCGCGGAAGTGAACGTCATCGATGCCGGTCCGGGCATTCCGGAAAGCCAGCGCGAACGTGCGCTGCAACGCCTGGTGCGTCTGGAGGCCTCGCGCAGCGTGGCAGGAGCCGGCCTCGGCCTGGCGCTGGTCAAGGCGGTGGCCGATCTGCACGAGGCATCGCTGCAGCTACTCGACGCGAATCCGGGCCTGTGGGTGAAAATCCGCTTCCCGCAAGCCGGTTGAGCTGGCGGCGGCCATCCTGCCGAACAACTCCCGGCCGGCCCGCACGAAGCGCGCCGGCGCAAACAGCTCAAGTGCGCGCGCGCGCGCGGCACTGCCCATGCGATGCAGCTGCTGCGGCCGCGACAGCAGCATGTGCAGGTGCCCGGCCAGCGCGCCCACGTCTCCCGGCGGCACCGTGTGGCCGGTAACTCCCTCGATGATGGTGCGCGGCAGCTCACCGGCCGCCGACGCCAGCACCGGCAATGCGGCCACCATCGCCTCGTGCGCGGCAATGCAGAAACCTTCCGAGCGCGATGGTTGCAGATACAGGTGCAGGCCGGCGAGGAAGTGCCGCGGCTGTGCGACGAAACCGGGCAGCAGCAGGTCTTCAATACCTGCGGCGCGCGCCGCGCCTTCCAGCCTGGCGCGTTCGCCGCCTTCACCGGCCAGCGTTACGCTGCAGGGAACCGGCGGACGGAAGCCTTCCCGGCGCAGCATCGCCAGCGCCGCGATCAGGATGTCGTAACCCTTGACCGGATGCAGCCGGCCGAGGCTTCCCAGTCGCAACGGCTGGCCGGGCTCCCATGGCGCGGCGACCGGCGCGGCGGCGTCGGCCGCGAAGATCGGCCAGGTCAGCAGCCGCGATTGCGGCACGCCCAGCCGCCGCTGCGTGAGCTGCGCGACGGTCTCCGAGTCGGCGATCCACAGCTGCGCCCGTTTCTGCAGCGCGCGCAGCATCAGGCGATTGCCTGTCTTGAGGTAGGCGGCGTGCTGCCAGCAGAACACCGGCAGTCCGCGCCGTGAGCCGAGCAGCAGGCCCAGTACCGTGGCGCGGGTCAGCGAGGTCCACAGATGGGTCGCGCCCCAGGCGCCGGTCTCGCGCGCCAGCCAGCGCAGCGCGGCGCGGTGATCATGCAGGCCGCCGGGGCGGACCAGCGGATCCAGGCCCGCCGCGATCATCGCCGGCAAGGCGCGGCCGTCGCGCCTGGTCAGTGCGAACACGCGCACTTCGGCGCCGCAATCGCGCAGTACGCCCGTGACCTGGGGCACCGGTGAAGCCGCGCCGCCGCCTTCCACCGAATTGATGACGTAGGCGATCCGCATCAGGCCGCGACGAGGTTGCCGCGCGGGCGTGTGGCCAGACCGTGCCGGTCCATGAAGCGCAGCAGGGCCTCGGCGGCGCGCTGGCTCGGCGGCCGGTCCGTGGTATCGAAGCTGCGCGCGCGCAGCTGCCGCTGCACCTGCAGGTAGCCGGAAGCATGGGTGTGCAGTGCCTGCCGCAGGCCCGCTGCCAGCTGCCCGGGTTCCCCGATGACCGGGCCCGCGCTCCAGTGTTCGAAGTTCGGATCACCCTGCCAATCGACCGCATGCGAATTGAGGAACAGGCACGGACGCGGCCGGTACAGGAATTCGTAGACCTGGCTGCTGGCGTCGCCGAGATAGACGTCGGCGCAACGCGTATAGCTCATGTCGGTGGAGGCGCGGCTGCCCAGATCGACGTGGATGTTCGGCGAGCGCAGGTGGCGTGCGTGCAGCCGGCCCGGCCGGTGCACGCGCAGCGGATCGATGGTAAGCACGAAGCGGCGTTCGAACAGCATGACATGCGGCGCGAAGATCAACTGGTAGTCGTCGTTGTCGGCGAAGAAATCGAGCACGGCACGGCCATGACGGTACCACGACGACAGGTGCGGCGCCGGATGCGGGTTGTAGAGGACCACCGGCCGTCCGGGCCGCGCATTGTGCGGCCGTACCGTCGGGCGCGCGATATCGAATTTCGGGTAGCCCACCACTGAAATGGCTTCCGCCGGCAGGCCGGTTTCGCGGATCAGCCGTTCACGGATCTTCGTGCCGGAGCACAGCACGTGGTCGAAGCCCGCGCTTTGCCGGTCGAAACCGATCGCGCGGTCGCCGGCGCCGTGGCGGGTATGTACCAGCAACGGCCGCTTCAGTCCATGCACGTTGCGCAGCACGAGCGAGGTTTTCTCGGCCACTACCAGCACGTCCAGGCTGCGGAAGAAATCGAGGTTGTCGCGGTACATCAGTACCTTGCCGGCTGGTGCCACCGGATTCAGCAGCGCCGCGAGTCGCGCGGAGGAGGGCTTGAGCTTGAGCTCGACGTGTTCGATACGCGCGCCGACCAGCGGCGCGCCCAGCCGCTGCACCTCGTCGGCGATGCGGCTGGTGGTTGTGGCGGCGATGATCTCGCCCGGAAAGCCGCCGCGTGCCAATGCCATCGCGATCGGCAGGCTGTGCGCCACCTGGTGGACCTGATCGTGGTTGAAGAGGAATCCGACGCGCATTGGACACCCTTGGGGCACAGGCGCGCGGCCGTCCCCCCGAGACCTTGTTTGCGCTATATATAAAAAAATAAGCGGCGCGGCGCATTTACCAATCAGTAAGCCGGGGAATCGATTTCCGCGGGCGTGGCGCGGCCGCAACTCCTAGAGGACGAACAGTACCCCGGCAAGCGCCTGCAGGTCGGCGTTCAGGGCGGAGAGCTGAGCGGCTTCCTGCACGGTCACGACATAGGTCAGGGCCACGAAGTTGCCTTGCGCAGAAGCCCGCTCCGCCGGATTGCCCGGCCGCCGGACGCCGAAATGGCGCTCGAAGATGGCGTCGATTTCGGCGCGCAGCTTCAGCTCCGGGCGTGTCACCACCTTGACCGGATAGTCGGCGGGAAAGCTGATTTTTGCCGGTTCCATGTTTCGTCTAGAATACGCGGCCTTTTCGGGCCATCGGTTCCCGCGGAGAGGTGGCAGAGTGGTCGAATGTACCTGACTCGAAATCAGGCGTAGGCGCAAGCCTACCGTGGGTTCGAATCCCACCCTCTCCGCCATCCCTCGGGGGCGGAACAAAACGCCCCCGAAATGCTCGAAGGGAGACCTGTTTCCCGAGCGGTGCTGATTGAACCAGTTCCGGATACCGCGTCCCGCCCGGGATTGGCATCCTTCCGTCGCAGCCGCCGGCAAGCCGGGTGCGTCCGGCCGCGCGCCGGTCATCGGGATTCTCCTGCACGATCTGGCCATGGGTGGCACCGAGCGTACCGCCATCAGGCTTGCCAACGCCTGGACCAGGCGCGGCTGCCGGGTGATCCTGTATGTCGGAGAAGCGGCAGGCGCACAGCGCGAACTGGTCGGCGCCGGTGTGGAGATACGCGCTCCCGGGCGGCCTGTTGTCCGTGGTCCGTTGTCGCGACTGCGTCTTGGCCGCTGGTTCGGCCGATGCTGCGCGAGCGATGGGCTCGACGCGGTGTTTGTGCCCGGCAATTTCTATTTCTCGACCATCGGCGACGTCCTGGCTGCGACGCGCGGCACCGTGCCGGTCTACGCGAAGATCAGCAACAGCCTGTGGCGGCCGGACAGGTCCGTGCTGCGCAATCGCTTTTTTTCGATGCTGACCCGCTGGCGCCTGCGCCATGTCACGGGCCTGGTGGCCATGTCCTCGGGGCTGGCGCAGGAGGCGCGCCGCCTGCTCGGATCGGAGGCGCGGCTGACCGTGGTCCCCGAACCGGTTCTCGAGGCGTTGCCACCGCCCACGGACGACGGGCGCAGGCGCTGGCATCTCTGCGCAGTCGGCCGGCTCGCGCCGCAGAAGAACTTCGCGCTGCTGCTGCGCAGCCTGGCGCGCCTCGGGGATCTGCCGGTAACCCTCGACATTGCCGGCGACGGCGAACAGCGGGAAATGCTGCAGCAACTGGCCCGCACGCTGGGAGTGGCCGATCGCGTCAGGTTCCTTGGCACCGTCAGTGACGTGCTGCAACGCCTGGCGCAGGCCGAAGTCATGGTGCTCACCTCCGACTTCGAGGGCTACCCGGCCGTTATCGTCGAGGCACTGTCCGTCGGTACATTCGTGGTGGCACGCGACTGCTCGCCCGCGATC
>Ga0335083_10006980_pt1 | contig 13976 bp, 16 predicted proteins | sample Lox_Sample_42_FD_206716 | JGI IMG/M metagenome (GOLD analysis project Ga0335083, IMG submission 206716) | Soil microbial communities from Loxahatchee National Wildlife Refuge, Florida, United States - Lox_Sample_4.2 | ecosystem: Environmental > Terrestrial > Soil > Wetlands | place: USA...
GTAGGGGCGGGGTCGCGAATGCGGCCCCGCCTTTCGCTTTTGTAGGGATATCATAAATTAACCAAACGTCAATACTTGATCATTGATCAATTTCGGTTGGTTCTGTTTCCATCGCCCTTCTTCCTCATCTGCTTGTTTTGAAGCAGCAAGATCTGAAAGGCGAAAATGAAATTCCAGCGGGTCAAACGGATCGAAGGCCGTATTAATTTCCATCTCTAAAATGGAAAAATTTAAAGAATCCGATATCTTTCTGTAGACCTCAAGGCCATCTCGGAAGTTTCTCGGGAAATTGTCGAGAATAGAGTTATCAATATCCGATTTTTCTATCAGTTGATCAATAATATCAAACAAAATGTGAGATCTATTTACGACGAAGGCGCGCAAGATTTTTTCCGCAGATCCCGAGAGTGCACGATCACCCTTTTCGCAGCGGGATAAATGTTCTGGCGTTATATCAAGGTGACCTGCCAACTCGACGCCCTTAAAGCCCATGGCTTTCCGGACAAATTTAATCTCCGCGCTCGTTAGTTTCCGCGGATGCATACATCTTACAGCTGCAACGGCCTTTTTAAGACCGTTTAAGTTTGGAATCGCCGTGCGAATTACTCGGTTTGTTTTGCAGTCAATCCATTGGCGAACTGAATCTAGCAAGACAACTCTAAATGGCGCGCCTAGAATTGCCGCGTCATATCGGTCAACAGTAGTTTCTATTAGATTATTCTGTTGAAAGTTCCCCAATTCTCCTTTGGTCATGGTCGGGTGTGCCATCTCCGATTGCTCCCGACACCAGAGCTATCCTCTCCACGTTACAAATTCGGTTGTCTGGGTCGATCCAGATATCGAATTCGATAACAACCCCTTCGGTCGTCTTTCCTACGACACCGAATTGGGCAACTCTGGTGTCTAACTTGTTGCTCCAAATTGCCACGCGGTCGATTAGCGCGTTGTCAAGGTCAACCAGATCTAGCCCTATCTCTAAAAGAGCCGCTTCTGCGCTCGGGCAAAAGCCAATTCCATACCCAGCCAAAGCGGCTCGGATGTAATTAGCCTCTAGTTTCCTCGCCGGTGTAACCAACTTCGCCTCTCGACTGATGGCAGGACCAACTTCACAGTTTATTGATCAATAGTCAAGACTCACTCCGCCGCGATCCCCGCCTGCTTGAACATATCGTCCTCGCCGCCGTCCTTCTCGCCCTCGCCCGAGCCGTCGTTCGCGCGCAGTTTCTTGCGGCGGTCGAAGCTGTCCCAGACCTCGCCCCAGTTGCCACGCGTCGCGCCCTTTGAGTACTCCGTCGCGCGGGTCTCGAAGAAATTGGCGTGCTCGACGCCGTTGAGCAGCGGCGTGAGCCAGGGCAGCGGATGCTCCTCGATCATGTAGATGGGCGAGAAGCCGAGCTGGCCCAGGCGCCAGTCCGCGATATAGCGGATGTAGCGCTTGATCTCCTTGGCGGTCATGCCGGGCACGGGGCCCTGCTCGAAGGCGAGATCGATGAACGCGTCTTCCAGCCGCACCGTCTTCTGGCAGCAATCGATAATGTCTTCCTTGACCGCCTTGGTCAGGCATTTGCGCTCGTTCACGAAGGCGTGGAACAGCTTGACGATGCCCTCGCAGTGCAGGCTCTCGTCGCGCACCGACCATGAGACGATCTGGCCCATGCCCTTCATCTTGTTGAAGCGCGGGAAGTTCATCAGCATCGCGAAGCTCGCGAAGAGCTGCATGCCCTCGGTGAAGCCGCCGAACATGGCGAGCGTCCGCGCGATGTCCTCGTCGGAATCCACGCCGAACTGCTGCATATAATCATGCTTGGCGCGCATCTCGTCATATTCGAGGAACATCGAATACTCGCTCTCGGGCATGCCGATCGTGTCGAGCAGGTGCGAGTAGGCCGCGATGTGGATCGTCTCCATGTTGCTGAACGCGGTCAGCATCATCTTGATCTCGGTCGGCTTGAACACGCGGCCATATTTGTCGTGATAGCAATCCTGCACCTCGACATCGGCCTGGGTGAAGAAGCGGAAAATCTGGGTCAGCAGATTGCGCTCATGATCGGAGAGCTTCTGCGCCCAGTCGCGGCAATCCTCGCCCAGAGGCACTTCCTCGGGCATCCAGTGCACCTGCTGCTGGCGCTTCCAGAACTCATAGGCCCAGGGATATTCGAAGGGCTTGTAGACCTTGGAGGCTTGAAGAAGAGGCATGGCGTTACTCCGGTGAATCCTTGGGTTCGAATATAGTGAGTTTGAAGCGCTTTTTCCGCAAAATCCGGACCAGAGCCCAGACAAGAAAGCCGAGGAAGATCGCCGGCAGCGTCCATTCCCAGACGAAGAGGCCGATCTCCATGAGGCTGTGATGGCCGGCCTCGATCAGGCGTGGGCTGTACCACAGGTCCTCAAACATGCAGCCGCGCCCGCTACAGTGGAAGCCGTAGGCATCCGGCCAGTCGAGCGAGATACTGAGCCAGGTGCCGATGACGACCCAGGCCAGAATGCCGAACATGATGCCAAAGAATTTGACCGGACCGAGCTTGCGATAGGTCTTCGCGGTGTTGCTGTCGGAGAACCAGCTCATTTGGCCCACCAGTGCAGCACATGAACGACATGCTCCAGCGCCACGAAGCCCGCCAGCGCGATGGATCCGCCACTGATCCGCACGCCTTCTTCGTGCCGGATCAAGCGTGGAAGCTTCGTGACCAATTCCGTGAGGGCCGCGACAGCGGCCAGCGCGATCAGTACATAGCCCGACCAGAAAGGGACGGTGAGGCCGATACGCGCGATCGGCAGGATGGCGAGGAGCAATCCCCCGAAGACGCCGCAGGCCACAAGGGGAAACAGGCGCTGGATGCGCGGTTCGCGGCGCGATTCCTTTGATCGAAGACCGCCCCCGACCAAATGCAGCTCGATTGCGAGACGATCCCGAAGCGAAAGACGCCGATGCCGCGCGGGAAGGTGCTCATAGATTGCGCGGCGGCGCGCTCGTTCCTCCAGGAGCGCCCACGAGCCGATATAGCCAAAAACAATGAGCGCGACTGCTCCGACGCACACCGACAGCCCCACAAAGGCCGCATCGTTCATCAGGGGGCTCATCCCACCTCCCCCATGCGATTGAGGCCCCAGGCGAACAGCGCGAGGATGAGCGCCATCGCGCAGAACATGGTGCCGGCGATGCGCTTGCCATAGACCGCCGCTTCGCTGCGCGAGGGCAGGGCGAAGACGGTCACGCCCGCCGCGGCGGAGGTCACCGAAACACAGGCCATGACGATCGCCGCGCGGGTCATTGATCGATCACCGTGCCGCGGCCGCCCCAGCGGTCGACATAGACGGTGCGGGTCACCCTCTGCGTCTTCCTGGCGCCGACGCCGAAGAACACGATGCCGACGAAATAGCCGAAATCGTACCAGCCGCCATTGTTGGGCACGGCGTAGATGGCGACGGCGGGGTCGAACAGCGAGATGACCCAGGCGACCGGGAAGATGAAGCCATGCCACAGGCCGAGCAGGAAGCCCGGCGCGTCGGGGGCATGGGAGATCGTCCCGGCAGCCTGATGCGCGCAGCCGGCGAGCAGAGGCAAGGCAAGCAGTGCTGCCAGCGCGGCCTTCTGCCGGAACGGATAAGCCTTTCCGATCATTGTAAGATCGAACCCCCCGAAGGAGAGATCCCATGTTCGAGAAATGGCGCATCAAGGAGCATATGGAAGTCGTCGATTCCGCCGGCCAGCATGTCGGCACGGTCGACGAGGTCGAGGACGGCGGCGAGAAGGGGCGCATCAAGCTGACCCGCAGCGACGCCTCCGACGGCGCCCATCACTATCTCGACATCGAGAATGTCGACCGGATCGAGGACAACCGCGTGTACCTCAAGGCCGGGACGCCGCTCCCCGAGCGCGAGACGACCAGTGCGACCGCGGGCTACACGGGCAGCCGCGCCGGCACCATGCTGCCGGGTGACGACACTGCCCCGTTCGGCACCAGCGGCCATGGAACCGGCATGGGCGGATCGGGCTCCGGCGTCGAAAACTGAGCGCGCGCCACCCCTGACGGAACGGCACTTGCACATCGGGACGCGACGCAGGGCGTTTCGGTTACGAGTGTCAGGCCCGGTCCTTGCACAAGGGGCCGGGCCAATTTCTTGAATTCGCTCCGCCGTCATCAGCGGCCATCCAGATGAATAGGCCGCATATTCTCGACGGGACCCAGCAGCCCGAATGCCATGGCTGCGAAGAAGATCCACGCGAGCGGTGCGACAATCATGAACAGTCGGCCCGCACGCCGGGATCGGCGCAACTTCTGGGCAGGATCGACCAGCCCCTCGGCAAATTTGAAGGGTAAATGCGGAGGCGTGGTCCTGCGGGCAAAGCGCAGGCCGACCAGAAACAATCCCGCGCAAATGAGCGAGGCAATGCCAAGAAACTGTGCGCCGGAATACATGGCAGCCGCGCCGTCAGTTTCGGCCGGTCACTGACACGCCAGGCATTCGTCATAATCGGTCGCCTCGACAGCGATCTTCTTGAGCTCGGGCGTGTTGTCCGCCTCGACGCCGCCCGCGAAGCCGGCGCGCTGGATCGACTTGGAGCGCAGATAATAGAGCGACTTCACGCCCAGTTCCCAGGCGCGATAGTGCAGCATCAGCAGGTCCCATTTCTCGACATCGGCGGGGATGTAGAGATTGAGCGACTGCGCCTGGTCGATATAGGGCGTGCGGTCCGCGGCCAGCTCGATCAGCCAGCGCTGGTCGATCTCGAAGCTGGTCTTGTAGGTGTCCTTCTCCTCCTGGCTGAGGAAGTCGAGATGCTGGACGCTGCCCTCCTTCTCCAGGATCGAGTTCCACACGTTCGTCGAATCCTTGCTCTTCGAGGCGAGCAGCTTCTCGAGATAGGGGTTCTTGACGATGAAGCTGCCGGACAGCGTCTTGTGCGTGTAGATATTGGCCGGGATCGGCTCGATGCAGGCCGAGGTGCCGCCGCAGATGATGCTGATCGACGCGGTCGGCGCGATCGCCATCTTGCAGCTGAAGCGCTCCATCACGCCCTGGTCGGCGGCGTCGGGGCAGGGCCCGCGCTCGACCGCCAGCGCCATCGAGGCTTCATTGGCCTGCGCCGCGATATGCTTGAAGATCTTCATGTTCCACGACTTGGCCATGGCGCTTTCGAACGGGATGCCGCGCGCCTGCAGGAAGCTGTGGAAGCCCATGACGCCCATGCCGACGCTGCGCTCGCGCTCGGCGCTGTACTTGGCGCGGGCCATCTCGTCCGGCGCGCGGTCGATATAGTCCTGCAGCACATTGTCGAGGAAGCGCAGCACGTCCTCGATGAACGCCTTGTCGCCGTGCCACTCGTCCCAGGTCTCGAGATTGAGGCTGGAGAGGCAGCAGACGGCGGTGCGGTCGTTGCCGAGCTGGTCGCGGCCGGTCGGCAGGGTGATCTCCGAGCAGAGGTTCGAGGTCGACACCTTGAGGCCGACGTCGCGATGATGCTTGGGCATCATGCGGTTCACGGTGTCGGCGAAGACGATATAGGGCTCGCCGGTGGCGAGGCGGGTCTCGACCAGCTTCTGGAACAGGCTGCGCGCATCGACCTTGCCGCGCACGCTGCCGTCCTTGGGCGACTTGAGATCGAATTCGGCGCCGTCGCGCACTGCCTGCATGAACTCGTCGGTGATGAGCACGCCATGGTGCAGGTTGAGCGCCTTGCGGTTGAAGTCGCCGCTCGGCTTGCGGATTTCGAGAAACTCCTCGATCTCCGGATGATTGATGTCGAGATAGCAGGCCGCCGAGCCGCGCCGCAGCGAGCCCTGGCTGATCGCGAGGGTGAGCGAATCCATGACGCGCACGAAGGGAATGATGCCGCTGGTCTTGCCGTTCAAACCGACCGGTTCGCCGATACCGCGCACCGCGCCCCAATAGGTGCCGATGCCGCCGCCGCGCGCCGCCAGCCAGACATTCTCGTTCCAGGTGTTGACGATGCCCTCCAGGCTGTCGTCGACGCTGTTCAGATAGCAGCTGATCGGCAGGCCCCGGCCGGTGCCGCCATTGGAGAGCACGGGCGTCGCCGGCATGAACCAGAGCTTGGAGATATAGTCGTAGAGGCGCTGGGCGTGCGCTTCGTCATCGGCATAGGCGGCCGCGACGCGGGCGAACAGGTCCTGATAGGATTCGCCGGGCAGCAGATAGCGGTCCTTCAGCGTGTCCTTGCCGAACTCGGTGAGGAGATCGTCGCGCGCGGCGTCGGTCACGACATGGAAGCGCCGCTCGTCGATGCTGTTCGACGAGGCGGTCTTCTTCGCCCGCGCCGGCTTGGCCGGGCTGGGTGCCGCTGCGCTCACGCTGCCTGCGTCCAGAGTGGCGGCGGCGTCGGTGGTCCGCTCAGCCTGCAAATCGCGAAACTCCATAATGCAAGACCCCCAATGTTCTCTCTTCGTTCGATTCGGTCAAGCCCCGGCGCTTCATTCTTCAGCTCTCTCCTGGCTTCCCCGCGAAACAGGGACAGAAAACCCCTGCGCGGCGAATTCCCATCCGTCGCGACAGACACAAGCTGTTGAGTGAACCCCCTCACTGAACCACCATGGATAGTGCCATACTGGATTCGGGATGCAAGGCGTAAAGCGTTAAGTAGGCACTCGGTTCGTCGATGAAAAGACTCGGTTCATGGCGCCCGATTTTGGTGAACGAGGCGCGACGCGCGGGCAATGCGGCCTTCCTCGAATTGCAAGACGAAAAGAACCACCAGAAAAATTTTTTGGTGGACGAGGCGGCGACATATCTGCCTTGCGCCTTGCTGCCGCGAGCGCTGGCAAATCGCCGGACGCATGCCTATGGTCGCCGCCCGACCCACCGCCTTCGGGCGTCATGACAACGAAACTGGAAGCATCCCATGTCGACCACGACCATCGTCATCCTCCTCGTCGCCTTGCTCGTCCTGCTGGTCATCTTGTGGCTGGTCCGCTCGCGCGGCAACACCACCGGCCCGATCGACACCACGCTGACCGCGGTCGGCGCCGCGACCGAGGTGGTGGAGGACCTTGTCGAGACGGTTGTGCACAAGGCCGAGGAGGCCCGCATCCAGGAGGAGACCGCGAGCGCCGAGATACTGGCGGCCGGCAGCGGTACGGAAATGATCGTCGCCGGCATTGCCGCGGCGGAGGCGGGGCCGGACAATCTGCAGATGCTCAAGGGCGTCGGTCCCCGGCTCGTCGCGCGCCTCAACGAGCTCGGCATCACCCGCTTCGACCAGATCGCCGCATGGGGACCGGCCGATGTCGAACGGATCGACGACCAGCTCGGCGCGTTCAAGGGCCGCATCACCCGCGATTACTGGATCGACCAGGCCGGACTGCTCGCCAAGGGCGACATTGCCGGCTTCGAGGCCCGGTTCGGCAAGCTGGACAGCTAGGTAAAAAATCCGTTCGGGCTGAGCTTGTCGAAGCCCCGTCCTTCTTTTCTCGGCAACGAAGAAAAGAACAGCCCTTCGACAGGCTCAGGGCGAACGGTAAAAGGTGGTTTTGATGCGATCTTTCGAGGAAGCCTGCGCGTGACTGACAAGACCGGAAAAGGCTCGGCAACACCCGCCGACCATCTGCCGCGCAACCTGCTGATCCTCCTGTCGGCGCTGACGGCCATGCTGCCGGCGACGGTCGAATGTTTCTCGCCGATGCTGCAGGCGGCCGGGACGGCGCTCGCGACCCGGCCGGGTCATGCCTCGGTGGCGATGAGCGCCTTCGTTATCGCCTTTGCCGGCGCGCAGCTGTTCGGCGGCGCATTGGGTGACGCGCTCGGCCGCCGCCCGGTCATCATCGGCGGGCTCATCCTCTATATCGCCGCCTGTGTCGGCGCGTCGGCGTCGGGCAGTTTCACGCTGTTCCTGGCGTTCTGCGCGCTCATGGGCCTGGGCTGCGCGGCGGCGGTGCTGCTCGCCCGCACCATCGTGCGCGACCTGCTGGACCGGATTCCGGCGGCCAAGGCGCTCGCGACCATGGGCATGATCTACGGACCGGTGCCGATCCTCTCGCCGCTGCTGAGCGGCGCCCTGGTCTCGCTGTTCGGCTGGCGGGTGCCGCTGCTCGTGCTCGGCGCGCTGACCGCGATCATCCTGCTGATGACGCTGCGCAGCCTGCCCGAAACGCTGAAGCCCGCGCTGCGTATGCCGCTGCATCCGGTAACGGTGCTCCGCTCCTTCGGCAGGCTCGCCCGCTCGGGTCCGCTGCTGGCGTATGTTGTCGGCAATGCCTTTGCCTATAGCGGCATCTTCATCTTCGCCTCGTCCGCGCCGCAGGTCATCATCCAGACCATGGGCAACAGCGCCGGCCATTATTCGATGATGCTGGCGCTCTCGACCTTCGGCTTCATGCTCGGCAACATGATCTCGCGGCGGCTGGTGCACCGCTTCCTGATCGAGGGCACGCTGCGCATCGGCGCGGTCTTCCTGCTCGTCGGCGGCGTTGCGAGCATCTGCACCACCCATATCTGGCCGCTGGCCTGGGCGGCTTTGGTCCTGCCGCAGCTCGTCTATGCGACCGGCTGGGGCGTGGTGCAGCCGCAGATGCAGGCCGGCGCCCTGTCGCTCCACCCGCGCGCGATCGGCCAGGCCTCGGCGCTGATCGGCTTCGCGCAGCTCTCCATCGCCGGCGCCATCGTCGCGGTCTTCTCGCGCATCACTGATGGCTCGGCCGATGCGCTGTCGCTCGGCACATTGATGTGCGGCGTGGTCGCCGCGCTGTTCGCCTGGGCGCTGATCGGTCGAGTGAAGGACTAGGCCGGATATTGCACCACCGAGAAGATGTTGCCGTCCGGGTCGCGAAACCAGGCGACGCGGGTGCCGTCCGGCGCGGTGGCGATGCCGGCCCCGTCATAGTCGATATGACTCTCGCGGTACGGCGAGAGGCCCCTGGCGGCGAGATTGGCGACCACCGCCTCGACATCCGCCACGGCAAAGCCGACCACCGTCCGCTCGGCGGGCACGAAATCACGGGCCCGGGCGATGAGCAGCTCGCTGCCGCCAACGTCGTAGAGATTGCCGCTGATCGTCCGCCGCTGGAACGGCAGGCCGAGCCGGCCGGCATAGAAGTCATGGGCGGCATCGAGATCGGAGACGCAGACGATCGTCTGCAAACGCGCGGTTGCAAGCATGGGTTCGCCTCCTAGCTGCGCAGCGCGCGCTCCAGATCGTCGAGCGTCGCGAGGCCGGTCAGGTGGCCCTTGGGGTCGATGAGCAGCATCGTCGGATAGCTGTCGATGCCCCAGCGCTGCTGGGTGGCGCCGGTTCCGTCGAAGACCATGGGGAATGCCAGCGTCTTGCCGCCCCAGACGTTGGCCGAGACCGCGTCATAGGAGGTCTTGATGGCGTCGAAGCTCTTCCCGTCCGGCGCGTAGACGGCGACGATCTCGAAGCGGCCGCGATCCTTGGCATGGCTCGCATAGAAGGACATGAGCTCGGGCATTTCCTTGATGCAGGGCGCGCACCAGGTCGCCCAGAAATCGACCAGCACCCATTTGCCGCGCAATGCGTCCAGCGACGCGGTCTGGGCGTTGTGGACATCGGTCGGCGTGATGTCCGGCGGGCTCTTGCCCACGCGCTTCGCCCAGGCGGTCGGCTCGGCGGTCAGGTAGAGCGCCTTCTTTGCCGGCCCGGCGAAGTCGAGCGGCCGCGTGATGCGGACGATTTCCGGGTGCCAGATCATGACATCATATGACCCCTGCGGCAGGGCGTATGTCGCATTGTAACTGGTGAGAGTCCCGACGCCGAACTGGGCATGATCCTTCATGAAGTTGACCGAGAGCCAGCCCGGTGACCGGGGGCCCTGCCCGACGTTGAGCACGAGGCGGGCGGGCGGCGCGAGGTGGATGCGAAAAGGACCCGCGGCCTCCTTTGGCAACGCGATCATGCCGAACATGCCGTCCTTCCTGGCCACGACCACGCCGGCGCTGGCGGCCTGCGCGTCGGAGAGGGTGAACATGCCCTTGCTGTCGGTGCGGATCGACGGGCCGTTGATGGCGATGTGGAAGGTCGCCTTGTCGACGGTGTCGGCGAACTGGACGAGCGTGCCGATCTCGACGCCGGGAATCGGCTGGCCGGCCTCGTCAACGACCATTCCTCTGACCGCTCCGCCGCTCGAGGCTGCCGGGGCGGATGCGATGGCGATGGGGAGGATCGACAGGATAATGCCGGCCAATGCCAGCCACAGCCACTTGCCGGCGGTCTTCGCCCCGATCATGCGCATGATTCGCTCCCCCCTCCGCGACCCCGGACGATATCAGTGACGCGCGGGGCAAGGAAGATTGCCCGCTCTTCCATCGCGATTGCTCTCGCCGCGCGGAGACGGCATGGTCTCGCCAACGGCCCGAACGGCCGCGTCGGACAGGAGGGGATTCCGCATGATCGATATGGAGCTGGTGACGGACCAGCTGCTGTTCCCGGAAGGGCCGGTGGCGCTGGCGGACGGATCGGTGCTGGTCGTCGAGATCGCCCGCAGGACGCTGACCCGCGTGCGGCCGGACGGCGGCATCGAGATCGTCGCGGAGCTCGGCGGCGGCCCCAATGGCGCGGCAATGGGCCCGGACGGCAAGGTCTATGTCGTCAACAATGGCGGTGCCTTCACCTTCCCCGAGCGCTGGCAGGAAGAAGGCAAGCTCGGCATCCCGACCGATTACAAGGGCGGTTATGTCCAGCGCGTGGACCTCGAAACCGGCGCGGTCGAAACGCTCTACGACAATTGCGACGGCCTCCCGCTCAATGCCCCCAATGACATCGTGTTCGACGCCCAGGGCAATTTCTGGTTCACCTGCTTCGGCTGGACCGATGGCGAGGACCGGCGGCTCGGCGGCATCTACCATGCCAGGTCGGACGGCGGCGGCATCACGCGCTGGCGCAGCGAACAGATCTCGCCCAACGGCATCGGCCTCTCGCCGGACGGCAACACCGTCTATTGGGTGGATTCGATCCTGCAGCGCTGCTGGGCGATCAGGCTGACCGCGCCGGGCGTGCCGGAGCCGGGCGCCGGGCATCAGGCGGGGCAAGTGATCGTCAACCTGCCGGGCATGCAATGGTTCGACAGCCTCGCTCTGGACGCCCATGGCAAGATCTGCGCGGCAACCCTGTTCAATGGCGGCATCACGGTGATCGACCCTGCGGACGGCTCCACTGTGCATGTGCCGGTGCCCGATCCGATCACGACCAATATCTGCTTCGGCGGCGATGACATGCGCACGGCCTGGATTACCGGTTCGGCGACCGGCAAGCTGTTCAAGTGCCGCTGGCCGGTGGCGGGGCTGAGGCTGAACTTCCAGCAGGGCTGAAAAAAGCGGCCTATTCGGCGGCGGGTGCCTGCCCCTTGGCGGTCTGGTCCTCATAGGCGAGCTGCAGCACGCCCCAGTGGCGCTCGCGCACATGGATGGAGGCGATGACTTGCTTCAGCAGCATGACGCCCCCGGTCGCGATCGGGCGGCGATAGGCCTTGAGGCAGAAGGGCTGGGTCATCCTGGTCTGCTCGCGCGTGTCGGGGAAATCGAAAATCTGGCCGGCGCGGGCATATTCGAGATTCCACTCGATCTCGCCGGGGCGCTGCGCGAGCGAGCGCTCGGGCATGGCGACCGCGCCGAAGCTGTGCCGATCGGTGCAGGTCATGCCGAAGAAGCCGGGCAGCTTGCGCGCGGCTTCCTGATGCGGGCGCGCGGCCTCGGTGATGGCGGGCTGGATCGGGTGCTTGTAGAGCGGCGGATTGCTGCCCGGGATGAGGTCATGCGTGTCGCGGAACATGGCTTCGAAGCTGATCTCGCCGCGGCGGATCGCGCGGTCGAGGCAGGCTCCGATGTCGCGGGCGGCGTCCAGCGCGAAACTGATATAGCGCGAATCCGGAATATCGACGCCGCTTTCCGCCAGATATTGCAGCAGCATGTTGGTGTCGTCGCTGACATTCGAGACGCGCTGCGACAGGCGGTGCAGGCCGCTGGCATTGTCGCCGGACGCCTTGGCGAGATTGCCGAGGCCGGCATGGATTTCATCGGCCGCGCCCAGAATCTCGTTGATGTTCGCGGTCACCGCCTCGCTATTGTCCGAGAGGCCGAGGATGAGGTCGCGCAGCCGCTCGACAAGCGCGCCGATCTCACCGGAAGCGCGGTGCGCGTCGTTCGCCTTCTCGACGCCCGAGCCGATGCGCTGGAGCATGGCATTGGCTTCGCCGGTCAGTTGCTGGAGTGACTCCTGGATCTGGTGCGTGGCGTGCGCGGTTTCCTGCGCGAGCTTCTTCACCTCGCTCGCGACGACCGCGAAGCCGCGCCCGGCATCGCCCGCCCGGGCCGCCTCGATCGTGGCGTTGAGCGCAAGCAGATTGGTCTGGCTGGCGATGGTGCTGATGATCTGGCTGGCATGGCTGACGGTCGAGAGCGCGTCGTTGAAGCCGCCAAGGCCCATATGGATGCGCGAGACCTGCTCGATGAGATCGAGCACGTTGCGCGAGGAGGAGGCGAGCTGCTGGCTCGAATCATCGACGACGGTGCGCGCCGTGGCCGCCTGGGCGACGGCGATGTCGATCTTGGCCTCGATGACGTCGCCATGCATGGCGAGGCCGACGGCTGCCTTGCCGAGCGCCTCGATCGTCTTCGCCTGGTCGGTGACGCGGTCGGCGAGCTCGGAAATGTCCGCCTGCAGGTCGAGCGTGCGTATGCCGAGGTCGCCGACCCGCTCGGCGGCCCGGACGACGGTTTGCTCGATGGATGACCCGTTCGTATTCTGCACAGTAGAGCAGCTAATGCGAAGCGGTTAACAGCCGATTTCCGCTGATGCTGCAGCTTTTGCAATCGCGAGTATATCAGGCGATCTTGAGGTCGCGCCGTCCGGTCGTCGTGGTCATGTCCGGCGCGGGCCTTCCCATGGTCCAGTTCGCCTGCATCCGCACCTTGGGATTGGGCGCGCACCAGATCTCGCCTGTCTCGTCGATCGCCGTCACCCAGATCAGATTATGCTCGGGTCCATAGTCGATCACGGCGAAGGCGAGGCCCTTGCCTTTTTCGAATACCTGGACAGGCATTGGCGGATCGAGCTGCGTGAACGACATGAAACTCTCCTTGTTTCAGGAGAATGCTTGGGATTGAAGTGGGTTGCCGGTCCTTAGTTCTCCCTGCGCGAAGCGCGGGGAGGATCGGTGCTCAAGCCCCCGCCAGCAGCCTCTCGTCCGCGATCTTCTTCTTCCAGACGAGCGGCGCCAGCGTGTGGACATTCTGCCCCTCGCTGTCGACCGCGACGGTCACTGGAAAGTCCTGCACCTCGAACTCGTAGATGGCTTCCATGCCAAGATCCTCGAAGCCCACGACTTTCGAGCCCTTGATGGCGCGCGCGACCAGATAAGCCGCGCCGCCGACCGCCATGAGATAGGCGCTCTTGGCGTCCTTGATCGCCTCGGTCGCGGCCGGGCCGCGCTCGGCCTTGCCGACGCAAGCGAGCAGCCCCTGGTCGAGCATCATGCGCATGAACTTGTCCATGCGGGTCGCCGTCGTAGGCCCGGCGGGGCCGACAATTTCCTCACCGACCGGGTCGACGGGGCCGACATAATAGATGACGCGGCCCTTGAACTCGACCGGCAGCTGCTCGCCCTTGGCCAGCATGTCCTGGATGCGCTTGTGCGCGGCGTCGCGGCCGGTGAGCATCTTGCCGTTGAGCAGGAGACGGTCGCCCTGTTTCCAGCCCCGCACCTGCTCCGGCGTCAGCGTGTCGAGATCGACACGGATCGCAGCGCTGTCCGGCGCCCAGTCGACCTTGGGCCATTCGTCGAGCTTGGGCGCTTCGAGGAATGCGGGGCCGGAGCCGTCGAGCGAGAAATGCGCATGACGAGTGGCGGCGCAATTGGGGATCATCGCGACCGGCTTGCCGGCGGCGTGGCAGGGCGCGTCCATGATCTTGACGTCGAGGATGGTTGAAAGCCCGCCCAGCCCCTGCGCGCCGATGCCGAGCGCGTTGACCTTGTCGAAAATCTCGATGCGTAGTGCCTCGATGTCGT
>Ga0335083_10006981_pt1 | contig 13975 bp, 13 predicted proteins | sample Lox_Sample_42_FD_206716 | JGI IMG/M metagenome (GOLD analysis project Ga0335083, IMG submission 206716) | Soil microbial communities from Loxahatchee National Wildlife Refuge, Florida, United States - Lox_Sample_4.2 | ecosystem: Environmental > Terrestrial > Soil > Wetlands | place: USA...
CCTGAAGACTCGCCCTTCGCCAGACCCAGGGCCCGGGCGAGCCGCCCCACGGTGAGACCCTGCACCAGAATGGAGAAGACAACCACCGAATAGGTGAGCATCAGGATCAGATTGCGCTCGGGACCGGCAGGCAGCGACAGCGCAAGCGCCACCGAGATGCCACCGCGAACGCCACTCCAGATCAACAATAAGCCTGAGCGTGGAGGCAGCCCGAACCAGCGTCGCCCCAGCGTAGTCGGCACGCCCACGACCAGATAGCGCACGAGCAGACATAGGATCAGGATGGGCAATGCGGCGATGAATGATCCGGGCGGAAACACGATGATGGTGAACTCGAGGCCAATCATCACGAACAGCACCCCATTGAGGATCTCGTCGAGCAGCTGCCAGAACATGTCGAGGCGATAGCGGGTCTGCTCCGACATGGCGAGCGCACGCCCCGCGTTGCCGATGAGAAGGCCGATGGCCACCATCGCCAGTGGTCCTGAGACGTGCAGTGCGTGCGCGAGTGCGTAACCGCCGACAACCGTGGCGATGGTGATCAGGATCTCTATCTGCGGGGCGTCGATCGTGCGCAGGACCCGGTAGACCAGATATCCGACCACGAGCCCGAAGATCGCACCGCCCAGTGCCTCGCGAGCGAAGAGCGCGAGGGCCGCGCCAAACGTCGGTGGGGCGCCCGTCTGAAGCATCTCGAGCATGAGCGCGAACAGGACGACTCCTACCCCATCGTTGACCAGCGATTCCCCGGCGATCGTCGCCTCGACGCTCTGCGGTACCTTCGCCGACTTGAGCAGACCGAGAACCGCGATCGGATCGGTCGGCGAGATGAGCGCCCCGAACAAGAGGCAGTAGGGCAACGGCAGCGGAACCCCGAGCAGCGAGAGCAGCTGCCAGCTGCCGAAGCCGATCAGCAGCGTCGAAAGCCCCGTGCCGATCAATGCGAACACACCGACCTGCCAAGCCACCTTACGCAGCTGATTGAAATCGACGTGCAGCGCACCGGCGAAGAGCAGGAACGACAGCATGCCCTGCATCAGAACTTCCGAGAAGTCGATCGATGCCAGCAGGGAGTCTTCCTGACCACGCGCCATGTCGAAGCCAAGCTGGTCGAGGCCGATGACCACGAGCGACACTGCCAGGGCGATCGCCATGACGCCGATCGTCATCGGCCACTTCAGGTACCGATGATTAACGTATGAGAACGCAGCCGTCAGCGTGAGCAGAACAGCGACAGTATTGAGCATGGTGTGGGCCTTCGTTCGCGCGGGGTGCAGTCCCGCCTCACTATGGTAGCGCTGCGGGAATCTCGACAGGCCCGACCATCCGCTTCGGGTCGAATTATCCCGCAGGCCTCCAGCGTTTCGCCCTGGTTTACAATACAAGACAGACAGCGGTGAGGTACGCCGGTGATCGGATTCCTAAACAGTGCATCGCTCGATCTTTAGAGACACACCGTGATACCGCTCTCGAGTGCTTCTCGGACGATGCTGGTTGTGCTGCTCTTGTTGGTGTCAGCCGCGCCATGGGCGCACGGCTCAAGCGAGAACGCTCGACTACCGGTCTCGGGGCCTGCGCCGGAGTTCTCATTATTGGACCAGAACGGCGCCCCGTTCACGCTAACGGGCTTGCGCGGCAAGGTGGTGGTCGTAACCTTCATGTACACGAGGTGTAATCAGGCTTGTCCGGTACTCACTGAGAAGATGGCGTCGCTGCAAGCGATGCTCGGCCCCGAGTTTGCTTCGCGCGTGCACTTCGTCTCGATCAGCATCGATCCGGAGGTCGATACGCCGGCGGTCCTGCGGGACTATGCCAAAACTCATGGGGCGAACGTGGCAGGGTGGAGCTTTCTTACCGGCACGCGGCCTATGGTCGAGGAAGTCGAACGTGCCTACGGTGCATTAGGAAAGCAACCCACACGCAGGGGGAGAGTTGAACGCCTGTTTGTAACGTCCTTGATCGACCGGCAGGGAAGTCTGCGCGTGCGGTACCTTGGAAACGGTTTTAAGCGCGAGGAACTGCTCCAGGATCTGCGGGTGCTCCTGGGCGAGTGACGAACGTCCGTATCGCTTGATGCAGCCATTGTTATCGGCGTGATCGTCCATGGCTGACCCAACCTCCAAGCTTGTAGCGATAAGCGTCGGAAAACCCAGGGAGGTGCAGTGGCGCGGGCGCGGCGTCGAGACTTCCATTTTCAAGACGCCAGTGTCCGGCCGCGTGCGCGTCGGACGTTTGAACGTCGAAGGCGACCAGCAATCGGACCTCTCCGTTCACGGCGGTACTGACAAGGCCGTGTACGCATATCCCGCCGAGCACTACGACTTCTGGCGTCGCGAACTGCCCGATATGAAATTGCCCTGGGGCACATTCGGAGAGAACTTCACCACCGAAGGGCTGCTTGAGGAAGACGTCTGGATTGGTGACCGCTATCGTGTGGGCAGCGTGGAAGTTGTCGTCACCCAGCCGCGCATGCCCTGCTACAAGCTCGCGATCCGTTTCGGTAACCCCGACATGGTCAAACGTTTCCTCCAGAGTCGCCGCAGCGGATTCTATTTCGCCGTCGAGCAAGAAGGTGAAGTCGCTGCCGGGGACACTATCGAGCGGCTCGCGCGCAGCGACAGTCGTCTGACAGTCGCCGACGTAGTCGCCTTGTACGCAAAGGACTCCGCGAATCAACCTTTGTTGGAAACCGCAAGCGACCATCCTTCGCTACCCGCCGCCTGGCGTGAGTATTTCCGAAAGCGATTGTGGAAACCCGACGTGTGATCGATGCGGTGAAGGATATGGCTTGGCTGACGGTGCAGACTGTTCCTACATCTGCGACATCGCCGTCCTGTCGAGCCATCAGGGCGTGGGTCTGGGTATGTAGATCGTCGGTCAGCTTGTCGAAGAGTCTCGCGGCCACAGGAAGATCATTCCCTACGCCGTTCCGGGCAAAAAGCCGTTCTACAGGCAGTTCGGCTTCCTGCGCATGAAAGACGGCCATGGCCATCTTCGAGAATCAGCAACAACAGTTGGAGCGGGGGTACTTGAGTGAAGCCTGAGCCGCCGGTCGAGACAACTCGGCATGAGAGCGCACATCTCGCGATGGATGCACCTCGCCAAGTCAAGCTGGCAATCTTTCTATCGTCGGTCGTCGTTGTCATCGAGACCGCGGACAGGTTGTGGCGGATTTCGATGGATTCCGACGCAACGACTTTTTACCGTCTCGGGACAAACCTGCGGATTGCGACACTAGCGTCCGCCGCGCTCGTTGGGACCTTCATCTTCTTTGCCGCGCGGCGGCACAACTGGGCACGCGTTGCCCTCCTGGTCAGCACCTTGGGAGGGTGGTGTCTCTGGTGTGTTTGTCTCTTTTCGGCGCACGCAAGCGCAGAGTACGTGTGGTGGCAATGGCTGGGTTATGGAAGCCTCACTGCGATGGAGCTTGCGGCCCTGATCTTGCTGTTTCGGGGCAAAGGCGCTCTGTGGTATCGCTCGGCACCCGCTCGTTCAACGTGATACGTCATGAGCGGGCCTGACGCTCGATTCCCGTCAAGGTCGGCCACCGCCGCGCAGTCTAGCGCGGCGCCAGTGCCGCCTATTGAGATTCGGGTCGACGATCTTAGCGGCTCGGAAATCCGCGCCCTCCTCGCCGAGCATCTTGACAACATGCATCAACTCTCGCCGCCCGAGAGCGTGCATGCGCTCGATCTGAGCGGCCTGCTCAAGCCGGAAATCACTTTCTGGACGATCTGGTCGAACGGGGAGCTGCTCGGGTGCGGGGCGCTCAAAGAGCTCACGCCCGCACACGGCGAAATCAAGTCCATGCGAACTTCATCGGCGCATCGCCGCCAAGGCGTGGCGCGCGCGATGTTGGAACACATCATGGCCGAGGCACGCCGACGCTCTTACGCCCGGCTGAGTCTGGAGACGGGCTCCATGCCGGCTTTCGAGCCCGCACGGCGGCTGTACGAAAGCTTCGGCTTTACCTACTGTCCGCCGTTCGCGGAATACACCGAAGACCCGAACAGCGTTTTCCTGACCCGTACGCTTGCGGAAGCGTGAACGCATGCGCGTCATCGAGACGGACCGTCTCTCGCTGGAGCCGCAGACGGCAGCGCACGCGAGCGAGATGTTCGTGGTGCTCACCGATCCGGCGATCTACGAGTACGAAAACAAGCCGCCGCCGTCGCTCGAGTGGCTGCGTGTCCGGTTCACGAAGCTCGAAAGCAGGCTCTCACCCGACGGTAGGGAACAGTGGCTCAACTGGGTCATCCGCCTTCCAACATCCGAGCTCATCGGCTATGTCCAGGCGACCATCGGCCCGCAAGGACGCGCAGGCATTGCTTACGTGTTGTCGAGTGCCTACTGGGGGCGCGGCCTTGCGTTCGAAGCTGTCCGGGCGATGATCTCCGAGATCGCCGACAACTACGAAGTGCGGCGGATATTCGCGGTGCTCGTCGAGAAGAATTTCCGTTCCGTGCGCTTGCTCGAGCGCCTGGGGTTCTCCCCCGCTTCGCCCGAGGAGCGTGCGGCGCATAAGGTCGAGCCGGGCGAGACAATGATGTGCCGCGACCTGGGCCCTTTCGTCCGCCGTGCGGACTCGCCATGATGGCGCTCACGGTTGCTCCTGCTGGCAGGATCATCGCTTCGTCCGTCGGAGTTGCGCATGCCGAACTACGTTAACTCGCTCCTTGATAGCCACCTCCCGTTCGAACTTTGGGATGCGGTCCTGGTATGGGCGGTGTTGTTTTTCGGCTATCCCTGCTCCTCCAGAAACCTCGCCACCCCCGCCCAGAAAGCCTCCGCATCGCCGAGATCGTTGTGGTCCGCGCCCGGAACAGTGAGCCATGTCTTCGGTCCCGCCCACGCGTCGTAGAGCGCGCGCGAACGATCCGCGGGAATGATCGTGTCGTATTCGCCGACGATCGCGAGCAGCGGCATCCGGCATCGCGTCGCATCCGCCGCCGCATAGAAGCGATGACGCAGCAGCAGCGATACTGGCAGCCACGGATAGTGTTTCCTGCCGAGCGCGACGAAGCTGTCGTACGGCGAGGCGAGCACGACGCGCGCGACCGGCCGCTCGGTCGCGACGTGAACCGCAATGCCCGTGCCTAGGCTGCGTCCGAACACGACGATGCGGCGCGCGTCGACGTCCTCGCGGCGTGCGATCGCATCGTAGATCGACAGGGCATCGGCTTTCAGCGCCGCCTCTCCCGGCTTGCCTTCGCTCGTTCCGTAGCCGCGGTAGTTGACGCCGACGATCGTCCACTCCCGGGGCCAGCGCGCGTCCGAGAGCGTCCAGGAGACTTCCTCCGCGTTGCCGCCGAAGTAGATCACCGCCGGGCGCGGGGCCGGCGCCGCGCCCGGAACGATCCAGCCGCGAAGGCGCGTGCCGTCGGCGGCAACGACTTCGAGTGCCGAGGCGCGCGCGGGCAGACGCACATTCGCGCCCACCGGTTGCGGAAAGAAGATCATCCGCTCCTGCCCGAGCCACGCCGCGGCGAACACGCCGAGCACGATCACGACGAGGACGATGATCCATTCCATGGCGCGGCGCCGCCAACGGCCAGCTTGGTCGGGCATGCCGGCGATTATAGAAGCCGCTCATTCCCGGGCGATGCCGCCTGCCCGTTGTAGGACTTTCGCCGATATGCGGACCGAGCCGGCCGCGTTACGATTCGTTACCTTTCACCTGGCTGCGAGACCCGCCTCTGCATCGAGCGTCCGATCGCGCTTGCCGTCCCACCACCAATTCACATCATGCGAGCATCTTCGAGTCATCAACCCGCCAAGTCTGCGGCCAAGAAGTCGTGGCGCAGGACCATCGATCGACCCATTGCGGACTCGACCCCGGGATGGATCCTCGACACCGACGAGCCGTTCCGGCTGCTCGTCGAGGCAGTGAAGGACTATGCCATCTTCATGCTCGACGCCAACGGAAGGATCATCAGCTGGAACGCCGGCGCCGAGCGCATCAAGGGCTACTTGGCCGACGAGATCATCGGCCAGCATTTCTCGCGCTTCTACACCGAGGAGGACCGGGCACGGAACTGGCCGGCACACGTTCTCGCCGCGGCGAAAGCGGAAGGCCGCTGCGAGGATGAGGGCTGGCGCGTGCGCAAGGATGGGACGCGCTTCTGGGCCGACGTCGTCGTCACTGCGCTCTATTCGAAGGAGGGCCGGCTTCGCGGCTTTGCGAAGATCACGCGCGACATGACGGAAAAGCGGCACATGGACGCGCTGCGGGAGAGAGAAGCGCTGCTGCACGAATTCCTGGCCATGCTTTCGCACGAGTTGCGCAACCCGCTCGCCCCGATCGCCAATGCGCTCGCCCTGTTCCCGAAGATGCCTGCGGAACAGCACGCGAAACTCTGGAGCGTCATCGATCGGCAGATCTCGCATCTCACGCGCCTCGTCGACGATCTCCTCGACGTGAGCAGGCTCACGCGCCGCAAGGTCGTCCTGAAGCGCGAGCTTCTCGACCTGAACAACCTGGCGGCGCAGGCGATCGAGACTTGCCAGCCGTTGAGCGATGCCAAGGGTCAGACCCTCGAATTCCAGGCGAGCGGCGAAGTGCTGCCCGTGAGCGCGGACCCGACGCGGATCGTCCAGGCGATCTCGAACCTCATCAACAACTCCGTCAAGTACACCGCTGTCGGCGGCAGGATCTCGGTGGCGACGCGGCGCGAGGGCGACGAGGCGGTCGTACGCGTCACCGACACGGGGATCGGCATTCCGGCTGCGTTGCTGCCCAAGGTCTTCGATGTGTTCGTGCAGGGTGACCGGTCGCTGGACCGGTCCGAAGGCGGATTGGGCATCGGGCTGACGGTGGTCAAGAGCCTGGTCGGGATGCACGGCGGCTCGGTGTCGGCCTTCAGCGAGGGAGTGCAGCGGGGCAGCGAATTCGTGATTCGTCTGCCCGTCGCAGACGGGCGCGATATGGCGCTTGGGCGCCCGAAAGCGACGCTTCGCGTCGCGACGAGTGACAAGAAACGCCTGCTCGTGGTCGACGACAATCGCGACTTCGCCGCCACACTCACGACCCTGCTCGAAGTCGCGGGCCACGAGGTGCGCACGGTCCACAACGGCACCGCTGCACTGCCGGCCGCGGCCATCTATCGTCCGCACGCGGTGCTCATGGACATCGGCCTTCCCGGGATGAGCGGATACGAAGTGGCGAAGCAGTTGCGCAGCCAGCCCGAATTCGCCAGCACGCTGCTCATCGCTCTCACCGGCTACGGGCAGGAGGAAGACCGCCTCCGGCTGGTCGAGGCGGGCTTCAACAAGCACCTGGTGAAGCCGATCTCGCCCGCGGAGCTGCTGAAAACGATCGACCAGCCGGCGCCTGGCAGCGGCGATCCGGTCAAGCCATGATCGGCGCGAGCGCGGCGCTGATCCGCTCGCCCTGTGCCGGCGTGATCATCCTGCTCAGCAGATCACGGAACCTGGGTAGCTGCACGCCCGACACGATGTACTGCCAGCGGTACGCGGCGAGCACGGTGGCCTTCACCGCTTCGACTTCGCCGGCCGTCAGCGGCCGGCCGCAGATTTCCACGAAGTAGTGCGCGTCGGCGGCGGACTGCATCTGCAGGATGCCGTCCACGGCGCCTACCAGCGCAATCAGGTCGTCCACCGCCGCATCGCGCGCTTCGGGGGTGAGCTTCGCGTCCTCGCGCGCCCATTCCAGCTCGTCGACGATCGCGTGCTGCGATTCGTCTTTCCAGTGGTAGAGGAACACGTCCTTCCAAAGCTCCGACACGTCGGCTTCCTTGTCGATGCTCTCGCGATAGTGCGCCAGCACGAACAGCTCGATGTCGCAGGTCAGCGCCAGCACCGCCCAGGTGGACTTCGAGAGCACGGCCGACGCGACGGCGTTCGGCTCCGGCAGGAAGGTGTAACCCTCGGGCATGCCCTCCGCGCACATGCGCTCGATGCGTCGGAACAGCTCCTGGTGCTTGATCTCTTCGCCGCCGAAGCGCACCAGCGCCTCCAGTGCCGACTGGTCGCCGAGCCAGTGGTCCCGGCTCACGTCCAGCACCTTGGCCGCGATGAACCGTTCGACGAGGCCGAATATGTTGGCGTAGGTCCGCCCCTGGATCTGGCTGAGCAGGCGCCGCTCGTTCGCGCTGAGAAAGGTCAGGCGATCGACCTTCGACAGTCCATCGGGAAGGAAGCGCTTGGCGAAATCGAAGCTCCGGCCGCGAATCACGTCGCGGTCGATGTCCCACGCGATGCGCTTGGACACTTCGACGACCTTGGCGTAACGGGCCGAATCGACTCGGGGTTGCTGGGTGGATTGCAGGACAGTCATGTAGTTCTCCCTGGGTTTGGGTTATGGATGATCTTGCTGCGTTTGCGTCAGGCTTCATCTTTTGACGAGCACGACTTCCAGGTACTCGGCTGGCACAACCAGCGAAGACTTGCCCGCGATGTTGAGTCGTTCGAGCAAGGCAACGATGTCTCGTTCCAGCATGGCCTGCCTGGCTGCATCGAGCGCGGCGAAGGCCTTGTGTGTCGGCCCGTAGAAGTCGCGGAAGATTTGAAGCCAGTGCGCGCTCGAGGCGTAGCGGAAATTGAAATGCTTTCGCGTGCAGCGAATGTCGACGGCCCGTGATCCGAAAAGCTCCGCGATGTGCGGCTCCGTGCCCCACGCGGCCGGGGACGTGAGACCGGGCGGGGGCGGAAGATAGGCGCCGATGACCTTGAACAGCTGGCCGACGAAACCCTCGGGCGTCCAGTTCGCCATGCCGATGCGCCCGCCGCTCCGCAGCACTCGGAGCATTTCGCTGGAGGAACGGGTATGGTCGGGCGTGAACATGACGCCGAAAGTGGACAGAACGACATCGAAGCTCGCATCGTCGAAGGGAAGATCTTCCGCATCGGCGATCTGGAACGCGACTTCCAGCCCTTCCGCGGCTGCGCGCGCGGCGCCTCTTTCGAGCAGCGACGGGACGTAGTCGGTCGAGGTTACCTTCGCGAAGCGGCGCGCGGCGGCCAGGGTCGCGTTGCCGTTTCCGGCCGCAACGTCGAGCACCCGCTCGCCCGCGCTGACATCGACCGCCTCCGCGAGCGTCTCGCCAACAATCTGCAATGTGGTACCGATGACCGCAAAATCGCCGCTTGCCCAGGTCGCTTGCTGCTTGGTTTTGACGGCGGCGAAGTCCGGTACCGGGGATAGTTCGCGAACGGCCGTGGGTGTATGGCTTGCCTGCACGATATCTCCTCAAGTGAGTGATTTGCTCGATCAGCGAACGCTGCGAAGCATCGCCGAACGATGGGCTCAGCATAGGGAGCGCGTGCGTCAGGCCGACTTCACTGGCCCGGCATTCTTGTTTCGTTTGTTTCAGACGGCAGCCCGTCGTCCGTGGCGTGTCTGTCGGAGGTATTCCTACGGCCGAGGCGGTCGCGCCCTACAAAAAAACGGACGATCTCCGACTAGTCAACGTGCGTGCAAACAGCGAGTATTTGAACGTCGTCAATCGACGAATCCATCGTTTTCAACTTCTTAGGAGCAAGTGATGAATTGGGATATCGCGCAAGGAAACTGGAAGCAGATGACCGGCACGATCAAGCAGCAATGGGGCAAGCTCACCGACGATGCGCTGACGCAGGTCAACGGCAAGCGCGACCAGCTGGTGGGCAAGATCCAGGAAGCGTACGGCATCTCGAAAGACGAGGCCGACAAGCAGGTCAAGGAATGGGAAAAACTGCACTGACGTCGAGGGCGAAGCGAAACATTCGATGCGGTCTCGGAAGGAAGGAGAATGATCATGCGTTTTACCATCACTGAAGTCGCCTGCGCCGCAGCGCTCTTCGCGTTTGCGGTGGGCGCGCAGGCCAACGACCCCGGCTCCACACAGCGCGACCGGGACTACAAGGCCACCGTTGCGCAAGCCGACGCGGAGTTCAAGGAGGCGAAGAAGGAATGCGCGAGCCTTCAGGGCAATGACAAGGACGTCTGCATGAAGAAGGCGAAAGCGGACCATGTCTCCGCTGTCGAAGACGCCAAGGCCAAGCGCAAGGCGGGAGCCGCGGTAGCCAGCGCCACCGACGAGAAGCTGGAAGCACAGTACAAGGTCGCGAAGGAAAAGTGCGACTCGCTGTCGGGCGATGCAAAGGATGCCTGCGTGCGCAACGCGAAGGCCAGGTATCACCAGTAAGTCTGCTGCATCTTCACGCGCCGGGCTCAGGATCGAGTCCGGTGTTTTTTTGCGCGCCTGAAAGTCAATCCCAACTGCGGCGTCTACTACCTTTCCGAGCACGCGGGCAGCGCCGACCTTTGTCTCGCACACGATTCGGAAGGGCAGCGTAGCGCGGCTTGACTCGACCAAACCGACGCAGAGATAGGGTGGCCGGGCGTCGCCGCGGGACGGAGGTTGCCCGGAGCTGGCCGAACTGCGACATGTCGCAAATTGACCCACAGCAGACGATCGGACCTCTCATCCCGTCGGCGTGCCGCGACTACGGCATTTGATATCCCGGCGTCGACTTCGAGATCGCTCGCTCCTCCTCGTCCATGTCCTCCGGGATGCCTTCGAACAGCGGCGTGGTCAGGTAGCGCTCGCCCGTGTCGGGGAGCATCGCCAGAATCACGGCGCCCGGCTGCGCCTTCTCGGCGATTCGCATCGCGACGCCGAACGTGGCGCCGCTGGAAATGCCGCAGAAGATCCCCTCTTTCTGCGCCAGCGCCTTGGCCCACTTGACTGCCTCCGCGCCGGCGATCGGGATCAATTCGTCGTAATAGGACTTGTCGATCGCCTCCTGCAGCACGAGCGGAATGAAGTCGGGCGTCCAGCCCTGGATCGGATGCGGCTCGAACGCCGCATGGCTGACGGCTGGCGAGCCGTCGTCGCCGCGGGCCTGGACCTTGCCGCTGCCGACAAGCTGCGCGTTCGCCGGTTCGCTTAGGATGATCTTCGTCTCGGGACGCTCGCGGCGCAGGACACGCGCGACCCCGGTCACCGTGCCACCGGTGCCGTAGCCGGTCACGAAATAGTCGAGGCGCTCGTCCTTGAAATCGCCAATGATTTCACGTGCTGTCGTGGATTCGTGGATTTCCGCGTTCGCGTCGGTCTCGAACTGGCGCGCCAGAAACCAGCCGTTCGCCTTGGCGAGCTCGACCGCCTTCTGGTACATCCCGATGCCTTTCTGGGCACGCGGCGTGAGCACGACCTTGGCGCCGAGGATGCGCATCAGCCGGCGGCGCTCGATCGAGAAGCTGTCGGCCATCGTGACGACGAGCGGATAGCCCTTCTGTGCGCACACCATGGCGAGACCGATGCCCGTGTTGCCGCTCGTGGCCTCTACCACGGTTTGTCCGGGCTTCAGCGTCCCGTTGCGCTCGGCAGCCTCGATGATGTTGAGCGCCAGCCTATCCTTAACCGAGGCCGCCGGATTGAAGGCCTCTGCCTTCACATAAATGCGCACGTTTTTCGGCGCAATGTTGTTGACGCGGATGCAGGGCGTGTCGCCGACGGTGTCCAGCACGCTGTCGAAAAGACGACCGCGCCCGGCGGTGGTTCTGACTCGCGAACTCGCAGGCATCGCATTCTCCATGGGTGGACTGGTCGCGGGCACCGGAGTATTCAGGGATCGAGAGCAAGGGTCAACTGCCGGGCCCCGGGAGCGATTTCGGCGGTCGTCGTTGGAATCGTGGAACCGTCCGCCATCGGTCGGACAAGTGCGACTGAGCGCGGCCATCTGTGATCGCTATCGACCCGTTGCTGTCAGTCGTACTCTGGAAAGGCGGACCTTCGCGAACTTCGCTGACCCAAGAGAGGCAGTCATTTACGGAGTTATGCTGACCGGCAGCTGGAATCATGTGTCGTGCTCACGACTTATCCAGTGAATAGCGCTTCTCGCTAAACAGGCGCAGGCAGGCATCCACGGCCGCTCGGTCGAACAACGTACCGCGTTTCCCCTCGACCTCACGGAGTGCTGCATCGATTCCCAAACCCATGCGGTAAGGCCGGTCGCAGGCCACAGCTTCGACAACGTCGGCTACCGCCAATATCCGCGCCTCAACGCGATCGCGTCGCCCTTCAGTCCCTGCGGATAACCCGACCCGTCCTTCCGAGTGTTCAGGCGCTCGCGTAGCAGAAAGCCATGAACAGGATAGACCCGCGCTGCGAAACTAGCTATAGGCTTAGGCTACTGTCAATGACGCTCGGTTCCCGCCGGACGCATCGGCACAGCCAACGAACGCATGTCTCGGCGGACAAGCGAAAGCCGTCATCCACGCGCTAAAGGCCGCCTGGGGCAGCAGGCGCGCAAAGCGGAAGCTACGGGTGAGTAAGGTCGGCGAGCTCCTGGTCACTGAACTGCTCCCGCACCTGATCGGAATTGCTCGAGAGCCGCCACGACTTGCTCCCCGCGCAGGTGAAAGCCGATCTCAATGGTCAGGCACAAGCGTGTATGTACGTCCACGCGCGTATCGCTCCAATCGAGTCATTCACGCTACGCCGCGAGCGGCGCAAGCGCCGACAAGAGAGCCTAGGCGCCATCGTATAATCGTCGAATCGTGTCGGAGGACAGCATGGACGGATGGCAGGTGCGTTGGTGGATCGCGGCGATGGCGATTGCCTGCGCCGCAACGGCGGAGGCGCAGCCCGCGCCTCCGTCGGCGGCACGCGGCGAATTGCTCTACAAGACACACTGCGGCGGTTGTCATACGACGCAGGTGCACTGGCGCGATCGGAAGCTCGCTGGCGACTGGAAGGGACTGCAGGATCAGGTCCGCCGCTGGCAGCGCAATACGGGCTTGAAGTGGAGCGAGCAGGAAATCGCCGACGTGACCCGCTATCTCAACGGCGAGTTCTACCATTTTGCTCCGCCGGCAAGACTGGCGACAGCGGACATTCTCCGCGAACGTCTGAACGACGAGAAGTGGACTCTGGACGCACGCAACGAGCCTCAACGCACGAGGAGTAGACTGCTCGCGTAGCGGATTGCGGGAGGGGCCTATGGCGGCAACGATCACTGATGCAACGCTACACGACAGAGCAGCGCATCGGCCGCGTTTCTATCTTTGGATGGCTCTCGCGATTACGGCCACCGCGTTCCTTGGCTTTGTCCCGACCTTCTGGGTCCCGTTGGCTCAGGGCATACCAGAACGGATCGGGGTGCTCGCGATCCACGCCCTGTTCTCCTTCGGCTGGACACTGCTCCTGATCTGTCAAACCTGGCTGGCCGCATCGGGAAACGTCGCACGCCATCGCGATGTCGGCATGATAGGCGTGTCGCTGGCAACCGCGATGACGATCTTCGGCATGTTGGCAGCGATCAATGCCGCCCAACGGGCGATCGCGGCGAATTTTGCCGATGCCGGCGAGGCCTTCATGATAGTCCCGATGACGGACATGCTCTCGTTCGCGGTCCTCGTGATTGCGGCGATCGTCAATATGCGTCGCTCCGATTGGCACAAGCGCCTCATGATCTCGGCGACGGCCGTCCTCCTTGGCGCGCCCATCGCACGTCCTTTCATCGCCTACATCGTGATGGGCGGCCATCTGCCATTCGAGGGTACCGTGGGATTCGCCGGACTGCCAGGTCCGCCGCCGCCCGTGGTCGGGGTTCTGCCACCGACACTAATCGGCGATCTCTTCATTGTTGCCGGCATGATCTATGACTGGCGCACCCGCGGCAAAGTGCATCCTGCATATCTTTGGGCGGGGGGCTTCGCGCTGGCAGTGCAGTTGTTGAAAATCCCGTTCAGCGCAAGCGCGCTTTGGCACGGCATGGCCCGATGGTTGATCTCGCTCGCCGGCTAGGTGCCCAGCTTCGTCGCTGATAGGGATGGCAGGGGACGGATATGCACAGTAGCGCAAATCCTAGATTGAAATGTAACCGGCAAGGTCGCCTCTTGGCCGAGGTTGTGTAAAAACAGGCGTCTTGGGTTTTGCGTGAGCGATGAAGGCGTGGCGGACCGCGGAGGGCTCATGCTGGTCCCCAGCGCGACGTGGAGCTCGTTATTGGCAATTGTTTGGTTTGA
>Ga0335083_10006982_pt1 | contig 13973 bp, 10 predicted proteins | sample Lox_Sample_42_FD_206716 | JGI IMG/M metagenome (GOLD analysis project Ga0335083, IMG submission 206716) | Soil microbial communities from Loxahatchee National Wildlife Refuge, Florida, United States - Lox_Sample_4.2 | ecosystem: Environmental > Terrestrial > Soil > Wetlands | place: USA...
CGTTGCTGCTCGACGCCGTGGTGATCGTCGAGCAGCGCCGCGACGACGGGCCGGAGCGGCTCGGCGGCGTCGTTCGCAACCTGAACGACCTCGGGAAGGTCGGCGGCATCAGCCAACAGGATCTCGCGCACGGCAGCGTGGAACTCTTTTGAAGGATAGGGAACGATGGCGATTTCGACGGAACGCAACGCGCAGTGCTGGCGCATCGAGCTCAGCGGACGCTTCGACTTCTCCTGCCGCACCGACTTTCGCGCAAGCTACGTCGACGCGCCCGAGGGCACGCACTTTCAGGTGGATCTGTCGCGCGTCGATTACGTCGACAGCTCCGCTCTCGGCATGTTGTTGCTCCTCCGCGATCGCGCGGGCGACGGTTCGCGCGTCCGCATTTCGGGCTGTCGCGGACAGCCCGAGCAAGTGCTCAGAATCGCCAACTTTCAACGCTTGTTCCGCTTCGAGTGATGTCGACCGACGTGCACGCCCCCCTCGCTCTCGATATCCGCGCTTTCGGCGTCGAGCCGGACACGGAGCTCGGCGCGTTTCTCCGGCGTCGCGGCGCGCGCTGCGACGCCGCCCTCGATTTTGCGCCGAGTCTCGTCGAGGAGGGCGCGGACGTGCTCCTCTTTCGCGGCGATACGCTGCACGTTCTCTCCCTTCTGCTCGCGGCGAAGGAGAGCGTCGCGTGGCGCCGCGTTCCGGTCCTGCTCGTGCTCACGGACGACAGCGCGAAGCGGCGTGAGGCGTGCTCCCGGGCGGGGGCACACCAGTGTTTCGGGGAACCTCCGACCGTCGCCCGCGTCGAGAGTTGTCTCGCGGGGCTCGGCAGGCCCGAGGTCGCGGGCCCGGACACGCAAGCGGGCGGCCAGACGGGGGCGATCAGGATCCGCGAGCTCGTGCTCGCGGTGCGCAGCGTCGCGGACGCCGAGGCCGCCGCGCGATTTTTGGCCGGGTTTTGCCCGCATCCGATGCGTCAGGGTCTCGGCCTCGCCGAGCTCTTCATCAACGCGGTGGAGCACGGAAGTCTCGAGCTCGACGGCGCGGAGAAGCAAGAGCTCCTGCGTGCGGGGCGTTACGCGGAGGAAATCGCGCGCCGCGCTCGAGATCCGCGCTTTTCCGAGCGCGAAGTGACGGTGTGCCTGCGCCGCTTCCCGACGCACGTCGAAGTCGCTTGCGAGGATCAGGGGCCGGGCTTCGATTGGCGTGAGCTCGCCGCGGCTTCGGCGTCGTCGGCGGTGGGGCCGTCGGGTCGCGGCATCGCGCTCGCTCGGGACCTCGCGTTCGATTCGGTCGAGTACGTGGGCCGAGGGAACGTCGTCGTGGCACGCGCGCGCGCGGACGGGCACGGGGCTCCGAGCGGGGAACTCGAGGGCCTGTCGTCTTGGGAGCGCAGCGCACTCGAGCTCCGCGTCGAATGCCTCGAAGCGAGCGCGCTCGGCCCGGACTTCTTCGAGGCCGCGCTCGCGCTCGCCATGGACGTGACGGACGGCAGCGCGGGCTACTTCGTCGCGCTCGACGGCGAACAGCGCTTCACCATTCTCGCGGGTCGCGGGCCGGAGGGGGCGCGCGGCGTCGCGAACGAGGCGGGCGAGGCCAAGCATTGCCCCGATCCGACCTTCGGAAGCGTCCTCGAGACGGGTCGGCCCTTCATCGAGAACGCGCCGCACGCGCTGTGCGACGGTGGGGTCGAGCTCCGCCGCTCGTTGATGGTGCCGGTACTTTACGCCGGTCAACGACTCGGCGTGCTCCATGTCGCGGACAAGCATTCCGCGTTCACGTCCCGAGATGCCCTGCGTCTTCAGACGGTGTCGCAGCGCCTGGCGCCTCTCTTGGCCGCGAGGGTGAGCGCGGCGCTCGCGGCACGGCGGAGCGCGGAGCTCGAACGCGAGTGGTCGAAGTCGCGCGAGGAACAAGAGGTGGCCCGGCACCTCGTCGGTCGACTGCTGCAAGAGGGTTGTCTCGACGCTCCGGGCATTCGCAGTCTGGTCGCGGCCAAAGAGGTGTTCAGCGGCGATCTGGCCCTCGCCGCGCGGTTGCCGAGCGGCGGCTTGCGCTGGATGCTCGGTGACTTCGTCGGCCACGGGCTGCCGGCTGCGATCGGCGGGCTCCCGCTCGCGTCGGTGTTCTACGCGACCACGAAAAAGGGCGTCCCGCTCCACGAGGTCGTCGCGACGATGAACGAACGCCAGCTTGCAACCCTGCCGCGCGGGTTCTTCTGCGCGGCCATCTTGCTCGAGCTCGAAGGCGGGCGCTTGCGCTACTGGAACGGGGGCATGCCGACGGCGTGCTTGCGGCGCGCGACGCGGCGCGCGGTCGAGGAGCTACCGCCGCACGACGTCGCTCTCGGCGTCGTGGCGAGCAGTGAAATGGCTCTCGCGATCGGCGTGTTGGAGATGGGGCCGCAGGATTGTCTCTATTGCTATTCCGACGGACTCGTCGAAACCCGCTCGCCGAGCGGAGAGTTCTTCGGACAGGCGCGTGCCGCGCGAGTGATCGCCGAGGCTCCGCCCGAAGAGGCCTTCGACTCGCTGCTGGCTGCCTTGGCCGCATTCCGCGGCGCGGCGCAGACGGTGGACGACGTATCGCTGGTCGCAGTGACGGGAAAGGCGACGAGCGGGGTCCAAGCCATGAATCCAATGCACCCGTTCGAGCGGTCGTGATGGGCGAATTCGACGAAATCGTCGGTGAGTTCCTGGTCGAGAGCCAGGAGGCGCTAAACCAACTCGATCAGGACCTGATCGCGCTCGAGGAGCGCCCGGGCGACCGGGAGATCCTGGCCCGCATTTTTCGTGCGGTGCACACGATCAAGGGAACGTCGGGCTTCTTCGGTTTCACGAAGCTCGAAACGGTGACGCACGCGGGTGAAACGCTGCTCAGCAAGTTGCGCGACGGCGAGCTCGCGCTGACGCCGGACGCCACGACGCTGCTCTTGTCGATGGTGGACGTCGTGCGCGCCATGCTCGGCACCATCAAGGAGCGCGGGAACGACGGCGAGGGCGAGCACGGCGAGCTCGCCGAGGCGCTCAAGCGCGCCGCGCGCGGCGAGCCCATCGAACCGAGCACGAGCGCGCAGCCGGTCACGCCGGACGTCGCCGTCTCGGTCCCGCCCGCGCCCGCGGCCAAGAGCAAGCGGTCGAAACCGAGCGCGAAGAGCGACGCGACGCGGATCGCGGAAGCCGCCCCGCCGCCAGCGGCCGCGCCGGTCACGGCGAGCGCCGCTCCGAAACCGGCCGTACCCGCGCCGATCGCGGCGCCGCCCGCGGCGGCTCCGGCACCTCGCGCCGCCGCTCCCCGCACCGAGGCCGGCCAGCAGGAGGGCACCGACGTCCGCGCGCCGGCGTTCGACAGCGTGCGCGTCGACGTCGAGCTCCTCGACCATTTGGTCGACCTTGCCGGCGAGCTCGTCCTCACCCGCAACCAGATTCGTCAGCTGCAGGCGCTGCTCGGCGACGGCCAGCTGAGCAGCGCGTCGCAGCGCCTGAACCTCGTCACCCTCGGCTTGCAGGAAGGCATCATGCGCATGCGCATGCAGCCGATCGACAACGTGTTCAGCAAATTTCCGCGCATGGTGCGCGACCTCGCGCGCGCCTGCAAGAAGCTCGTGCGCGTCGAGATCGACGGCAAGAACACCGAGCTCGACAAGAGCCTGATCGAGTCGATCAAGGACCCGCTCACGCATCTCTTGCGCAACTCCGTCGACCACGGCATCGAGCCGCCCGACGAACGGACGCGCCACGGCAAGCATCCGGAAGGCCGCATCCTCGTCCGCGCGGCTCATGCAGGCGGTCAGGTCTGCGTTGAAATCTCGGACGACGGCGCCGGCATCGATCTGGAACGCGTGCGCGACAAGGCCGTGAGTCAGGGCCTCGTGCTCGCGGAACGCGCCTCGCGCATGTCGCGAGACGAGCTCATCAACCTGATTTTTCTGCCGGGGTTCTCCACGGCGAAAGCCGTGACGAACGTGTCGGGGCGCGGCGTCGGCATGGACGTCGTGAAGACGAACGTCGAGCACATGGGCGGCACGGTCGAGGTCGAAACCGAGCTCGGTCGCGGCACGACGTTTCGCATTCGGGTGCCGCTGACGCTCGCGATCATGCCGGCACTGATCGTCGCTTCGGGCTCGGAGCGCTACGCGGTGCCGCAAGCGAGCTTGCAGGAGCTCGTCGTCGTGGACGTCGGTCGCAGTCGTCAGCGCATCGAGCGTGTTCACGGAGCGCCGGTTTATCGTTTGCGCGACAAGCTCTTGCCGCTCGTGTTCCTGAGCGAGCAACTCGCTACCGAGACCCGCGAGCAGAACTTCTTGCGCGCGAAAGCCCACATCGCGGTCCTCTTCGCCGGGGGCAGACAATTCGGGCTCGTCGTCGACCAGGTGTCCGACCAGCAGGAGATCGTGGTGAAGCCGCTGGCGGCCGGGCTCAAGTCGCTGAACGTCTACGCGGGCGCGACCATCATGGGGGACGGGCGCGTCGTGCTGATCCTCGACGTGGTCGGGCTCGCGCAACGAGCGAGCCTGGCGACGAACGCACGCGAGGAAGTCGCGTTCAGCGCGCCGGCCGAGTCCCTCGACGAGGAGGAAGCGCTCACTTCCTTGCTCCTCCTGCGCGGTCCCGACGACGCACGCCTCGCCGTGCCGCTCGCCCGGGTCGCGCGGCTGCACACGCCGCTCGCCGTCGAGATCGAGGAGGCAGCCGGCAACCAGGTGCTCCAGTACGGGGACGAGATCATGCCCGTCGTCGAATTGGCGGGCCTCTTGCCCGAACGCCGCTTGCGCCCCCGGCACGACCTCGCGGACACCAAGCCGCCCGAACGACTGAACCTCGTCGTCGTCTCGGCAGGCGGCACGCACATCGGCATCGCCGTTCACGAGATCCTCGACGTCGTCGACGTGAGGATCAATCTCAAAGGCCCGTCGCGACCCGGAGTCGTCGGCACCATGGTGATCCACGGGCGAGTCACCGAGCTCCTCGATCTCGATCGCGTCATCGAGCAATCGGGCGCCTTGAGCGCCCTCGCGGAGGCGGTATGACCGAACAATACTGCACCTTCGAGCTCGACGGGCTCTACCTCGGGCTCGAGGCGCGCAAGGTGCAAGAAGTCCTGCGCTACCAGCCGGTCACGGGCGTCCCGCTCGCGCCCTTTCCGGTGCGTGGACTCATGAACATGCGCGGGCAAATCGTGCTCGTCATCGACCTCCGGCGCCGCCTCGACCTGCCCGAGGCGCCGGAACACGTGCGACCCGTGAACGTCCTCGTGCGCGGCGGCGACGGGCTCGCGAGCTTGCTCGTCGACCGCGTCGGCGACGTGCTCGAGCTCGCTCCCGAAGCCTTCGAGCCCGTGCCCGACACTCTCTCCGGAACGGCGCGTTCGCTGCTCCGTGGCGCTTATCAGCTCCCCGATCGTCTTCTGCTCGAGCTCGATGCCGAGCAGGCGATCGCTCTCTAGTCACGAGGTCCCATGTCCTGGTTGAACAACTTACACATCCGCACCCGCGTCACTCTGCTGGTCGCCTCGGCCGCCAGCATGATCGTCCTGCTACTCCTCCTCGCGCGCTACACGTTCCAGGAGGTCCGCATCGGGGGCGAAAACTACCAGCGCATCGCGACGACCAAGGATCTCGTCGCGGACATACTTCCGCCTCCGCTCTACATCATCGAAGCGAACCTCGTGGCGCACGAGCTCGTGCTCGACGTGGAGCCCGGGCGGCGCGGCACGCTCGTCGCCGAGGAACAGCGCCTGAAGAAGGAATTCGAGCAGCGCAACGAGTACTGGCGCTCGCACGCACCCGAGGGGCCGACGCGCCGGCTCCTGCTCGAGGACTCCTATCGCAGCGCCATTCAGTTTTTCGTGCTGTTCGAGGGGCCGTTCATGCAAGCCGTCAACGACGGCAACGGCGCTCGCGCGCGCCAAATCCTGAACGACGACATGCGCCCGCTCTACGAGGCGCACCTCGGCTTCATCAAGCAGGTCTCCGTGGCGTCGATCCGCGCCGTCGGCGAAGACGAAGCTTCCGTCGGTGCGACCGCCGCGTCGCGCATGAGTGCGTTGTTCGGCGTGGCTCTCTTCGCGCTCGCGGTGGTGCTCGTGCTCGGCCAGGGCATGGCGCGCTCGATTCAAAAGTCGCTCGACGAGAGCTGCCGAGTCTTCCGCTCGCTCGCCAAGGGCGACCTCACGGTGCGCTTCGAGCGCAAGGCGAACGACGAAGTCGGCTCGATGGCGGAAGCCATCAACCAGGGACTCGACACCATGACGGACGCCCTCCGCGCCATCAGTCAACAGATCGAAGCCCTCGCCTCGGCCTCCGAGGAGCTCACCGCGGTGAGCCAGCAGATGAGCGCGAACGCCGAGGAGACGGCCGCGCAGGCGAACGTCGTCTCCGCGTCGTCCGAGCAGGTGTCACGCACGATTCAAACCGTCGCTTCTTCCACCGAGCAGATGAACTCGGGCTTCCGCGAGATCACGAAGGGCAGCGGTGAGACCGCCACCGTCGTCTCGAAGGCCGTGCGGCTCGCCGAAAGCGCGAGCTCCGCCATGCAGCGGCTGTCGGAGTCGAGCACCGGCATCGGCAAGGTCGTCGAGGTCATCAGTTCGGTCGCCGAACAGACCAACCTGCTCGCGCTGAACGCGACGATCGAGGCGGCGCGCGCCGGCGAGGCCGGCAAGGGTTTCGCGGTGGTCGCCAACGAGGTGAAGGAGCTCGCGGCCGAGACGTCGCGCGCGACCGGCGACATCGCGCGCAAGATCCAGGCGATTCGCGGCGACGCGGGCAGCGCGGTGGACGCCATCTCCGAGATTCGCTCGGTCATCACGCGCGTGAGCGACCTCCAGGCGAACGTGGTCGCGAGCCTCGAAGAGCAGACGACGGCCACGGGCGAAATCACGCGCAGTCTCGCGGACGGGGTGCGCGGCACGAGCGAGATCACGAGCAACATCGGCGCGGTGGCGCAGGCTGCGCGCGGCACGTCGTCCGGCGCCGGTGACACGAAGAACGCGGCGGAAGAGCTGTCGCGCATGGCCGCCGAGATCCGCCGGGTCCTCGGCGGTTTCGCCTATTGAACACGTGTCATGCGGGCCATCGTGGTTGACGACTCTCAGGCGATGCGGAGCTTGCTGAAAAGCGTGCTCGAAGACGCCGGATTCGAGATCGCCGCGGAGGCGGGCAACGGCAAGGAAGCGCTCGAGGTTCTGGAGCGCACGGGTCCGGTCGACTTGATGTTGCTCGATTGGAACATGCCCGTGATGAGCGGGATCGACCTGCTCGAGAAGGTAAGGAGCGACGCGACGTTCGGGCCCATGCTCACGATGATGGTCACGACCGAGGCGGAAGCGCCCCAAATCCTGCGTGCCATCGAAGCGGGCGCCGACGAATACCTGATCAAGCCCTTCAGCAAGCGGGCCATGCGCGAAAAGCTCAGGCTGCTCGGTTTTGCGGACGATGCGGCCTAGCATCGGCGTCCTGATCGTCGACGACTCGGCGGTCGTGCGGAAGATCGTCTCGGAGGCGCTGACGACCGAAGGGGACATCGTCGTCGCCGGCGTGGCGCCGAACGGCCGGATCGCGCTCGAACGCCTCGAACTCCTGCGGCCGGACATCGTCCTGCTCGACCTCGAGATGCCCGAGATGGACGGCCTCGCGACGCTCAAGGTGCTGCGCGAACGCTTTCGCGATCTGCCGGTGGTCGTCTTCAGCACGATGACCGAACGGGGGGCCGCGGTCACGCTCGACGCGCTGGCCGCGGGAGCGAACGACTACGTGTGCAAGCCGAGCGGCGCCGCGAACCTCCAGGCGTCGATGCGAGTCGTGCGAGGCGCGCTGCTCGAGAAGATTCGCGTGCTCGTCGCGCGCGCCCGCGACGCGCGCGAGGTCCGTGTTTCTCAGAGCGCGCCGCGGCCCCTGCCGCCGCCGCCGCCGCTGCCCGAACCCTCGAACGCGCCGATTGCCGCCGTGGCCATCGGGATTTCAGCGGGCGGTCCCGCGGCGCTCTCCGCGGTCGTGCCGCAGATCCCGGCGGACATCGGCGTTCCGATCGTGCTCGTCCAGCACATGCCGGCGACGTTCACGGCGCTCCTCGCGCAGCGGCTCGGAGCGGCGTCTCGGATCCGCGTGCTCGAGGCGACGCACCGCGGCCGGCTCGAGGCCGGAACGCTCTACGTGGCGCCGGGGGACCGGCATTTGACGCTCGGCGCGAGCGGCACGAGCGTGCTCACGCTGCTCGACAGCGGACCGCTCGAGAACGGCTGTCGGCCCGCGGTCGATCCGCTGTTTCGGTCCGCGGCGCAGGTCTACGGCACGGGGCTGCTCGCCGTCGTCATGACCGGGATGGGCACGGACGGAACCCTCGGCGCGACCGAGGTGCGGCGCTCGGGCGGGCACGTTTGGGCCCAAGATCAGGCCACATCGACCATTTGGGGCATGGCGGGGTCGGTCGTGCGCGCCGGGCTCGCGGAGCGCATCTTCAGGCTCGACGACCTCGCCGGCGACATGGCTCGCCTGGTGCGGAAGCACCGTCCGGCCGAAGCGCTGGTCGGCGGACGGGGGCGCGCATGACGCTCGCGAGCGGGGAATTCGAACTGGTGCGAAGCCTGCTCGCTCGTGAGACGTCCATCGTGCTCGTGGAGGAGCAACGCTACTTGGTCGAGTCACGGCTCGCCTCGCTCGCGCGTTCGTCGGGGTTCGACGGCGTCGAAGCGCTCATGACGCGACTGCCGTGCGAGGCGCGCTTGCGGCAGCGCGTGGTCGACGCACTCACGATTCACGAGACGAGCTTCTTCCGGGACCAGCACCCCTTCGAGGCGCTCGAACAAGTCGTCTTTCCCGAGCTTCTGCTGAAGCGTTCGAGCGAGCGCCGGCTCAGCGTGTGGTCCGCGGCGGCCTCCTCCGGACAGGAAGCGTACAGCGTCGCCATGCTCCTGCTCGAGTCCTTCCCGCTCACGAAGAACTGGAACGTGAGCATCGTCGGCACCGACATTTCGGACAGCGTGCTGAGCCAAGCGAGAGCCGGAGTCTACTCGCCGCTCGAAGTGACGCGCGGACTACCGAGCAGGCTCCTGCTTCGGTACTTTCAGCGTAGCCCCGTCGGTTGGATCGCGCGGCCCGAGCTGCGTAAACTCCTTACCTGGCAGGTGATGAACCTCACGCGCATCGAGCCGTCCTTTCTCGGCTTCGACGTCGTGCTCCTGCGCAACGTCCTCATCTATTTCGATCTCGAGACGCGGCGGCGGATTCTGAGCGAGATGGCGCGCCGCGTGCGTCCCGGCGGCTATCTGCTGCTCGGCTCCACCGAGAGCGTCGGCGGCTGCAGGGAGTGGACTCCGCGCGTCGTCGATAAGACGGTGTTTTACACGCGCGCAGTTTGAGCGACTCGAGTGCTTCACTCGAGGCGAATTGCCGCGCCGAGCTCTGAATTCTCGCTCAGGGCGGCCGTTCGATCATCATCGAGTGGAACCCTCGATCTCGAACCCGGGAGCGAACCGACGCCGCGCAGACGTTGCACGTGCGCGCGCGGGGGGCCGGCAACTCCTGCGCATGCTCGCGCTCGCACTGAGCTTCACGGCGGGCGGCTTTCTGAGCTTGGTGAGCGGGCTCGTCGTGCGCGGACCGACGGGGCAGACCGCCATCGTCTGGCTCCCGGGCGCCATCGCGCTCGCGGGACTCTTGAGATGGGGTCGTTCGATGTGGCCCGGGGTTTGGCTGGGCGCTCTCGTGCTCGACGGCGTGATGTCCTCGTTGGAAGCGCCGGCGCTGCCGTTCGCGCCGCACGCCGTCGTCACGCTCGTGCTGAGCGGAGCCATGACGGTGCAGGCGTTGGCCGCGGCCACGTGGCTCGAGCGTCGCGTCGACCCGTCGCTCGCGCTCGACCGACCACGCGCGGTGCTGGGCTTCCTGCTGGCCGCGGTGGTGACCTCCCTCATCGCTTCGACGATCGGCAGTGCGACGCTCGTCCTCGTCGGCGTTCGAAGGCTTCAAAACCTCGCCTACGACTGGCCGTCGTGGTGGGCGAGCGAGGCGATCGGGACGTTTCTCGTCACGCCGGTGCTTTTGGCCTGGACGGCGGAGCCGGCTCACGTTTGGCGTCCACGCCGCTTCCAGGTGACCGTGCCGCTCGTGCTTTCGCTCGTCCTCTCGGCCACGGCGTTCAACAACGCCAACCGCATCGAGGAGGAGCGCGCGCGAGCCGCCCTCGAGCTCAGAGTCGATCACCTTTCGGTCGATCTCGAAAACGAACTCGCCGGCGTCGGTGCCGAGGCGCGCGCGTTCGGCGAGCTCGTGCGGCTCGACGGGGACCGCATGACGGACACGGAATTCCGCGGCATCGCCGCTCGGATCCGCGCCCGCAGGTCTTCGATCAGCGGCGTCGGCTGGGTCAAACTCGTCTCCGGCGCCGAGCGCGACGCGTACGAGGCGCAGCAGGGCGCGATTCGCGAGCTCTCGCCGAGCGGCACGGTGCCGGCGGCCGCTCGCCCCGAGTATTGGCCGATCGAGTTCGTCGCAGGTCCGGGAACCGAGTCGCTCCCTGGAGTCGATTTGGCGTCGGTACCGGGCCGTGGGGAGCTGCTCGACGCGGCTCGACGGAGCGGCGACCTCGTCATGTCCCGGCCGGTCGAGCTGCAGGGCACCGAGGTCGACGCGCTCGGCACGTTGATCGCGATGCCGGTCTACGCGAACGGGACTCGGGACGACGCTCGGCAAGCCCCGCTCGGCTGGGTCGTCTTCGGCGTGCGAGCGGCGCCGCTCTTTCGCGGCCTCGTGGGTCAACCGAGCGTCCGCGGCCTCGCCGTGCGAGTGGTCGATCGCGCGGCGGCGAGCGGCCTTCTCTTCGCCTCGAGCGGCGTGGAAACGACGGCCTCGTCTTTGCCTTACCGTTCGACGCGCGAGGTGAAGAGCGGAGGCCGAACCTGGTCCGTCACGACAGTCCCGACCGAGGCCTACCTCCGGGCGTCGCGCTCGTGGCTCGCGCCGGCCATCTCGGCCGCGGGCTTGGTTTTCGCGGCGTTGCTCTGCGGCTTTCTCTTGGTGATCACCGGCAACGCGGCGACGACGCGCTTCCTCGTCGCCGAGCGGACTCAGGAGCTTTCGGCGACGAACCAGCAATTGCGCGAGGTCATCGCCGTGCAGGAGCGCACCGGACAAGCCTTGAAGGAGAGCGAAGCGCGGCTCCAATTCGCGGTCGAGGAGGCCGGTAACGGCATGTGGGATCTCGATCTCACGACTCATGAACTCTATTGCTCGCCGCGAGTGCTCGAGTTGCTCGGTTACGGTCAGGAGGAGTCGGCGTGGACGCTCGAACGCTGGAACGAGGCCGTTCACCCCGAGGACGCCGCGGATGCCCGTCACCAATTCGAACTGCACCTCGCCGGCGAAACGGCGACGTATGCGTGTGAAATGCGGATGGCTCGGCGCGACGGCACCTACATTTGGTTTTTGGTCAAAGGCAAGATCGTGGGCCGGGATGCCGCGGGACGCGCCCTGCGCATCATCGGGACTCAGATCGACATCAGCGATCGCAAGCGCTCCGAGCAGGAACTCGAGTGCCTGGTGCAGGCGCGGACGCAGGAGCTCGAGCTGGCCAAAGCCGGCGCCGAAGCGGCGAACCGAACCAAGTCGGCCTTCCTGGCGAACATGTCGCATGAGCTCCGCACGCCCATGCACGCCGTTCTCGCCTACGCGCGTCTGGCACTCGAAGCGAAGCTCGGGCCACGCGAACACGGCTTCGTTCTTCGCATCGTGGAGAGCGGCGAGCGCCTGCTGGCCCTCTTGAACGATCTGCTCGATCTTTCGAAGCTCGAAGCCGGCAAGGTGCGCGTCGAGCTCGCGCCGCACGACCTCGAGGCGCTCGTCCGCGAGGTCGGGCGTGAGCTCGAGCCCTTGATTCTGGACCGCGGGCTCACGCTCGCAGTCGAACGTGCGGCGACGTGCAAGAGCGTCACGGCGAACGTCGACCGCGTCCGGATGGCTCACGTTTTCCGCAACCTGCTCGCGAACGCAGTCCGGTTCTCGGCACCCGGCGGCAAGCTGTGCGTCCGCTTTGCGGAACCGGAGTCGAAGGACCTCGGCCCGTCCACGACGGCGGCACTCGCCATCGACTTCATCGACGAAGGCATAGGCATTCCCGAAGGGGAACTCGAGCTCATCTTCGATAGTTTCGTGCAGAGCAGCAAAACCCACACTGCGGCGGGCGGAACGGGGCTCGGTCTGGCCATTTGCCGGCAGATCGCCGCTCTTCACGGCGGCGTCGTCCGCGCGCACAATAACGCCCGTGGCGGGGCGACGTTCACCGTCACTCTACCCAACCAGCTTGCCGGTGCCGAGCCGGCGCGAGAGGTCGCATGAGCAAGACTAGAATCTTGGCCGTCGACGACGATCCGGTGAACCTCGACATCATCCTCGAATCGTTGCGCGACCTGGACTTCGAGATTCGCCTCGCGCACGGCGGGCGCGAGGCGCTCGCGTGCGTCGAGGAGTCGGGGGCACGCTTCGAAGCGGTGATTCTCGATCGCATGATGCCGGATCTCGACGGCCTCGAAGTGTTGGCGCGCATCAAGGAGAACCCGCGCTATCGCGACGTCCCGGTCGTGATGCAGACCGCCGCGGCCGCTCCCGAGCAAGTCGCGGCCGGGCTGCGTGCGGGCGCCTACTACTATCTCACGAAGCCGTACTCGCCGACGGCGCTCCGAGCCATCGTCGGCGCCGCGCTCGAATCGGCGTGCTGGCGGCGGGATCTCTCGAGTCGTGCGCTGGAGTTCGGCGCGCTTCAATTTCTGAACGCCGCCACTTTCTTCGTCCGCACGCTGACCGAGAGCGCCGAGCTCTCGGCGCTGCTCGCTTCGCTCTGTCCGGATCCGGGCAGCGCGCACCTGGGGCTCAACGAGCTTTTGATCAACGCGGTCGAGCACGGCAATCTCGGCATCAGTTACGCCGAAAAAACGCAGCTCTTGAAGGACGACGGCTGGCTCGCCGAGGTCATGCGCCGAGAGCTCTCGCCCGAATACAAGCACCGGCGGGTGCGCGTCGATTTCGAGCGTTCGCCCGGAGCGATGACCTTCACCATCAGCGACGAAGGGCACGGCTTCGAGTGGTCGCGCTTCCTCGATTTCGAGCCGAGTCGCGCCTACGATCCGAACGGCCGCGGCATCGCCCTGGCACGCGCGCGGGCCTTCGACGAGCTCACGTACAGCGGTCGCGGCAACGTCGTCCGCGCGGCGATCTCGCTCACTCGCGATCGCCCGGCGTGAAGCGCGCGCCTCCGGTCAGTTGTCGGTCGAGGGTTCCCGCCGCACGCTCGGCGCGACGGCGGCGCCGTGAAGCTTCGGCGCGGCGCTGTACTCTTGGAGCTTGTACTGAATCTTGCGCACGCTGACGCCGAGGATGTCCGCCGCCTTGCTGGTCGAACCGCCCACCGACTCCATGGTTCGCAAGATGGCGTAGCGCTCGAGATCGTCCAGCGTGGAACCGGGGATCGGCGGCGGGCCGCTCCGGCGCGACGCCACGGCGAAATCGGCCGGCAGGTGCCGCGCTTCGATCGCGGAACCGTCCGCCAGAACGACGGCGCGCTCGATCACGTTCTCGAGCTCCCGCACGTTGCCCGGCCACGAATAGCCGGTGAGGAGCGCCAGCGCTTCGTCGTCGATGACGTTCACGGATTTCGCGTTTTCTTCCGAGTAGCGCTTGAGGAAGTGCGCGGCGAGCGCGGGCACGTCCGAGGTCCGGTGTCTGAGCGACGGCAAGCTCAGGTTGATGACGTTGAGGCGATAGTAGAGGTCCTCGCGGAACGTCCCGAGCGCGACCATTTCCTTGAGGTCGCGGTTGGTCGCGGCGATGACCCTCACGTCCACGTGGATGGTCTGGCTGCCGCCGACGCGCTCGAACTCGCGTTCTTGCAGCACGCGCAGCAGCTTCACCTGCGTGCTCGGCGAGATTTCGCCGATTTCGTCGAGGAAGAGCGTGCCGCCGTTCGCTTGCTCGAAGCGGCCTTCGCGTTTTC
>Ga0335083_10006983_pt1 | contig 13973 bp, 9 predicted proteins | sample Lox_Sample_42_FD_206716 | JGI IMG/M metagenome (GOLD analysis project Ga0335083, IMG submission 206716) | Soil microbial communities from Loxahatchee National Wildlife Refuge, Florida, United States - Lox_Sample_4.2 | ecosystem: Environmental > Terrestrial > Soil > Wetlands | place: USA: Florida...
TTGCAGAAAGCAATACGCTGTTCAACCGTCAGGCTTACGTCGGTGTGCAAAGCGACAAGTTCGGTACGCTGACGCTCGGCCGCCAGTATGACTCCGTGGTCGACTACCTCGCGCCGCTGTCGGCAGCGGGCTACGGTTACGGCAACAATCTGGCGGGTCACCCGTTCGACAATGACAACCTCGACAACTCGTTCTCGATCAAGAACGCCGTCAAGTACGAGAGCGCGAACTACGCGGGCCTGAAGTTCGGCGGCCTGTATGGTTTCAGCAACTCCGCTGGCCAGTTCTCGAACAACCGTGCATGGAGCGCGGGTGCATCGTATTCGAACGGTCCGCTGAATATCGCCGCTGGCTACCTGCAGTTGAACAATTCGCTGAACGGCAGCAACGCGTCGGGCGGCGCGGTTTCGGCCGGCGCAGGCGACAACGCGAACCTCACGGCGGAACTGCAGCGCACGTATGGCGTGGGCACGAACTACACGTATGGTCCGGCGACGGTCGGCTTCGTGTGGACCCACACACAATACGACAACCTGATCGCCGGCGCGCAGAACGGCGTGGGCTTCACGATTCCGACCGGTACGAACCTGCACCTCGACAACTTCGAGCTGAACGGCCGTTACGCGCTGACGCCGGCGCTCGGCCTCTCGGCTGCATACACGTACACGGATGGCAAGTCGAAGGGCGCGACCGGCTCGGGTGATCCGAAGTGGCACACCGTGTCGCTGCAAGCGGACTACTCGCTCAGCAAGCGCACCGACGTGTACGTGGAAGGCGTGTATCAGCATGCGTCGGGCTATATGGCTGACGGCACCGCCAACGTCGCAGCGATCAACTCGCTGTCGCCGTCGTCGACCGGCAATCAGGTGGCCGCGACCGTCGGTCTGCGTCACCGCTTCTAATATTGCTGACGCTTCTGATGTATGTCGAACCGGATCTGCAGGTCCGGCTCGACGACAACGCGCACGGGCTCACGCCACGTGCGCGTTTTTTTACCTGCGATGCCCCGATACACATCGATTCCGGCAACGACCGCAGCTATACTCCCCAGCACGACCGCCTTCCTCTTCGCCGATGCCGCAGTGGCCGCGACGTGGCTGGCTGAACGGCGGTTTCGTCGTGGAGTAGCGGGTGTGGGAGGCCTTGGCCCGGTACGGCCTGGACTCACCGCAATGCACCGTGTACTCCGCCCGTGCACCAGGTTCCCGGGCACGACCGGGAACACCGACGACTGGATCATGAAAAGACTTCTGCTGCTTGCTCCCGCTGTTCTTCTTGCTGCCTGCGGCTCCTCAGGCAATGTTCCCGGAACCACCAGCTCCAGTTCCGCTGCGCCGATGATCTATGTGTCTTCGCCACGCTCTGCCGACTACATCGCCAGTTGCCTCACCGGGCGTCTGCCACGCGTGCAGGCCGAGCGCATCAACGGTTCGACGGAGCTGACCGTCGGATCGGGTTCGCACGGTTCGTATTTCGTCACGCTCACGCCTTCGGGTCGCGGCTCGGTGATCAAGGTGCTCCACCCCGCCGATGCAGCGGACGATCCACCGGAACCGGAAATGCGCTTCGACATCGCGCGCTGCGCGGTTTAGCGGTCTAGCGCTCCGTTTCGGCGTCACGTGCGGAACGTGAGCGCCGGGCAACAGAATCTGCCTGCGCACCTCGCCTGAGGTGCGCGGGTTTTTTTTCACGCTTTCATTCAGGCTTTCGTTTAGCGCGCTCATCTGCGAACATATCCGCCCTTCTTTACGCGGCGCGCGACAACGATGGCATCAAACAAGGCACATCACGCCACCGGCTTTGCGGCTGGCCTCATTGCGGCGGCACTCGTCGCTCACGCTCATGCGAGCGGCCCCTTTCACATGTGGACATTGTTCGCGTTTGTCGGCGGAGTCGCCGGCGGCACCGCCCCCGACTGGCTCGAAGTCGCATGGTGGTCGCGCGCGCGGCGCCTGTGGATCACGCATCGAACGCTCACGCATTGGGGCATCGGCTGGCTCGTGCTGCTCGCGTGGTCGTATCACCTGCTCGGACATCGCTCGTATGCCGCACCGCTCTTTGGCTTCGCTTGCGGCGGTCTGATGCACCTGCTGGCGGACTGGCCAAATCCGCTCGGCGTGCCATGGATCGCAGGCCGCCATTCGCTGAACTGGTGGAACAGCGGTCACTGCGATCTGCTGGTTGTCGGTGCTTCGTGGGTGGCGGCGTGGTTCGTGGTCGGGCACGTCTGGCTGCATGGCGGCCATGGTTTCTGGATGCTGCCGCATCTCAGGATCGGGTAGGGCTGGGGTTATCAACAGATAATGTTGGCAAGGCTGTGGATATCCTGGGCACCACGTAGCCAAGTACTTGATCGAACTGGAAATACGGCGCGTGCTTTCGCAGCATCACTGCGCGACGAACTGGCGCATGCAAGGTTTCGATGCCCGCCCTTCCAACAACCGGGCATCGACCGGCAAACTACCCCACAAACTCCCTCAACGCCGTCTTCATCCGCACCACACCCGTTTCGATATCGCTCACGCCGGGCGCGGCAAACGAAAGCCGCAGCGAAGCATGGTCGACGTTATCGCGGAAGAACGCGACACCTGGCACGAACATCACATTGCTCGCAATACAGGCTTTCAGATACGCCGACGCATCGTGCCCGGCAGCGAGCCTTGCCCAAACGAACATGCCACCGCCCGGCCGATGGAACGCGATGTCGCCACGCAAATGTGTTTCGAGTGCATCACACAGTGCGCCACACTTTTCCGCATAGGCCGCGACGATCTTCGGCAAATGACGCTCGAGCGCGCCCTCGGCGAGATAGTCGGCGGCGATAGCCTGGGTCCACGGCGAACTGCACAGATCGACGGTCTGTTTCGCGACGACACAGCGGCGCAAAATCTCCGCCGGTGCCATCGTCCAGCCGACTCTCAGCCCCGGCGCCACGATCTTCGACAAACTCGAGAAATGCACGATCCAGTCGCGCGCGTGCGGCACATCGGGGGCGAGCGCCAGCAGCGACGGCACCGGCTCACCGGCAAAACGCAGATCGCCGTAGGGATCGTCTTCGACCAGCAGGAAGCGATGGCGCACCGCCAATTCGAGCAACGCAAGGCGTCGCTCGAGCGACAACGTGGCACCGGTCGGGTTGGCGAACGTCGGCACCGTGTACAGCATTTTCGGCTGCGCGGGCAGCGTGCCCGCTTCGAGCAAGGCGGCCAGCGCCTCGACATCGAGCCCATCGCGATCGACCGGCAGCGACACCACGTTCGCCTGCTGCAGCTTGAGCGCCTGCAGCGTCGCGGGATACGCCGGCTGCTCGACCAGCACCACATCGCCCGGCGACACCAGCATGCGCAGCAGCAGATCGAAACCCTGTTGCGAACCGGTCGTCACCATCAGTTCGTCGGGCGCGCAGCGGGCGCCGCGCCGCGTCATCAGCTTCGCGAGTTGGTCTTTCAGCACGGGCAGACCGTCAGTAGGGCCGTATTGCAGACACAGCGTGGTCTGCTTCGACGCGCGCGCGGCCGCCGCTTCGATACCGTCGCGATCGAACAGATCGCTTGCCGGATAACCGCCGGCAAATGAAATCATCCCCGGCTGAGCGAGGTATTTGAAGAGTTCGCGGATCGGCGAGCCGGTCGGCGCTTCGAAGGGGGGCGTGAACGTGTACATGTGTCGATTGTGGTCAGTATCGGCCTGCGCATCAAACGATATAAACGCAGCACGTTGTGACTTTCCGGAATCATCCCTGCCGTGTGCAGAGCAAGGCAGAGCAAACGCAGCGCAAAAAAAAACCCGGCACGAAGACCGGGTTCAGGACACTGCAACCACCCTGGAGAGGTGTTTCGACAACTTCTGTCAGAACGTGCTCACACCACGTTCTTTTCGATGATCGGCCGGTTTTCCAGCACGCGTGCGAAGCCGAGCGACGACAGATCGAGCGAGGTGTATCGGCCATGCAGGATCAGTTCGCTAACCCCGCGCCCGGTCGCCGGCCCTTGCTGCAAACCATGCCCGCTGAAGCCGTTCGCGAAGATGCAGTTATCGACATCCGGGTGATGGCCGATGATCGCGTTCTGATCGAGCACGTTGTACTCGTAGTAGCCCGACCAGCAGTTTTCGACGCGCAACGCTTCGAACTCCGGCACACGGTTCGCCAGGGTCGGCCAGATGACGTCGTCGAAGATCGCGTGATCGACTTCGTCGAGCGGCAGATCGTCGGGATCGTTATCCGCGGCCGGCGAGGTCCCGCAGATATAGGTCTTGCCTTCCGGACGGAAATACACGCCGGTCGGATCGATCAACAGCGGGCAATGCTCGAGCCGCGCCGGCGAACTCACATTGAATATGCTGCGACGGCGCGCAAAGACAGGAAGGTCGATGCCGGCCATGTCCGCGATCCTGCGCGCCCACGGGCCCGCCGCATTCACGACGACGTCGCAATCGTACCTCTCGCCATCGGCCGTCATGACCTGCGTGACGCGCCGGCCGTCGCGGCGCAATGCGGTCACATCGGCGGCGACGTAGCGCGCGCCGAGCGACTGCGCCTTCTTGCGCAGCGCCTGGACCAGACCGTAGCCATCGAACCAGCCTTCGCCGCTTTCGCCATAAGCGCCCGCCACGAGGTCTTCCGTGTTGAGCCACGAAAAGCGCGCCTGCAGCGCAGCGCGGTCGAGCAGACTGATATCCGCGCCGAGACTTTTCTGCAGCGCGTGATTCTCGCGCAACGTATCGAGCCCCGCAGGCGTCGCGAGGAAGAGGTAGCCGCCTTCGTGCAGATCGATCGATGGCTGGGCACCGTCGACTTCGAGCCGCGCGCCGATCGAGCGCAGAAACTCGATGCCGTACAGCGACATCTGGATCGACAGCGGCGTGGAAAACTGCTGACGAATCGACGCTGCCGAGAGCGCCGACGACGAACGCGCATAGGTCGGATCACGCTCGATGACCGTCACGCTCACTGAGGGATCGGATGCGCGCAGAAAATACGCGATCGAACTACCAATGACACCACCACCGACGACTACGACTTTCGAACTCACGTCATGCTCCACGGTCAGGCCGGCGCAGGACGCACGTAGCGCACGCCCTGCCTCACAGGTTGAAAAGGTTCGCGCGTCACCGTTCGCGCCGCGTCGGCAAACCGGCACGGCGAGCGGCGCGAAGGTGGCGTTCAGCCGATATTGAAGTCGATGCCCTGGGCGAGCGGCAGCGCCGACGAGTAGTTCACGGTATTCGTCGCGCGGCGCATATAGGCTTTCCATGCGTCGGAACCGGATTCGCGGCCGCCGCCGGTTTCCTTCTCGCCACCGAAGGCTCCGCCGATTTCCGCGCCGCTCGGCCCGATGTTGACGTTGGCGATACCGCAGTCGCTGCCCGAATCCGACAGGAAGCGCTCGGCTTCGCGAAGGTCGGTCGTGAACACGCACGACGACAGACCGTGCGAGGCCGCGTTATTCGCCTCGACTGCTTCGGCGAAATCCTTGTAGCGCAGCACATAGAGGATCGGCGCGAAGGTTTCCTTCAGCACGATGGACGTTTGCGACGGCATTTCGACGAGCGCCGGGCGCACGTAGTAGCCGTTTTCGAAACCCTTCACCTCGACTCGCTCGCCGCCCGTGACCTTGCCGCCTTCGCTCGCAGCCTGCTGCAGCGCTTCCTGCATGCGGGCGAACGATTGCTTGTCGATGAGCGGGCCCATCAGCGTGCCCTTCTCGAGCGGATTGCCGATCGGCACCTTCGCGTACAGTTGCTTCAGGCGCTCGACGGTCTGCTCATACACGCTCTCGTGCACGAACAGACGGCGCAGCGACGTGCAGCGCTGACCCGCCGTACCGACTGCCGAGAACAGGATGCCGCGCAGCGCGAGTTCCTGATCCGCGGTCTGCGTGACGATGCCCGCATTGTTGCCGCCGAGTTCGAGCAGCGAGCGGCCAAAGCGCTTTGCCACTTCGACACCGACCGTGCGGCCCATTTCCGTGCTGCCGGTCGCGCTGACGATCGAGGCGCGCGGATCGGCGACGAGCTTCGCGCCGACGTCACGGCCACCGTTGATGACGGCCGTGAGACCGGCCGGCGCATCGCCGAATTCCTTCAGCGCGTCGTTCAGGATCTGGTCGACGGCAAGCGCGGTCAGCGGGGTTTTCTCGGACGGCTTCCACAGCACCGCGTTGCCGCACACGAGTGCCAGCGCCGCGTTCCACGACCACACGGCCGCCGGGAAATTGAACGCGGAGATCACGACACAGGTGCCCATCGGATGCCACGTTTCGGCCATGCGGTGACCCGGACGCTCGGAGGCGATCGTCAGGCCGTAGAGCTGGCGCGACAGGCCGACGGCGAAATCGCAGATGTCGATCATTTCCTGCACTTCGCCGAGTCCTTCCTGGAGGATCTTGCCGGTTTCGAGCGTGATGAGGCTGCCGAGCGCCTGCTTCTTTTCGCGCAGACGGTTGCCGAGCAGGCGCACGAGTTCGCCGCGGCGCGGCGCGGGGACATCGCGCCATACGGTGTAAGCCTGTTTCGCCTGAGCAAGCGCAGCATCGACTTCAGCGACGGTGCGGCTGGCGACCCGCCCAATCAGTTCACCCGTAATCGGCGAATGGACGGCGATGTCGCCTGCTTCCGCGAGGCGGGCAATGCCGAGGTCGGCGAGGATGGTCGAAGCGTTCATGAGCAGAGTCCTTTGATTTCCAATACGAAACAAAAGTAAGTTCGGAAACTATACACGCGGGGTTTTATGGCGGCAAGCCCGAGAAAGGCCTGAGGCGCAATAGTCCAAGGCTGAAGTACGTGCACCGGGAATTCGGAGGACGCCGTACGGCACGGGACACGGCGCCGCCGAGCGCCGTCCGCGCGTCGCGTCAGTTTCTTATAGGAAAACATCAAGGATGTCCGGTCCGTGTGCGAACCTCACGCCGTACCCGAAGCATTGCCGTTCGTCGAGCCCTCGCACGAACCTTTCCTCGATCTATCTCAAAAATAATGCGCACTTCCTTTCGAATTCATCGGAGGAATGTTTTGTAATATTCATCGAAAAGAGGATCGGAGCCCCTACAATTTCTTAGACGAAACAGGACGCGATCCGAATACAGATCCGAGTCGATTCCTGTTCACGAAAGGTGGGAAGAGAGCCCCTGTTCACGCGCTTTTCAAGGAATTTCGATCGATGCCGTAGTGCTAGTCTCAAGAAATAGCGAAATTCAAATCTGATGCAGTAGACTTCGCGCAATACCTGTCCCGGCGTCACGGCGCCATTACGCAATAATTTCCGATTTTCGGTAACGCATGCGGATCATTTCGCCTGAATCACCGGCAATCTCCGGAACCTATGGCCCCTATCGTCGACTACCTGCTGGACCGTCAGATCGCTCCGCAATGGCGCGGTGTGCTCACCGCGCTCGCGGCTGAGTTTGAAACGCAACTCGGGCCGGATGAACTGCGCCAGCTGATGTACCGCGTCGGCAGCCGGTTCGCGCTCGCGCACCCGCTCCCCGCGTGCGGCTCGACCCTCGACCTCGCCGATGCGCTCAACGCGCAGTGGCAGGCAGCCGATTGGGGGTTTGTCGAGCTTGCAGACGAGGCGCAATATCTTCGCATCGTGCATTACTGTGCGCCGTTGCTCGCATTCGGCAGCGAGGCGCTTGCCTGGACGCCCGCTTTTTTGCAGGGCGTCTACCAGACCTGGCTTGCGGCGCTCGGCGCAGAGGGATTGTCGGTAGTGCAGACCAGCGACTTCACCGAAGACGCGGCTGTCGAGTTTCGCCTCGCCCACCAGCAGGCTTAGAGTGGGCTCGGTTGGGCCTCGATAGGGCCGTGAGAGTGGCCTGGCAGCAGCCTGGACGCGGGTTGCGATGCGCCGCGCCGCCCGGGCAGTCAAGCAGTGAACATCAACCCGATTCGTCAACGATCGCCGCAGAGAACGGCGAGGCAGTAGAAAGATACGCAGGTCATCACCAGGACAGCAGCAACATGACACTTTCGCGCGACATCGAAACGCTATTCGATCACTTCGGCGGCAACGCCCAGGACTACCAGGAGATCGGCCGGGAAAACGAAGCACGCACCGCACGCACGCGGTGGCCGCTGCTCGTCACACTCGACCTGAGCCAGCCGTCGATTCCGGTGGTCGCGCAACGACATGGTGGCGCGTCGGCTTCGACGTCAGGCGAAACAGCCGGCGACGATCCGTCCGGCGAGACCGCTACGCCGCTCCCGCGCGGCAAGGTGCCGCTTCTATCGCGTCCGCATCGGCGCGACGTGCCGCCCGTCGACAACGTCAAGCTGCCGCCGGCGATGCCCGCCGGGGCCTTGCGGTTTTCCTCGGTGCCCGAGGCCGTCGTTGCGGCCGATGCTGCCGCCAATGTTTCGCCCGCTTTCGTGTCCGCGCCGGCTGCCGCCGCGCCGCAGCCGGCTCCTGCCGTACCAGCCGTTGAGCGGAAGCTCGCGCCGGCGGCAAGGCATGACGCTGCCGCCAGCGCCCCCGGTCCTGTTATCGCACCCGCTATCGCTCCCGCTTTCGCTCCCGTTGTCGCACCGGCCGCCGCGCTGCAGCAGCGCAGCTTCGGCCCCTCCGCGCGAGCCGACGTGCCGCGCACGCCCTCGTTTGCACCTGCCGCATCTCCCGTGACACGAACTGCGCCGGCAACGGCTTCGCGCCCCGAGGCACCCTCGATACTCGGCAAGCTGTTCCAGGCGCCCGCCGCCGCGGCCCCGCAGCCGGCGGCATCGAACGCCGCACCTGTCGCCCTGCCGGCGCTCTTCGAGCGCCTGCGCAACCCGGTGGCGCCTGCCCGTACTGCCCCCGCCCCTAGCGTCGGGCGCGACACGCCTCCCCCTGCCAGCAACGCCTGGCTCGTTCGCGGACCTCGTCGCCCATGAAGGTCATCGCTGTCGTATCCGCCAAGGGGGGTGTCGGCAAAACGACACTGGCGGCCAATCTCGCCTCCGTGCTCGCCACGCGTGGCCGTCGGGTGATCGCGGTCGATCTCGATCCGCAGAACGCCCTGCGGCTGCATTTCGGCGTCGGGCTCGACAGCATCGATGGCCTTTCACGCGCCACGCTGAGCGGCGACGCCTGGCAAACGGTCATGATGGACGGCGTCGACGGCGTCACCGTGCTGCCTTACGGCGCGCTCATCGAAGACGACCGGCGGCGCTTCGAAGCACATCTCGAACACGACCCGCTGTGGGTCGCCCAGATGCTGGCGTCGCTGCGCCTCGACGCCAACGACATCGTCATCATCGACACGCCGCCGGGCTCGTCCACGTACACGCGCAGCGCGCTCAGCGCCGCCCATTTCGCGCTCAACGTCGTGCTCGCCGACGCGGCTTCGTATGCGGCCATCCCGCAGATGGAGCGCATGATCGAAGCCTATGCCGCGCCGCGTCCGGATTTCGGCGGCGAAGGCTACGTGGTCAATCAGGTCGATCAGTCGCGGCAACTCAGCAAGGACGTGCTGAAGGTCTTGCGCCAGCTGCTCGGCGTGAAGCTCTTTCCCGGCGTCATCCATGCGGACGAGGCCATGAGCGAATCGCTCGCCTGCGATACCACGCTGATTCACTACGATCCGTTGAGCCAGGCCGCCGCCGACCTGCGTGCCTGCGGCGACTGGCTCCTCGCGGCGATCGATCAGACCGGCATGGCGAGCGGCAACGTGCCAAGGAACGTCGCATGAGCACCACTTCATCCGGCAACGACGCGCCCGCCAGCCCGAGCTCGCGGCTCGAACGTTTCGCCGACTCGCGCTTGTGGGCCAGCCGGCCGGTGACGATCGTGCTCACCGGGTTCGCGCTCGTCGCGCTGTACTTCGTGTTCACGGTGCCGCTCGCGTTCTCCGAGCAACTGACATTCGCGACCTGTTGCTTCATCTGCGCGCTGCTGTTCCGGCGCCTGCCAGGCCGCTACGCGACGATCGTGATGATCATGTTGTCGGTGGTCGCGTCGGGCCGCTACATGTACTGGCGCCTGACCAGCACCACCTACTGGGAGCACCCGCTCGACGCCGCGTGGGGTCTGCTGCTGGTCGCGGCCGAGCTCTACTCGACCGTCGTGCTGATGCTCGGCTACTTCCAGACCGCGTGGCCGCTCAAGCGCAAGCCGATGCCCCTGCCGGCTTCGCGCGACGCCTGGCCGACCGTGGACGTCTTCATCCCCACTTACAACGAGCCGCTGTCGGTCGTCAAACCGACCATCTACGCAGCGCTCGCCCTCGACTATCCAACCGACAAACTGTCCATCCACGTGCTGGACGACGGCCGCCGCCCGGAATTCAAGGCGTTCTGCGAAGAAGTCGGGGTGCACTGGACGATCCGCACGCACAACCGCCATGCGAAGGCCGGCAACATCAACGAAGCGCTGAAGATCACCAACGGCGAATATCTGGCGATCTTCGACTGCGATCACATCCCCACCCGCTCATTCCTGCAGATCGGCCTCGGCTGGTTCCTGCGCGACAAGCTGCTGTCGATGCTGCAGACGCCGCACCATTTCTTCTCCGCCGATCCGTTCGAGCGCAACCTCGGCACCTTCCGCAAGGTGCCGAACGAAGGCGAACTGTTTTACGGCCTCGTGCAGGACGGCAACGACCTGTGGAACGCCACCTTCTTCTGCGGCTCGTGCGCGCTGTTGCGCCGCTCGATGGTCGAGGAGATCGGCGGCATTGCGGTCGAGACCGTCACCGAGGACGCGCACACGGCGCTCAAGCTGCACCGGCTCGGCTACACAACCGCGTATCTGGCGATCGCGCAAGCCGCCGGGCTCGCCACCGAAAGCCTGTCGGGCCACATCGGCCAGCGGATCCGCTGGGCGCGCGGCATGACGCAGATCTTCCGGATCGACAATCCGTTGACCGGCAAGGGCCTGAAAATCGGCCAGCGGCTGTGCTACCTGAACGCGATGATGCACTTCTTCTACGGCATCCCGCGTCTCGTGTTCCTGACCGCGCCGCTGTCGTACCTGTTCTTCGGCGCGCATGTGATCGAAGCCGCCGCCAGCACGATCGCGATCTACGCGCTGCCGCACATGATGCATGCGAGCATCACCAATTCGCGCATGCAGCGGCTCTTTCGCCATTCGTTCTGGGCAGAGGTATATGAATCGGTGCTGGCTTCGTATATCACCGCGCCGACGCTGCTCGCGCTGATCAACCCGAAGCTCGGCAAATTCAACGTGACGGCCAAAGGCGGCCAGATCGAGAAGAACTACTTCGACTGGGCAATCTCGCGGCCTTATCTGTTCCTGCTGCTGTTGAACCTGGTCGGCTTCGTCGCCGGCCTCGTGCATATCTACCTGAACCTGCACGTGCGCAGCGAAGTACAGACCACCGTGCTGAACCTGGCATGGACCGGCTACAACATGCTGATCCTCGGCGCGAGCGTGGCCGCGGCGAGCGAGCGCCGGCAGATTCGCGCCGTGCACCGCGTGGCGATGAAAATGCCGGTGATGCTGAAGTTCTCGACCGGCCGCACGCTGGCTTGCGAGACGATCGACTACTCGGAAGGCGGCGTCGGCGTGGCGCTGCCGAACGGCATTCAAGTGCCGATGCACGAGCGCGTGACCGTGTCTCTGTTTCGTGGCGACGAGGAATATACGTTCCCCGCCACGGTCGGCTTCACCGCGCCCGGCCGGGTCGGCTTGCGCTTCTCGGAGATGACGCGCGAGCAGGAATACGAGTTCGTCAAGTCCACCTTCGCCCGGGCCGACGCCTGGATGGGCTGGGCCGAGGGCCGCAAGCAGGACACACCGCTGCGCGGTCTGTCGCATGTGCTGCTGGTCGGCGTGCGCGGCATCGCCGGCCTGTTCGAACATCTCTACGAAGACCTGCGCGGCTGGATGGGCAACCGCCCAAGCGACGTCGAAAAGCTGGAAACGAAAAAAGACTGACTTATGGGCAAAGGGATTGCGCAGATACAGACCCAACACTTGCAAGGCGAGCGCGGCATGACGGGATGGACAACGCGCTTGCGTTCGCGCCGGCTGGTCCGCGGCCTCGCCTGCTGGCTGGCTTTACAGAGCGCCGTCGCGGCGCCGCTCGCCGCAGCCGCCGACTTCGTCGCCAGTTCGCCGCGGGCGGTCGCGCCGCCTGGCACACCGGTTGCCACCGGCGTGGGCAACGTACCCGCCCCAAGCGCCGCGGTACCGCTCGATCCGAACGCGATCAGCCAGCCCGCGCTGGCCACGCCGACGCCCGCACTCGCGGCGGAGTCGGTGAAAGCGCTCGGCATCAGGACGCCGACCACCGCGGAGCCAGGCACGCTGGTGCCGGGCGGCCGCCGCCAGACGCTGACCTTCGCCGATTTCGGCGCGCTCGATCCGCTGCAGTTGCGCGGCACCGAAGGCCAGAACGGCATCGCGTTCTCGGTGCGCAGCGATGAAGTCGTGACCGGCGCGATCCTGCATCTGATCTATAGCTACTCGCCGGCGCTGCTCCCGGCCATCTCGCAACTGAAGGTGCTGGTGAACGGCGAAACCGTCGCCACCCTGCCGGTGCCGCGCGAGCAGGCGGGCATGCTGGTAGCGCGCGACGTCTCGATCGATCCGCGCTTCATCACCGAGTTCAACCACCTGAACATACAGTTGATCGGCCACTACACGCAGCAATGCGAAGACCCGGCCAACTCGTCGTTGTGGGCCACCGTCAGCAATGCCAGCTCGCTCGATCTGACCTACGCGTCGCTCACCAGCAAGCCGGATCTGGCCGCGCTGCCGCTGCCTTTCTTCGATCGCCGCGACGTGCGGCGCCTCGAATTGCCGTTCGTGTTCCCGGCCAAGCCGGGCGCCGAGACGCTCGAGGCGGCCGGCATCGTCGCCTCGTGGTTCGGCGCGCTGGCCGGCTATCGCGGTGCGCGGTTCCCCGCTCAGATCGACGAGGCGCCGCTGTCGGGCAACGCGGTGGTCTTCGCCACGGATAGCCAGCGGCCCGCCGGCGTCGCGATTCCGGCGATCTCTGGGCCGACCATCGCGGTCGTCGACCGCGAAGCGCCCGCGCGCGGCAAGTTGCTGCTGGTGCTCGGGCGCAACGAGGCCGAACTGAAGACCGCTGCAAAAGCACTCGGCATCGGTCAAAGCGTGCTGTCCGGCCAGAGCGCGACGATCACGCAACTGAACGAGCTTAGCCCCCGTGTGCCGTACGATGCGCCGAACTGGCTGCCCACCGAACGGCCGGTGCGGTTCGGCGAGCTGGCCGAACCGCGCGATCTGACCGTGAGCGGCTACGACGCCGACGCCGTGCGCGTGAACCTGCGCGTGCCGCCCGACCTGTTCATGTGGCACACGAAGGGCGCGCCGATCGACCTGCGCTACCGCTACACGGTGCGGCCGGCGCCAGACCGCTCGTCGCTGAACATCGGCATCAACGACGGCTTCGTGCAGGCACTGCCGATTCCGGCCCGGCCCGCATCGGTCTTCGACCTCGGCCGCTATTTCAACAACATCCTGCCGGACAGCACCGCCGACGCGCGCCGCACGGTCTATATCCCGCCGCTGCTGCTGACGCCGCGCGCGCAGTTGCGGCTGCACTTCTTCTACGACATTCCGAATACCGGCGAATGCCGTGGCCGGTTGCTGGAGAACGTGGTGGGCTCGATCGATCCGAATTCGAGCATCGATCTGTCGTCGTTCCCGCATTACATGGCGTTGCCCGATCTGGCGGCGTTCGCCAACAGCGGCTTCCCGTTCACGCGGATGGCGGACCTCTCCGAGACCGCCGTGATCCTGCCGCTCGAAGCGGATTCGAGCGACTACAGCCTGTACCTGCTGGAGATGGGCCGCATGGGTGCGTCGACCGGCTATCCGGTCAACGGCGTGACGGTGGCCACGGCCGACCAGGTCGACCAGTTTGCCGGCAAGGACCTGCTGATTCTCGGCGCGCCCGGCCGCCAGCCGCTGCTGCAACGCTGGGCCAAAGCGATGCCGTTCTCGAGCGACGGCGATTCGCGCACCTTCGAGCTGTCGGACATCGTCTTCAAGCTGCAAGACTGGT
>Ga0335083_10006984_pt1 | contig 13972 bp, 18 predicted proteins | sample Lox_Sample_42_FD_206716 | JGI IMG/M metagenome (GOLD analysis project Ga0335083, IMG submission 206716) | Soil microbial communities from Loxahatchee National Wildlife Refuge, Florida, United States - Lox_Sample_4.2 | ecosystem: Environmental > Terrestrial > Soil > Wetlands | place: USA...
GGATAATTTCGGGTGGCAGAATGCGCTTTTGATTTTCGCCGGCGTCACCACGCTGATCGTGCCGCTGGCGCTGGCGCTGGCGACGCCGCGCAAAGCGGCAACCGTCACGCAGGCCGCGCCGCTGCCCTCGCAGTCGTTCCGCCAGGCGATGGCGGAAGCCTTCGGCCATCGCTCCTATGTCCTCCTGGTGCTCGGCTTCTTCACCTGCGGCTTTCAGCTCGCCTTCATGACGGTGCACCTGCCGTCCTATCTCATCGACCGCGGCCCATCCGCCGAGATCGGCGGCTGGACGCTCGCCACCATCGGCTTGTTCAACATCGTCGGCTCGCTCGGCTCGGGCTATCTCGGCAACCGGATGCCCAAGCGCTACATCCTCTCTGCCATCTATTTTTCGCGCGCGCTGGTCATCGCCGTGTTCATCACGCTGCCGCCGAGCCCGCTCGCCACGATCATCTTCGGCGCGGTGACCGGGCTGCTGTGGCTGTCGACCATTCCGCCCACCACCGGCCTGGTCGCGGTGATGTTCGGCACGCGCTGGCTCGCCATGCTCTACGGCTTTGCCTTCTTCAGCCACCAGGTCGGCGGCTTCCTTGGCGTCTGGCTCGGCGGCTACGTCTTCGACACTTACGGCTCGTATAATCCGGTATGGTGGCTGTCGATATTCTTCGGCGTCGCCTCGGCGATCATCAACCTGCCCATCGTCGAGCGGCCGGTCGGGGAGCCTGTGCTGTCGCCGGTCTGAGGCTTGCGCCGCGTGCGTGAGCGCGCCACAAATGGCCCCGCGTAAGCCGGGAGCAAGAGCGTGGGCACCTTCAAGGCAATCGTGATCGAGAAGTCGGACGGCGGCACCAAGGCGGCGCTTGCCGATTTCGACGAAGCGGGTCTCATGGACGGCGACGTCACCGTCCGCGTCGAGTATTCGACGCTCAACTACAAGGACGGGCTTGCCGTCACCGGCAAGGCGCCGGTGGTGCGCCGCTTCCCCATGATCGCCGGCATCGACTTCGCCGGCACGGTGGAGGCCTCGAGCAACCCGGCTTGGAAACCAGGCGACAAGGTCATCCTCAACGGCTGGGGCTGCGGCGAGACCCATCTCGGCGCCTACGGCGAGAAGGCGCGCGTCAAGGGCGACTGGCTGGTGCGGCTGCCCGCGAGCATGAGCACGCGCGAGGCCATGGCGATCGGCACAGCCGGCTATACCGCGATGCTCGCGGTCATGGCGCTCGAGGGCCACGGGCTTAAACCCGCAAGCGGTCCGGTCGTGGTGACCGGCGCCGCCGGCGGCGTCGGCTCGGTGGCCATTGCCATCCTCAGCCGTCGTGGTTTCACCGTGCACGCGGTCACCGGGCGGCCGCAGGAGGCGGATTATCTCAAAGGTCTCGGCGCCGCCGAGATCGTCGAGCGCAAGGAGCTCGCCGGGGCACCGCGGCCGCTCAACAAGGAGCGCTGGGCGGGCGGCATCGATGCCGTCGGCTCGACGACGCTCGCCAATCTCCTGTCGATGACCCGCTACGGCGGCGCGGTGGCCGCCTGCGGCCTTGCCGGCGGCATGGACCTGCCCGGGTCGGTCGCCCCTTTCATTTTGCGGGCGGTGAGCCTTTACGGCATCGACTCGGTGATGTGCCCGCTGGCGAAGCGGCAGCAAGCGTGGAAAAGGCTGGAAACCGATCTTGACCGCCAGAAACTTGCCCAAATGACCGGTGAAATTCCGCTTTCCGGGGTATTCGACGCCGCCCCGCGCATCCTGGCCGGCGAGGTCAGGGGCCGGATCGTGGTCAAGGTTGGGTAAACATGTTCAGGATTTGTCGACGAACGCCGGGCATAATGGGCTAGGCTTGGTAATACGGGCCCGACGGCCGGCCCTTCGCCGGCCGCCTGTTGTGTAACGGTAGCGTTCGCGTCGGAGTGGGGTGATGGTTCGTGGTCTTGCGTTGCTCATCGGCCTTGCGGCCGTGACGCCGGCCTTGGCCGGCGAGATGTCGGCGGAAGAGGCACGGCATTTCGTCGTCGGCAAGGTGTTCAGCTATACCTGTTTTGAAGGCACCCGCGGCAAGGGCCGTGTGCTCGCCGATGGCGCCGTCGTCGGCTCTATCCAATTTCAGGGCTCGGGCCCCGTGCGCTACGCGGCGCTGCCGCCGAATACGCTGCACGTGAGCGGCGGCTCGGTCTGCGCCACGGTGCGTGGCCTGCCGTTCCAGCCGTGTTTCGACCTCGAGCGCACGAGCTTCAACAGCTTCCGCGGCTCGGTCTCGGGCTTGGGCTTTGCTTATTGCGATTTCACCCACCATGACGGCCGCGCGACCTTGGTGCGCCGGACCAGCAACGAGCACCCGCTGAAGCTGCGGCCCTCGCTCAGCGCCAACAACAATTAGGTCTTCGCCGGAAAGATCATGCACGTCGTCGTGGCGTGCGCGTAAAGCTTGCCGGCGCGGTCTTTCAGCTCGGCGTCTGAGGTCGCGAGATTGCGGCCGCGGTGGATGATGCGGCCTTCGGCGCGCACCGGCCCGGTGTCCTTGCTGAGCGGGCGCACGAAATTGACCTTGATCTCCAGGGTGGTCCAGGCCTCGCCTTTAAGAAGCGTCGAGAACACGGCGCAGCCGGCCGCCGAATCGAGCAGCGTCGCGGCGAAGCCGCCGTGCACCGTGCCGATCGGATTGTAGTGGCGAAATTCCGGCACGCCTTCGAACACGGCGCGGCCCTTGTCCGCCTCGATGAGATGGAAGCCGAGCAACTCGCTGATCGGCGGCTGCGGCAATTCGCCGGCGATGATCGTCCTGAGAAAGCCCAAGCCGTCGTGGCTGGCTAGCGCCTCGGGCGTCACCACGCCGTATTTCTTCGCGCTCAATCTTGAGCCTCCCGCCTGCATTTGCATGGCCGATCTAGCCGAATTGGTTGGGCGGAACAAACGCCTCAGGACACGCGTTTTTTGTTGCGGAGGCGCGATATGACGCTGATTTATTTGTACTTTCTGCTCGCCTTTCTGGTGGCCGTGATCGCCATGATTCGCGGCCGCTCCGGCCTGCCGTGGTTTCTGATTGCGGTATTCCTGACGCCGCTCATCGCCGGACTTGTCCTGCTGGCGCTACCCAAGCTCCAGCCGGCCTACTGGTATTCCGAATGGGAGGATCGGTCGCTGCCGCCCGGCGTCATCCCGATGCCGGCCAATTCCAAGCTCCGCATCGTTCCGCGTTTCCGCAACCCCTACGAGCAGAGAGCGTGTGAGATCTTCGTCAACGGCGCCAAAGTCGGTGTCGTCGAGCCGGGCGCGGTCGGTGACTTCGCCGTCCCCAGCGGCCGGCTCTCGGTCGAGGCCTGCATGGATTGGGCGGAAAGCGAGCCTATCACGGTCGATACTGCGCCAGGACAGCGAGTCGACCTCGAGGTCACCAACCACGGCGGCGCGCTGTTGGCGCTGTGGGCAAAGGCCTTCCCCACCGACAGCTATCTCTCGCTGCACCGCGCGCCGCCACTGCCCGCGCGCGAAGCGGCCTAAGGCGCAACGAGTGTCGGTCAAGACGGTGAGTCGATCACGGTGCCGGGCCTGCTATGTTCCGGCATCAGGTTCTTGGCGATCGTAAAATATCGTTGGGCGCCGGGTTCGTCGCCTTTGGCGCGCAGCAGCAGTCCGTAATTGTAGTGTGCTTCTGGGTCGGAAGGACGAAGCTTGAGCGCCCGCTGATAGTGCGGCTCGGCCTCATCGAGACAGCCCTGCGTATGCAAAAGCGCGGCGAGATTGTTGTGCGCCTCGGAATAGTCCGGCCACAGCGCCAGCGCTTGCTCGTAGTGTTTCTGTGCGGCTACGACCTGGCCGATGTCTTCCAGAAGCAGGGCGAAGTTGTAGTGCGCTTCGGGATAGCCGGGCCGGAGTCGCAACGCTTCGCGGAAATGCTCGCGCGCTGCCACAGGTTGGCCTGTTTGATGCAGAAAGACGGCACAATCATTGCGAGTTTCAGCGGAGTTCGGGCGAATTTCAAGCGCTCGCTCATAGGCCCGCGTAGCGCCGGCCTTGTCGCCGCGCAGCTTGAGAACGTTCGCCAGCGCGTGATGGGCTGCCGCATAGTCGGCGCGCTGCTCGATTGCTTTGGCGAGATGATCGGCAGCGCCGGTAAGCTTGCCTTGCGAAGCAAGCAGCAGCCCGTAATTGTAGTGCGCCTCGGGATACATCGGACGTGCCTGCAGCGCATCGCGGTAGTGCGCGGCGGCTTCCTGCTCTTGTCCGAGGTGGCGCAGGACCACCGCCAGGTTGTTGTGCGCCTCCGCGTAGTCAGGGCGAAGTTTCAGGGCCTCGCGGTACCAGTGGGCTTCTTCCTCGTGCTCAGAGCGTGACGATCCTGCCGACGCGAGCGCCCGCAGAAAGGCGTCCTCGGCCGATGCCTCATCGCGTACGTGCTCCTTCAGCGCCCGCCGGTCCACCGCGACCACGCGATAGAGGATGCGCTCCGAAAGGTGATCGCCTTTGAGCGTGAACCGGCCGGCCGTTTCATAGGCATAGAGGGCGAGATCGAGCAGTTCCAGCACGCTCTCGGTAATGAATAGTGATCCCGCCTCGGCGGCGCTTTCCACGCGCTTGGCCAGCCCAATCGCGCGGCCGATCCATGAAGCGCCCTGTTCAAGCGGCGTGCATTCGCCGTAGTGGCAGCCGAGGCGAAGCCTCAGATCGTTGTCCGGTTCGGCGGTGCGAAGGCCGTCCCAAGCGTCGATGAGGGAGAGCGCAAATTGAATCGCCACATCCGCGCTCGGGAATAAGAAAAGGTGCCCGTCGCCGGTGAAATTCTGATGCGCGGCGCCGAAGCGGGCGGCCTGATCTTCGGCGGTTTGGCGATAGGCATCGACCAGCGCGACCGTCCGCTGTGCCGGCAATGCATTCCACGCGTCCGAATGCCGCTCAAGGTCGGAAAAAACCGCTGCATAAAATTGCTTCGGCACGGCTGGACTCCCCGCCCCGCGATATTTGGCATATTATCGTTGCGAATTGCCGTGAGGGAGAGGGGCGAATGCCGAAATACATGGTTGAGCGGCATCTTCCGGGCTTCAAGGCCGAGCAATTGCCCGGTGCAGCAGGCTTGGCGAAGCGGGCCACCAGTGAAATGGCCAAGGAAGGCGTGCCGGTGCGCTACCTAGGGTCGACCTTCGTGCCCGGCGAGGAGCGCTGTCTGTGCATGTTCGAAGGTCCCTCTGCAGAAGCCGTGCGCGAGGCGAACGTTCGCGCCGGGCTGCCGCTTGAACGTATCGTCGAGGCGACAAATATTTCACCGGCCGACGTCGAGTAACGTCAAGCGACATCCAGCCGGAACGGCACGCCTTCTTCCGCGGCTTGTCCGGGGCCGATGGTCTCGATCGCACGCGTCATGCGGCCCTCGCGCTTCAAGAGCCGGTCGGCGATCGAGACGATGCGCGCGTTCGGCGTCGCCGTGCGCGAGGCGCGGCGGATGTCCCAGGCGATTTGCATCTCGTCGCGGCTCGGGTTGACGGCGCAGGCGGCGACGAAGGCGCCGGCCGTCGAGCGGCTGATGCCGGCAAAGCAATGCACCACCATCGGCGCGGCGCGGTCCCACTTGCCGGCAAAGTCGATGAGCCGTTCGACGTGCTCCTCGCCCGGCGCGACGTAGCCGTCCATCGGCGTGGTGATGTCGTCGAGCGCCAGCACCAGGTGGTTCTCGGCCGCGATGTGGCCCGGCCGCTCGACCCGGTCGGTCCGCCGCAACAGCGTGACGATATGGCGCGCGCCCGTCTCCGCGACGGTGTCGTAAAGGCGCGCCAATGAGCAGACGTGAATCATGCGGGAGATAAAGAACCTATCTTCGCGTCATATCTATGACGCCCTTCATCGTCATTCCGGGGCGCGGGCGCAAGCCCGCGAGCCCGGAATCTATAACTCAATCGCTGCGGAGTACCGACTCCAGGCCCGGCGCTAGCGCGCCGTCGCGGAATGACGAATCAGCCTTTAACCAATTTCTCCACCCGTTCCTTGAACCGCGCCTCCGCGGTTCCCGCCGGCCATGGCGTGAGATAATCGCGCTCGAGCGCCGCGGAAAATTTCGGCGGCCGGCCGAAGAAGCGCCTGGCCTCGGCGACATCGAAACCGGCAAGCCGCGTCGATTCGAGGAAGGCGGCCTGTTTGTCGGCCGCCTTGATCAGGCTCTGCAGGCTCGCCGGCAGCGGCGAGGGCAACCCGAAGCGGCGGTGGATGGCGAGCAGCAGGCGGCTCTCCACCGCCTTGTAGCTGTCGCCGATCACCGCCTTGAACGGCGAGATCATGTCGCCGATGACATATTCGGGCGCGTCGTGCAGCAGCACGGCAAGGCGCGCCTTGGCGTCGAGCTGCGGTCCCTTTGCTCTGGCGAGCGCCTCGACCAAGAGCGCGTGCTGCGCCACCGAAAAGATATGCGCGCCCTTGGTCTGTCCGTTCCAGCGGGCGACGCGCGCCAGCCCATGCGCGATGTCCTCGATCTCGATGTCGAGGGCTGAGGGATCGAGCAGATCGAGCCGGCGCCCCGACAGCATGCGCTGCCAGGCGCGCGGCATCGCCCTCGGCGTTTTCCTCATTTGCGTCTGGCGAGCTTCGCGCACTCCGCGTGGCGGTGGCAGCTCACCAGATGGTCGTTGACCATGCCGACCGCCTGCATGAAGGCATAGACGATGGTCGGGCCGACGAATTTGAAGCCGCGGGCCGCGAGGTCCTTGGAGATCGCCTTCGACAGCGGCGTCTCCGCCGGGATCTGCCCGCGGCGCTTGAACTTGTTCTGCAGCGGCCTGCCGTCGATGCGGTCCCAGAGAAACCGTGAGAAGCCCGGACCCTCCTCCATCATCGTCAGCCAGGCGCGCGCCGAGCCGATAGTGCCCTCGATCTTGGCACGGTTGCGCACGATGCCGGCATCCTGCATCAGCCGCTCGATCTTTTTCGGCGTGTAGCGCGCGATCTTTTCCGGCTGAAAACTGTCGAAAGCTTTGCGGAAGTTCTCGCGCTTGCGCAGGATCGTGATCCACGACAGGCCCGCCTGGAAGCCGTCGAGGATGAGCTTCTCGAACAGCGCGCGGTCGTCATGTTCGGGCACGCCCCATTCTTCGTCGTGGTAGGCGATGTAGAGCGGGTCGGTGCCCGGCCAGGCGCAGCGCTTGAGGCCGTCGTCGCCGTTGTTCATGACGCGGCTTTCTCGCCCGGCCAATCGAACTTCGCCCAGGGCGGCTTCACCGCGCGGATAACCACCCCGCCGGCCATCAGCGGCGTGCGGGCGGCAATCGCGTCGGCAACGCGGTCAAGCCGCAGCGTGGCGAGGCCACGGCCGTTCGCCGTGCTGCCAAGCGTGCCGATTTCGCGTTCGCCCGCGGTCACCGGCAGGCCGGGCATCGGCGAGAATTCATCGTAAAGGATCGGCACCACGCGGCTGCGCGCGCTGGCGCGGTGCTCGACGCGCGAGACCACTTCCTGTCCGACATAGCAGCCTTTGTCGAAATCGACGCCCGCGAGCTGATCCATGTCGGCTTCGTGCGGGAAGGTGTCGAAATAGGGGAAGTCCTCGCCGCCCTTGGGCACGCCGAGGACGATGCGGTGCGCGTTGTAGGCCTCGTGGCCGGCGAGCGCCGCGCCGAGATTGGCGGCTGCTTCGGCGACAAGATCGGGCGGGATGATGCTGCGCGTGCCGAGCGCGGCAAGCCGCGGATCGGCATAGCTCAGGCCGTCGTCGCTCATGGCCGCGCCGTCCCAGAAGGCCATGACGCCGAGATCGGCGGAGCGGTCCTCGATCGTGACCTTGGCGCGCAGCTTGTAGAAGGTGAGCTTTTCAACCAAAGTCGCGGCGAGAGCGCGTGGGCAGTCGAAAAAGAAGCCGCCGCCGTCTTCCGCCGGCGCCTCGCTGACGATGAAATCGCAGACGATCTTGCCCTGCGGGGTGAGCAGGGCGGCAAAGCAGCAATGGCCGGGCTTCACCTTGGCCATGTCGTTGGTGATGAGCCCGTTGAGAAAGCGCCGGGCGTCCTCGCCGGAAACCTTGACCACGCCGCGGTCGGGAAGAAGTGCTGCTTTCATAAGTGTCTCTTGCCAGAACTCGCGGCGGAACGTAAGCGCTGTTGCCCGCGGCACAAGCCGTTAGAACCGCTCGAATATGGCCGAGACCTACGACCTCATCCTCAAGGGCGGCACCGTCGTCAACCAGGACGGCGAAGGCATCCGCGACATCGGCATTCGCGGCGGCCGCTTTGCCGCGCTGGGCGATCTGTCGCGCGCCTCGGCCGGCGAGGTTGTCGACTGCCGCGGCCTCCACGTGCTGCCCGGCGTCATCGACAGCCACGTGCACCTGCGCGAGCCGGGCCTCACCCACAAGGAAGACTTCGAGACCGGATCGCTGGCGGCCGTGCTCGGCGGCGTCACCGCGGTGTTCGACATGCCCAACACCGATCCGACCACGACCACCGCCGAAGCGCTTGCCGACAAGGTCAAGCGCGCGCATCACCGCATGCATTGCGACTTCGCGTTTTATGTGGGCGCGACGCGGGAGAACACGCCGCATCTCGGCGCGCTGGAGCGACTGCCGGGAGCGGCCGGCGTCAAAGTATTCATGGGCTCCTCGACCGGCAATTTGCTCATCGAGGACGACGAGGGCGTGCGCAACGTGCTGAAGGCGATCGGGCGCCGCGCCGCGTTTCACTCCGAGGACGAATACCGGTTGCGCGAGCGCATGAACCTGCGCGTCGAGGGCGATGCGCGCTCGCACCCGGTCTGGCGCGACGCGCAAGCGGCGCTTTTGTGCACGCAGCGGCTTATCCGCCTCGCCCGCGAAACGGGGAAACGCGTGCACGTCCTGCATGTGACCACCAGGGAGGAGGCGGCGTTCCTCGCCGAGCACAAGGACATCGCCACCGCCGAGGCAACGCCTGCGCACCTGACGCTCACGGCGCCCGGCTGTTACGAGAAGCTCGGCACCTTGGCGCAGCTCAACCCGCCGGTGCGCGATGCCGAGCATCAGGCCGGCCTTTGGCGCGGCATTGCCCAAGGCGTCATCGACAGCGTCGGATCGGACCATTCCCCGCACACGCGCGAGGAAAAGGCGCATCCCTATCCGAAGGCGCATTCCGGCATGCCCGGCGTGCAGACCTTGGTTCCGCTAATGCTCGACCACGTCAATGCCGGGCGGCTGACGCTTTCCCGCTTCGTCGACCTCACCAGCGCCGGCCCGGCGCGGATATTCGGCATGGCGGCCAAGGGCCGCATTGCCGCGGGCTACGATGCGGATTTAACGGTGGTCGATCTTAAGCGGCGGGAAACCATCACCGACCGCTGGATCGCCTCGCGCGTAGGTTGGACACCATACAATGGCTTGACCGTCACCGGCTGGCCGGTCGGAACCATCGTTCGCGGCAACAAAGTGATGTGGCAGGGAAATTTAACCGTGCCAGGGAAAGGCGAGCGCATTCGCTTTTTGGAGACGCTTGCCGGCGCATGATCCCGCCATGTTGAGCATACAAGTTATCCCCAGGGTTTTCTGCAGACCGTGACTGTGGATTGAAAACGCCGTGCCGCCCGTTATGAACCGTGTCGGGGCGCCCCGCGCCGTGTCCGGCTTTACCGGCAGCCGAGGGGCGGGGGGACTATGAGCGGCGATCTCGTTTCGCTTCGCCTGTTGTTGGTCAGTGCCGTGCCGTCGGAGCAAAGTCTGTGGCGGCAAGCCACGGCGCTTGCTTCGGTGCCTATTGAATTTTCCGGCGAAGATGCCGCGAGCGCCGGCAAGACGTTCGCCAAAGGCGGCGTCGATATCTGCGTCATCGATTCACGGCTCGCCGCCAGCGACAAGGACGCGGTGGTCAACGCCGCGCGCGCGAGCACCCCTTCGCCGTTTGTCGTGCTTTGCGCTGCGAGCGGTGGGGCGCGGGTCGAAGGCATCGACGCCACATTGAGCAAACCGGGATCGGCCGATGAGGCGCGCCAGCTCGTCGAGTTGTGCATTCGCGTCAAAATGCCGACGCGCGTGCTGATCGTCGACGATTCGAGCACCATCCGCACCATTGTGCGCAAGATACTGACGGCGAGCCGCTTCGCCCTCGACATTCACGAAGTCGAGGAAGGTATTGCCGCGCTCAGTCAGTTGCGAACCGGCAACTACGGCATGGTGTTTCTCGACTACAACATGCCGGGGCTCAACGGCGTCGAAACCTTGTCCGAGATCAAGCGCGAAACGCCGAATGTCGCGGTGGTGATGATGACCTCGAAAATGGACGCTGGCATCGCCGACCGCGCGCGCGCGGCTGGTGCGCTCGCCTTCCTGAAGAAGCCGTTTTTTCCCGCCGATATAGATGCCGTGCTGGCCCGCCACTACGGGCTGAACGGGCAGGCGTGAAACTGCAGCGGTTATTGCCGCTGCTGATCGATTGAAAATTCGCCGTTGCGGATTCGCGCGCCTAAGCCCTCGGCAAAGCTCGCCGCGGCTTCCTCGCCATAGGTGGTGACAAATTCGGCGAGCGCCGCGAACAGGCAGGCCTGCGCCAGACAGTCGCCGTCGATGCCATCAAGGCGGGCTTCGGCCCAGGCCTCGTGTAAATAGCCGAGCGCCACGCGCTTTTGCTCGTGGTCGCCAATCGGCTCGCGCGCCATGGTTGTCCGCCCCAGCGTGCTCATCGTCCGCTTCGTCGTCCTTTGGGCGCCCGTACCGTGAGCACCCGCCCCACATTCGACGCGAACGTTACCACGCGGCCGCAGCGTTCCGCGTCGCACCTGTCAAAAAGGTTAATTCGCCCCGGAGGGCCTAATTGGCGTATCGGGCCGTGATATCGCGCGATATCTTGGCGCCTTCGTCCAAATAACGGCGAATGGCAAGATCGGCAGCCGGGGTGCAGGTCCGGTATGTCTGCTGAAAAACGCGGTAGCCCCGATTGAAGCTTGCCACGATCTTGCGACGGCGCTCGCCCTCGAGCTGTTCGGCGTCGATCAGCGCCTGCATCTGGTTGCGCCACTTCTGCCCCTCATTGGCGCCGCAGACGTTGCGCAGGTAGTGGAGCGAGCCGAGGATCTCGGCGAGGCGCGCGAGGTCTCCATCGTAAGGTGCCGTCGCCTCGACCGCGAGCGCGCGTGTCGCGAGACAGGCAATTAGCGAAAGGATGACGAGCGGTCTTTTCACGCGGGGTCTCGGGAAAGGGCGAAGGATATGCGCTTCATTTTGTGTCCTTCGCAAGGCAAGGATCGTTAACGCGCGGCGAGCAGCGCAAATGCTGCGGCGGCGATGTCGGCGAGCCCGTCGGTGGTGCGCAAGCCCGCAATCTCGGCCGGATCGACCCAGCGCGCGTCGTCGAGCTCCTCGTTGAGCTGGGTCTCGCCGGCAAGCCAGCGCGCGGCAAAGCAAAGGATGACGAAGTGTCGTTCGACTTGGCCCTGTTTGTCGCGGATGATTGCTTCGCGGTGGCCGGCGAGAGCGACCGGCTCGATGCTGAGTGCGGTCTCCTCCAACACTTCGCGCGCGACAGCTTCGGCGAGCGTTTCACCCACTTCGACGGCGCCGCCGGGAAACGTGTAGACCCCGAGCGCCGGCCGCCGCGCACGGCGCACCACCAGGATCTTGTCGTCGCGGATGATGGCGGCGCTGACCGCAAGATACGGCCGCTGCGGATAGGTGCGGATGTCGGACAACGCTTACCGCCTGAGCAGCCGGTCGACGGTGGCCTGCGGCGCCGCGGTTTCGCCGGCGAGGGCGTCGCCGTTGATCACGGCGCCGGCGCGCGCAATCAGCGGCTTGAGTGAGCCAACCGTTTGCTGCGCGAGGTGCTGAGCCGCCTCCTCCGGAAGTCCGGAGCGCATGGCGCTGCGCGCGGCTTCGAGCACCGCGGCCATGGTGCCGGCGAGCGCATCGAGCGAGGAGCGCACCGCGGGGTCGGCGGCCTCGTAGGCGGCGACCGCCATCTGCTTGTCCTTGAAATGCGAACTGTCGAAGTGCTCGCGATATGTCTTCGGCTTCCAGTCGAGGAAATCGGCGGCGCATTCCGGGCAGCTCGACAGCATTTCGAGCAGCATGATCGCTTCGTTGAAATGGTTGAGATAATCCGTGGCGAGGCCGGTGCGCGGGTTGATATTGGCGTCGGCAAGGCGCACCGCGCCGGCGACATCGCCCTCGGACCAGTCCTCGACCGCTTGCAACGCCTCGGCGCAATCCTGATATTTCATCGGCCGCCGCCTGTTCGACGGGCGGCAGTGTTATGCGACCCCCGTTAAGGTGCGATTAAGGACATGTGCGGCCGCTACACGCTTACCTCCGCGCCGGAGGCGATCCGGGCGCTGTTTCGCTACGCCGAGCAGCCGAATTTCCCGCCGCGCTACAATATCGCGCCGACCCAGCCGATTCCGATCGTGCGCATCGTCGAAGGCAAGCGGCAATTCGCGCTGGTGCGCTGGGGCCTGCTGCCGTCCTGGGTGAAGGACCCGAAAAACTTCACGCTGGTCATCAACGCCCGCGGTGAGTCCGTCAACGACAAGCCTGCCTTTCGCGCGGCAATGAAGTACCGCCGCTGCCTTATCCCCGCCGACGGGTTCTATGAATGGCGGGCCGATGCTTCGCGCAAGCGGCCCCATTACGTGCGCGGCAAGAACGCCACCCCGCTCGCTTTCGCCGGGCTGTGGGAGACCTGGACCGGCCCCAATGGCGAAGAGCTCGAAACCGCGGCGATCGTCACCACCGATGCCAACAAGACGCTCGCGCCGATTCACGAGCGCATGCCGGTGGTGGTGCCGCCGGAGGCGTTCGACCTCTGGCTCGACTGCGCTCATGTCGATGCCGAAACCGCGGCGGCGCTGATCGTGCCGGCCGGCGACGACGTGCTCGAGGTTTATGAGATTTCCACCGCGGTGAACCGCGTCGCCAACGACGATGCCAGGCTCATCGAGCCGCTTGGCCCCGGTGCCGCGCAAGAAACCGCACCGCCGAAACCCGCGCCAAGGCGCGCCGCGAAGCGCGACAGCGGGCAGGGCGTGCTGTTCTAGGACGAGCGTCCGGCGATCATCCTGGCGATGCCGTCGACAACCGCCGGCGCATCCCATTGCAGCGGCCCGATCTGCCGCGCGATCTCTCGCCCGTCGCGGTCGATCAGCAGCGTCGTCGGGATGCCGATGACGCCGAGCGCGTGCATCGCGTTCGACGCCGGGTCGATATAAATAGCGAGCCTGTCCAGGGCATAGTCCTTGTAGAAGCCGCGCACGGCGACGGCGCCCGACACATCGACCGAGATCGGGACGATGGCGAAGTTCTTCGCCGGCATATGCGCGGCGAGGGCGTTGAGTGAGGGCATCTCCGCCTTGCACGGTCCGCACCAGGTCGCCCAGATGTTGAGGAGAACGAAGCGGCCGCGGAAGCGCTCGAGGGTCACCTTGTTGCCGACGGCGTCCTGAAATTCGATCGCCGGTAGCGCAAGTGGCGCTGCATGCAGCGCTGGCATCGTCGCCGGCAGGTCGGGCGGGAACAATTTGCGCGCCAGCAAAGGCGCAAGGACAAATCCAGCCGCAATGAGCGCGACGGGAAGAAGCCGGCGCAGCGTCGGGCTCAGAGCACCTTCCCCGGATTGAGAATGTTGTTGGGATCGAGCGTGCGCTTGAGCGCGCGCATGAGATCAATCGCCACCGGGTCCTTGTACTGCGGCAGGATGTCGCGCTTCATCACGCCGACGCCGTGCTCGGCCGAGATCGAACCGCCGTATTTCTTCACCACGGCGAACACGATCTTGTTGATCTCGTCCCAGCGGGCGAGAAATTTCTCGCGGTCGGCGCCCTCCGGCTGCGTCACGTTGTAATGGATATTGCCGTCGCCGATATGGCCGAAGGCCATCGGCCGGCTTCCGGGGATGAGCTTGACGGCGGCAGCATCGGCTTCGGCGATGAAGGCCGGAATCGCCGCAATTGGAACCGAGATGTCGTGCTTGATGGAAGCGCCGATGTGCCGTTGCATCTCGCCGAACAATTCGCGGATGCGCCAGAACGCCTTGCGCTGCTCGAGGCTGTCGG
>Ga0335083_10006986_pt1 | contig 13971 bp, 14 predicted proteins | sample Lox_Sample_42_FD_206716 | JGI IMG/M metagenome (GOLD analysis project Ga0335083, IMG submission 206716) | Soil microbial communities from Loxahatchee National Wildlife Refuge, Florida, United States - Lox_Sample_4.2 | ecosystem: Environmental > Terrestrial > Soil > Wetlands | place: USA...
CGGCAACGAGCGCGGCGCCGCGCCCGACGTGGTCATGGCCTGCTGCGGCGATGTGCCCACGCTCGAAACACTGGCAGCCGTGTCGATCCTGCGCACTGCCCTGCCGGACCTGAAGGTGCGCGTGGTCAACGTGGTCGACCTCATGAAACTGCAGCCGCAGTCGGAGCACCCGCATGGACTCAGCGAGGTGGATTTCGATGCGCTGTTCACCGCGGACAAGCCCGTGATCTTCGCCTTCCATGCCTATCCGTGGCTGATCCACCGCCTCACCTACCGGCGCACCAATCACGACAACTTCCACGTCCGCGGCTACAAGGAGGAAGGCACCATCACCACGCCGTTCGACATGACCGTGCTGAACGACCTGGACCGCTTCCACCTGGTGATGGACACCATCGACCGCGTGCCGCAGACCGGTGCGGCGGGCGCGCGGCTGAAACAGGATATGGAGCGCAAGCTCCGCGAACACCGCCGGTACATCAACGAGAACGGCCAGGACATGCCCGAGATCCGCAACTGGCGCTGGAACCCCGCGGAGCACTCCGCCCCCGCCGGCCCGACATGAGCACTGCCGTAGCGAACCAGGGCCTCATCGTGGCGGTACCCGGCAGCATGCGCGCCGGACTTCACTTCGCCCGGTCGGCCGCGTAACGCGCGATGGCTTCACTGATCAGCTGCCTGGCCTCTTCCGCACCGCCCCAGCCCGCGACCTTCACCCACTTGCCGGGCTCCAGATCCTTGTAGTGCTCGAAGAAGTGCTGGATCTGCTCGCGCGTGATGCCAGGCAGGTCGCTGCAGTCGTGGATGTGCTCGTAGCGGCGCGTGAGCCGTGGCGCCGGCACCGCGACGATCTTCTCGTCACCGCCGGCCTCATCCTGCATCCTCAATACGCCCACCGGGCGCACCGCGATCACCGAGCCGGGCAGCAGGCCGCGCTGGTTCGCGATCACCACGTCGCAGGGGTCCCCGTCCTCGGAAAGCGTGTGCGGGATGAAGCCGTAATTGCCCGGATAGCGCATCGCGGTGTACAGGAAGCGGTCCACCACCAGCGCGCCGGAAGGCTTGTGGATCTCGTACTTGATGGGCTCGCCACCCACCGGCACCTCGACCACGACGTTCACTTCCTCGGGCGGATTCCTGCCGATGGGCAGCAGTTCCAGGTTCATTCACTTGCTCTCCGGCAGCTCGACATGGCCGCCAAAACCCAGCCGCATGGCCGACATCAGCTGGTTCTGGAAACCGGCGGCGCCGCGCGAGCTGAAGCGCTCGAACAGCGCCGCGGTCAGCACCGGCGCGGGCACGGCCTCGTCGATGGCGGCCTTGATGGTCCAGCGGCCCTCGCCCGAATCCGCCACGCGGCCGCCGAAGCGCGCCAGCGCCGGGTCGGCGGCCAGTGCCGCGGCCGTGAGGTCCAGCAGCCAGGAGCTGATCACGCTGCCGCGGCGCCATACTTCGGCGATGTCCGCCAGGTTCATGTCGTAGCGGTAGTGCTCGGCGTCGCGCAGCGGCGTGGTCTCCGCGTCCACCGCATGCGGGCGCGTGCCCACGTTGGCGTTCTGCAGGATGCTCATGCCCTCGGCGTACGCCGCCATCAGCCCGTACTCGATGCCGTTGTGGATCATCTTGACGAAGTGACCGGCACCGCTGGGGCCGCAGTGCAGGTAGCCGTGTTCGGCAGTGCCGCGCCCGGCCTCGCGCCCCGGGGTGCGCGCGATATCGCCGAAGCCGGGACTGAGCGTGCTGAAGACGGGGTCGAGCACCTTCACTGCATCGTCCGGTCCACCGATCATCATGCAGTAGCCGCGTTCCAGCCCCCAGACACCACCGCTGGTGCCCACATCGACGTAGCGGAGGCTGCGCGCCTGCAGCTCCTGCGCGCGGCGGATGTCGTCCACGTAGTAGGAATTGCCGCCATCGATGACGATATCCCCGGCCTCCAGATGCGGCAGCAGGTCCGCCAGCGACGCGTCGACCGCCGCGGCCGGCACCATCAGCCACAGCGCGCGCGGCCTGCGCAGCTTGCCGGCAAGCTCCGCCAGCGACGCGCTGCCCGCGGCCTGCTCCTTCACCAGTGCCGCCACGGCCTGCGGCGAGCGGTCGAAGACCACGCACTCATGGCCGCCGCGCAGCAGCCGCCGCACCATGTTGGCGCCCATCCGGCCGAGGCCGATCATCCCGATTTGCATGGCTTCACCTCCATGCGTGGATTGGAGCACAGTGGCCGCGTTTCTGCCCGCTGCGGTGCCGAACAGAGTGCGCGCGCCGCGAAATCTACCTGCCGAGCAGGACCAGCACGTTGCCCGGCTGTGCGTTGGCCTGCGCCACCATGGCGGTGCCGGCCCGCTGCAGTATCTGCGCGCGCGTGAGGTCGGCGGTCTCGGCGGCGCAATGACGCGATCCGCGTATACCGGTGTGCTGCTGCCGTTGGGCAGCTCCGGCGGGGAGAAATCCGCCTTCAGCCCGTAGTACTGGCTGGTCAGGTCCTCGGACTGCTCCAGCCAGCCCATGCGCAATGCGTCGATCACCGCCTGCTGGTCGGCATTCGCCGTGGTGACCGAGGAATCCTGCGAGAAGATCTTTTTGCCGTTGAAGCTCGCGGTCTTCGCGGTGCGGTCGATCTCGGCCAGGCGCTGCGCGGTCGCTGTCGGAATTGGAGGCATTGGCGGACTGCACCGCCAGCTCACGGATGCGCTGCAGGTTGTCGGTCAGCGTCGCGAGCGAGCCTTCGGTCGTCTGCAGCATCGACACCCATCATTGGCATTGCGCACCGCCTGCGACATGCCGTTGATCTGCGTGGTCATGCGCGTGCTGATGGCCAGACCCGCCGCGTCGTCGCGCGCCGAATTGATGCGCAGGCCCGAGGGCAGGCGCTCGATGGAACGCGCCATGTCCAAGCCGCTGCCGGTCAGCGCCCGCTGCTCCGTCAGCGACGAAATGTCGGTGTTGATGACGAGACTTATCGGGCACGGCAGCGGTCCGGCCCGGCAAGTCTTGGCTGACGCAGTTCACAATTCGGAGACGCGATGACGTGGGCACCTCCGACAGGCCGCCTCAGGTACCTGCCATGTTCCTGATCTGCAATGCGCGGCGTATGAGTACCTTCATCGCCTTCACGCGGGCAGCACGCTCCCTTGCGGTCCAGTTGAAGATTCCTTCTCCGAACAGGAACAGCGAACCGGCCATGATGAACTGAACTGTCGAAACAGCGTCATCCACATTGAACGTACCTGCCAATTTCCCCTCTTCGATGACGTCGGCAAAGAGAGGGCCCAGCACGCGCACGATCTCCACGTTGTTCCGCTCGTGAAGGGCGCGATTCCCGTTTCGGTGCAGGTCGTCCACCACGCCCCGGCTGGCGGCACCGGCCTGCTGCATTTTTGCGAACATGCGCTGCAGCTTGTCCATCGGAGCCAGCGACTGGTCCGACACGATCCTGCTCAGCCCCTTCGCCATGCCTTCCACCATGCGCGTGGCGAGCGCCTCGAGGACCTCCTCCTTCGTCGTGAAGTAGTGATAGAAGGTACCCTTGGCGACATCGGCCTCGCGCACGATCTCTTCGACCGTCGAGGCCGCATAGCCACGCAGCCGGAATATCCTCTCCGCCGTATCCAGCAACTCCGCACGGCGCACCTCGGGCGGCTTGACCGTCCGGATCATGGCAACGCCGGCCCCGGTGTCGCGAAGAACATGCGTCTTTCCCGTGCCGTTACGATTGCCGCCAGCAGCAGCAGCAGGCCTGTCTGGATGAGCTTGGTACGGGGATCAGGTGAGAATAGTTCATTGAAGAATCCTGATGTCACATGGAACAGCGCCGCGATCCAGATGTTCCGGCCCGCCCGGTAGTAGAGCCAGTTCATCAGGAAGACCACGGGAAAGATGCTGACAGGAAAGTTGAGCGTTTCCCATATCCCGGTCTCGACCAGATTGCTGTGATAGTAGCCCTTCACCAACATCAGCGGCGCGTGCCAGATGCCCCAGAACGTGGAGAAGACCAGGCAGGTGGTGAACAGTGATAGACGGCGACGCAGAGCATCGGTGCCGTAGGTATGCCAGGCCATCTCCTCGATGATCGGCACGATGATCAATACAGCCCAAGGCGAAGCCAGGCCTGCGGAGAAGCTGGCATGTCCTGAGATCCGGAACTGCGCGGCGCTGAAGCCCAGCGGCAGTGACAACACGATGGCCAGCAGGATGCTTGCGGGCATAGTCAGGGCCGCCAACGCCCAATATGGACGTGCGTCAGCGCTGAAATTGCTCAATCGCCGTGCGTTGTCCGCGCGCAGCGCCCTGTTGGAAAGGATCAGGCAGGCGGCGACCATGGAGGGAGCGAGGATGCCCAGAAGGCCGAACAGCGACCCCAGGACAATCAAGCGCTCCGGCGGGTTGGCCTGGTGGCTAATCCATGCCGCGGCCAACCAGAACGCCCAGGGAATGGCTGTGGACAGGCTATAGAAGAGCGCCGGTCTGCGGTAGAGATGCAGTGGGTCCATGTCGTCCTCCCTCGCCACTGGGCGGGAAGGTAAGCTAATGACTGACCGTCGGTCAATAACGCCGCGTGAAGCGCTGAGTTCGGCGCTAGGCGATGGCCGACTGGGAGGCAATCACGATGCCAATCCGCCTCGGGGATCACTCCTCCCCCATCGGGCGTCAAAGCACGCCGCGCTCGGCCAGGGACACCACCCTCGCCCCAGTGAGAATCAGGTGATCCAGCACCCGGATATCGACAATGCCCAAAGGATCCCTCAGACGCAGAGTGATCGGCTCGTCGGCCTGACTGGGCTGGTGGTTATGGGCCGGGATCACTGCTGCCGCGTTATGAGCGAGCGCCTGCTTGACGACTTCGCGCGGATGGACGCTCGCCCCGTCGACGGTTCCTCGAAACATCGCCGCGGACATGAGGTCGCGCACTGCCTCCACGTTCAGTGGCGTGTGCATGGATCGCCGGATATACACCTGACCATTGCGATAGTCCGCGAGGTCAGCCGCCTGCACAATGCCTGCCTTCACGCTTGGACCGAACAGATCCCTGCGGCCTTGGCCTCCGCAGCACCGACGGCCTTGCGATCAATGTAGAGCAAATAGTCCAGGAAACCGAAGCCCGACTTCATCGGAAACTCGCGCACGGCAATGCCGCGGCCGGCGGTCAGGTCCAGGTCGTCGCGGTCCTGCATGAGCCAGCCGGACGCGATGAGCTTCGCGTCAATTTCTCGGCGGGCCTTTTGCTCGGGTGTCTCAGGCATGGCGGGTGGTCGAGTCTATTCCTTGAGCCAGTCTGCGACAGGCCGGCTAAGGAAATCCTCGACCGAGATCCCGTCATCACCTACCAGCAGCTTGCGCCTTACCTTGAACGCTGCAGCGAAGGCCTCTGTTCCGGGATGAGCCTGCGGCGCACGGCCACTCTTCACTTCGATTGCGGTCAGGCGAGAGCCGGATCTGACCACGAAGTCGACTTCCTGGCCCCGATCCCTCCAGTAGAAGAGTTCGCACTCTCCCACTGCCGCTGCATTGGCAAGATGAGCGCCGACAGCGGACTCGGCCAGCCTGCCGCGAAACTCCCGATCCGCCCGCACTTCTTCCGGACTCATTCCAGAAGTGACAGTCATCAGCGCCGTATTGAACACCTGCAGCTTCGGGCTGGAACCTCGGCTGCGCGCGGCATCGCCTGCATATTTCTGCAGGCCGCAGACCATTCCCGCCCCGGCCAGCAGATCCAGGTAGTGAGCAAGCGTCGTGGTATTGCCGGCGTCCTGCATCTGGCCGAGCATCTTCGTGTACGACAGGATCTGACCGGAATACCGGCACGCCAGCTCGAACAGGCGCCGGAGCAGCGCCGGCTTGTCCACACGGGTCAGCAGCAGCACATCGCGCGCGATCGACGTTTCAATGAGGCTGTCCGCGATGTATCGCGACCAGCGAACCGGATCGCCGATCAGCGAGGCCGCGCCCGGATAGCCGCCGAAAGTGAGGTACTGGTCGACCTTCCAGCCGAAGGCTTCGCGCATCTCCGCGAAGGACCAATGTGGCAGGTGGAGCGTCTCGAAGCGACCCGCCAGACTTTCCGTCAGGCCCTGGGCGATCAGCAGAGGGGCCGAACCGAGCACCACCACCTTCAGTGGGCGCTTCTTGCGTGTGTCTTCGTCCCAGAGCCGCTTGACGGTCTCCGACCAGGCCGGAATCTTCTGGATCTCATCCAGCACGAGTACGGCGCCGGCTTTGCCGGAGACTTCGAGGCGCGCGGCTTGCCACTGCTGGCTGATCCAGTCCGCGCCCCGCAGGGTCGGCTCGTCCGCACTGGCATAGCGGACAGGCAGGCTCAACTCATCGGTGACCTGCTGGACCAGGGTCGATTTACCCACTTGGCGCGGGCCGGCCACCACCTCCACGAACCGGCGCGGCTCGGCGAGCCGCTCGGCCAGGACCTCGGCTTGGGGGCGTCGATAGGAGGTGCGCGGTTTACTCAAGATGTTGAGTATTTTTACTCAATGTTCTGAGCAAGGCAACCAACGATTCCGAAGCAGGCTTGGAACCATGACTCCCAGACAGCCCGACCCCAACAATCACTCCGCCCCGAGGAAATCCTAACCGGGCACGAGGCGACCCCTCTTGGAAGAGAGCTTCGCCTTGACCCTAATCTGTGTGTCCCAACGCCTTTCTCTTCATCTCAATAATCGGCTGGAATTGGCTGGACAAATGGAGGGTCCGCCTGTCAGGATAAATTGGATGGAAATGGATGTCAAAACGGATGGAGCCCCCAAGGTGGCCGAGCTACGGATCAGCCCCGAGGTACTGAAGCTCATTGGGGGCATCGACGAGTTCAAAGGCGCCTGGCGGGCCGTCGGGCGCCTGGCGCCCGAGCGCCTGTCCGCCCTGCGGCATGTGGCCACCATCGAGAGCATCGGGTCTTCGACGCGCATAGAAGGCTCGAAGCTGACCGATCGCGAGGTCGAGCGTCTGCTCGCCAATCTCCACATCAGGAACTTCGCCAATCGCGACGAACAGGAAGTCGTCGGTTACGCCGAAACGATGGAGACCGTCTTTGCCCACGCGCACGACATCCCTCTCACGGAGAACCACATCCGACAGTTGCACCGGGATCTGCTGCGACATGCGCTCAAGGACGAGCGGCATCGCGGTGAGTACAAGACGCTCCGGAACGACGTCGTCGCCTTCGATGGCGAAGGCGGCCAGGTCGGCGTCGTCTTCGAAACCGCCTCGCCCTTCGATACGCCACGCCTGATGGCGGACCTGGTGGCATGGACAAATCGGACGCTGCACGAACGGTCTCATCATTCGCTCGTCTCGATCGCGATCTTCATCGTCACCTTCCTCGCCATCCATCCGTTTCAGGATGGCAACGGACGGCTCTCGCGCATTCTGACAACGCTTCTCCTGCTGCGAAGTGGCTACGCCTATGTTCCCTACGCGTCGTTGGAAAGCGTTGTGGAGAACACCAAGGACCAGTACTACCTGGCGCTAAGAAAGACGCAGCAGACCATCAAGAATGACCGTCCCGACTGGGAGCCGTGGCTGCAATACTTTCTGGGCGCATTGTTCGAGCAGAAATCGCGATTGGAAAAGAAGCTGGAACAGGAACGTCTCCTGCTCGGCGACCTGCCGGAACTCTCGGTCCGGATTCTCGCCCTCTGCAAGGAGCGAGGGCGGGCAACGGTGAGCGATATCGAGAAGGTCACCGGCGCAAACCGCAGCACGATCAAGGACCATCTTGCAGCCCTGACCAAGGCCGGCCATCTCACACGTCGAGGCGCCGGTCGGGGTTCCTGGTACAGCCTGAGCTAAACCCCAAGGACCCTCACTCGCGCTCGACCGGGGCGGGTCTTCACGCCACAGGTGGTGCGCTTACCTATTTCCAGGTTATTACGCCACACCGTATCTAGGTTTTTGTGCTGCGGCTGGCAGCCTTGCCAGGCTATTGCGCAAGCAACCTCAGCGCGGCGCGATGCAGGAGCGGCAACAGGCCGCAGCATCCGAAGAGCAGCAGCGCGCCCCAGAACGGGAAATGCGGCGCGCTGCCGGAGAGCTCAAGGACGATAGCGGAAATGAACCCCAACACCGCTATCGTCGTGAATCCAATCCGGACGACTGGCTCGCATATCAACAGCAACCAGTAGATCGGCAGACGGACCACCATCCAGATCAACGCCCCGATGGCACCCAGCGCAGAATGCTGTCGCTTGCCGTTCATGTTACTTGCTCATGGCCAAGGTTCGGCTTCTGCAAGCCGAGCTTCTCCAGATAATTTCCCCATGCCTGCATCATCTCGGCGCGCGGTTTCAAATAGAGGGCGTAGTTGTAAGCCGCGCTGGTGTCGTCACGCTCCTCATGCGCCAGCTGCAGCTCGATGTGCTCGTGCGCGAAGCCCTGTTCGTGAAGAATCGTGGAGGTTACGCCTCGGATTCCGTGTCCGGTCATCCGGCTCCGGTATCCCATCCGGTACAGCGCGAACAGCAGCGTGTTGTTGCTCATCGGCTTGTGCGGATTCACGTCACCCGGAAATACCAACTCACAGCTGAAGGAGATCTCCTTCAGCCTCTCCAGGACCTCTATCGCCTGCGTGCTCAACGCGACGATGTGAGGCGTCTTCATCTTCATTCGTTCGGCCGGGATATCCCAACGCGCGTCTTCAAAGTTGAATTCCGGCCAGCGCGCGCCAATCAGCTCCGAGGTTCGGACGAACGTCAGCGCCATGAGTTTCAGCGCCAACACCGTGTGCTCACTGCCCGCATACGAATTGATTGCCTGAAGCAGTGCCGGCAGTTCCTTCGCAGTGACCCGCGGGTGATTGCGCTTCTTTCGGGCCTTAAGGATGTCGGCGGGTCTGACGTCCGCCACGGGATTGTGCTCGGCCAAATCGTTGGCCACCGCGTATCGCATGATCTGCGCGCAGTTCTGCAGCACTCGCTTGGCAATCTCGGCCGCACCCCGCTGCTCGATCCTCTGGACCGCCTCGCGGAATGCGGATGCGGGGACCTCTGAAACAGGCTGCGTCCCAATCAAGGGGAAAATGTCGGTTTCCAGGCGCTTGAGAACGTAGAAGGCGTATTGGTGATGTCGTCCCACTTTCCAGCGCTCGTACCACGCCCGAGCGACCGACTCGAATGTCCTGACGGAGATCTGCTTCTCCGCGGCTGGATCGACGCCCTCCGCCAACAGCCGCCTCGCCTCCTGGTGCCGCTCTCGTGCCCGGACCAGTGACACGTCGGGATAGGTGCCAATCGCAAGCGTCTTTTGCCTGCCCTGGAATCGGTAGTTGAAACGCCAGTACCGCCCGCCGTTGACGGCGACTTGGAGGTAGAGGCCACGTGCATCGGCAAGCTTGAATGGACGGTCCGCGGGCTTCGCGGCTCGAATCCGAGCGTCGGTCAGCATTTGATGGTATCTCCCGGTTCAGCCGGCGGAGATACCCTCACTGGTACCATCACCGGGTTGAGCTGTTCCGAGAGCTTGAGAGACGCCGTGAGACAACAACACCCTGAGTTTCAAGGCATTTTCAGGCGTTTCCCGTACCTTCTGAGCCGGCGTGAGATCAGGGGTTGGTGGAAAGGGAGGGACTCGAACCCTCGACCCCGGCATTATGAGTGCCGTGCTCTAACCAGCTGAGCTACCTTTCCACAGCGGCCCGCTGGCCACGCATCTCCTGCGCGGCAAATGCAGCGGGGGCCGCGGATTCTCCGGACGGCCCCCGGGGGTGTCAAGCCAGACCCCTGCGGCCCCTCGCGGGCCCCAGAGGGTCGCCTAGAAGCTCTTCTTGACCGTCACCGCCCACTCCCGTGGATGCCCAGGCGAGCCGGAAATCAGCCCCGCGCGGTCATACACGTCGTAAATGGTGGTGTAGTAGTACTTGTCGAACAGGTTGGTGACCTCGAACGAGGCCTCGAGCTTGCGCTCCTCGCTGCGCCAGGTCAGCCGCGCGTTGGTCACCTGGTAGGCATCGATGGCGCTGCGCTCGAAGTTGTTGGTGGTGGTGTACTGCTTGTCCGTATAGGTCGTGTCGATGCGCGGCGTGAGCGTCTGGTCGCCGGCGAGGTGCCACTGGTACTGGGCGCCGGCGCTCCACTTCCACTTCGGCGTGTACGGCGCGGTGCTGCCCACGGCGATGGCGCCGCCCTGTGCCAGCGCGCTGACCTTCACGATGTTGAAGTCCAGGTAGCTCAGCGAGCTGTCGAAGGACAGGCTGCCGGCCTGGTAATTGCCTTCGAGCTCGACGCCCTTCACGTGCGCGGTGCCGACGTTGAGGATCAGCGAGCAGGGCGCGGTGGCGGGCGGCGGCGGCAGGAACTGCGCCGGGCAGGTGGTGGCGCTGCCCTGGATGTCCTTGTAGTCGGAATAGAACACGGCGCTGTTCACGCGCAGGCGTCGATCCAGGAATTCCTTCTTGGCGCCCACTTCATAGGAAGTCAGAGTTTCGGGATTGAACCCCACGGCCTGCTGCTCGACGAACGGGCGGGGATTGACGCCACCGCCCTTGAAGCCGGTGGAGACCTGGGCGTAGGTCATCAGCGTCTCGTCCCACTGGTATTGCAGGCCGGCGCGCCAGTCGAGCTTGTCGCCGGAATACGGGCCGACCACGCCATCCAGGCCACTCAGCGAAGGATGCGTGCTGCCATCCGGGTTGCGGCGCGAGAACTGGTATTCCTTGCTCTCCTTCGTGTAACGCAGGCCGCCGATCAGGGTCATCCTGTCAGTGGCCTTGAAGCTGGCCTGCGCGAACGCGGCCTTGGCTTTGGCATCGATCGGATCGTTCTGCTGGAACGGCGCCAGCGAGTAGCGCAGGTCCTGGTAGGAGGGATACCAGGAGCGCTGGTTCAGGTAGAAGCCACCCAGGGTCCAGTCCAGCGCCGTGCCCAGCGAGCCGTTCAGCCGCACTTCCTGCGTGAACACATGCAGCGGCTGCGTGCCATCGCCGATCTGCTGGTCGAGCGGCGAGAGGTCGTTGTCGTTCTGGAAGCCGGATTTGTAATCCCGGTAGGCGGTGATGGAGACCAGCTGCAGGTTGTCGCCGAGCTTCCAGTCCAGGTTGCCCGAGGTGCCCCAGCTGCGGAAGTAGCTGCGGCCGGCGGTCACATGGGCCGGCCGGTTGGCGGTGGCGACCATGGTGTAGGTGCCGTAGTTGTAGTACGAACCAGCGGGCGGCACGAAGGCATCGAGGCCGAGGCCGGTGTGCCACGGGTCGATGTCCGCGGTGATGGGGAACCCGGCAGGCGCCGGGGCATTGGGCTTGGCGGCGATCAGCACCGAGGGCGTGGTCACGCGGTCGTCATTGGTGTAGTCGCCGATCAGCGTGAAAGTCGCCGGACCGCCGTTGTCCCAGCGCAGGATGCCGCGCAACGCGTCGTAGTTGATCTGGCCTTCGCGAGCCAGCACGCAATCAGTGTTGTACGACAGCGTGCGCGGAATGCCGCTGGCCGGGTACAGGCAGCCGTAGTCCAGGCGCTTGACGTAGCCATCCTGGTTCTTGGTGACACCGGAGAGGCGCGCCGACAGGCTGTCGGTGAGCTTGAAGTCGCCGCTGGCGCGCAGGTCCACGCGGTGGCGGATGCCGTAGGTGGCCGACACATAGCCGGTGTCGTCGCCGGTGGGCATGCGCGAGTACAGCTTGACCGCGCCGCCGATGGAGTTGCGGCCGGCGAGCGTACCCTGCGGTCCGCGCAGGATCTCCACGCGGTCGAGATCCAGCAGGTCCATGATCGAGCCGGTCAGGGTCGGGAAATACACGTCATCGATGTAGATGCCGACGCCCGGCTCGAACGCGGGATTGAAGTCGGCCTGGCCGACGCCGCGCAGGTAGATGGCCATCGAGGGACCGTACGGGCCGCCCTGCGGCGCCAGCGTGACGTTGGGTGCCTGTGCGGCGATTTCGTTGAGACTGGTCTGGCTGCGCGCCTCCATCATCTCGCCGGTGACGGCAGTGATGGCGATCGGAGTCTGCTGCAGGTTCTGCTCGCGGAACTGGGCGGTGACGACCACCTCGGCGAGCTCGGTATCTTCGGCAGCGATGCCCTGGGTGGCAACGCTGGCCAGCACGCCGCCCGCGACGGCAAGGCGGATGGCGGCGGCAACCGCGCGCGGCGCGGCAGATGCTGTGAATCGGGATTGCGACACTTTGAGACCCCCACTTGTTTTCAGGCCACACATCCTGCGTGGCGATGGGCGACTCTAGTACCGTGGACGGGGCGAGCCAATCCTTACAATTCAGGCCAATACCCTGTTGTGTATACCCGCCGCTGGTCCTACACGTTGAAGCGGAAATGCATGACATCACCCTCGCGGACGAGGTACTCCTTGCCTTCCAGACGCAGCTTGCCGGCTTCCTTCGCGCCCGCCTCGCCGCGACAGCTGACGTAGTCGTCGTAGGCGATCACCTCGGCGCGGATGAAACCGTGTTCGAAATCGGTGTGGATCACGCCGGCGGCCTGCGGTGCGGTCGAACCGGCCCTCACAGTCCAGGCGCGCACTTCCTTCGGGCCTGCGGTGAAATAGGTCTGCAGGCCCAGCAGCTGGTACGCCGCGCGGATCACGCGATCGAGGCCGGGCTCGGCCAGGCCCAGGTCCTTCAGGAACTCGCCCTTCTCGCTGTCGTCGAGCTGCGCGATCTCGGCTTCCATCGCCGCGCACACGGCCACCACCACGGCGCCCTCCTGCGCGGCGCGCGCCTTCACCGCATCGAGGTGGGGGTTGCCGGTGAAGCCGGTTTCATTGACGTTGGCCACGTACATGATGGGCTTCAGCGTCAGCAGGTGCAGCTCACGCAGGTCGGCGCGATCCTCGGTGGTGAGCGGCAGCGAGCGCGCCGGCTTGCCGTCGTTCAGGCGCGCCGCCACCTTCGCGAACAGGTCGCGGCGGCGCAGCGCATCCTTGTCGCCGGCCTTGGCCGCCTTGGCGGCACGATCCACGGCCTTCTCCACGCTGGCAAGGTCGGCCAGGCACAGCTCGGTGTCGATCACGTCGATGTCGGCGATCGGGTCCACCTTGCCGGCCACGTGCACGATGTCGTCGTTGACGAAGCAGCGCACCACGTGCGCGATGGCATCGGTCTCGCGGATATGCGCCAGGAACTGGTTGCCCAGGCCCTCGCCCTTGGAGGCACCGGCCACCAGGCCCGCGATGTCGACGAATTCCACCGCGGCCGGCAGTATGCGCTCGGGCTTGACGATTTCCGCCAGCACCGCGAGCCGCGGATCGGGCACGCCCACCACGCCCACGTTCGGGTCGATGGTGCAGAACGGATAGTTCTCCGCCGCGATCTGCGCCTTGGTCAGCGCGTTGAACAGCGTCGACTTGCCCACATTGGGCAGCCCGACGATTCCACACTGGATTCCCATCTTTTACCGCCCTGTCATTGCATGCGGCCGCGCGTGTGCAGCTTGTGCATGGCACGCTCGGCGCCCTGTTCCAGCAGTTCCGGCACGATGTCCGCGCCCTGCCGTACCGCCTGCTCCACCGCGGCGCGCTCATTGGCACGCGTGGCGCCGAGCAGGTATGGATTCACCAGCTCCTTCGTGCCCGGATGCCCGACGCCGATGCGCAGGCGCCAGAAATCCGCGCCCATGTGCGCGATGAGGTCTTTCAGGCCGTTGTGCCCGCCCGCGCCGCCGCCCTGCTTCAACCGCAGGTCGCCGGGCTCCAGGTCGAGCTCATCGTGGGCCACCAGGACGGCCTGCACGTCGATCTTGTAGAAGGACGCCACCGCCGCGGTGACCCGGCCGCTGTTGTTCATGTAGTCCTGCGGCTTCAGCAGCCAGCGCTCGCCGCCGGCCAGCTCCACGCGCGCCAGCTCGGCCCTGAAGCGGGGCTCCAGGCGGAAACCGCCGCCGTAGCGCCGTGCCAGCTCCTCCACCAGCCAGAAGCCGGCATTGTGGCGCGTGGTCTCGTATTCGCGGCCGGGATTGCCCAGACCCACGATGAGACGTATCGCGGGTCCGGGCATGGCCGATCAGTACAGCATGGGTGAAG
>Ga0335083_10006988_pt1 | contig 13968 bp, 11 predicted proteins | sample Lox_Sample_42_FD_206716 | JGI IMG/M metagenome (GOLD analysis project Ga0335083, IMG submission 206716) | Soil microbial communities from Loxahatchee National Wildlife Refuge, Florida, United States - Lox_Sample_4.2 | ecosystem: Environmental > Terrestrial > Soil > Wetlands | place: USA...
GAGGAGGTCGTAGTCATACACCATTCAATCTTGCCGTTTGCCGGGAGGAAACTGAAGCTCTGTTACGTACCGTTCACAGACCTCCCCAGATGGGACGACTCGTACACCCCGATGCCAGGCGCGCGAGGACGAGGCGCGGTAAAACTCTCCTAGAGGTGAAACCGTGGGCGGGCCGAGGACCGTCTAAGCGGTGTCCGTAGAAACGAGGCACTGACATGATCACAGCGATGACACCGATCGTCCGGCTGGCCCGGCGGGCGGGGGCCGTCTCGGTTCCGCTGCTCGCGGCAGGAATGCTTGTCGCCGGGTGCGGCACCACGTCGTACAACCGGACCCCGTCGGCGGGCGTTTCCTCAGGCACTGCCACGGCAGGCGCCGGATCAGGCGCGGACGCCGGATCGAACGCGGGCGCCGGGTCAGCGGCGCCGGCCACACCGGTGCCCACGGTCAGCGGCGGGCGCGTCGCCGCGGGCGGTGCCGCCTGTGCCGGCTGGCCGACGAACGTCCCGAGCGCCGCGCTGCCCGTGTCCTTCGTCCCGGTCAGCGTGGAGCGCTGCGTCACCGGCGCGCAGGACATCCCCGGCAAGGGGATGTGGGTCACCGCCACCCTCCAGCGGTCTGACGGCGGGCTCACCGGCCTGGTCAACGCGCTGCGCCATCCCACGGGCACGCGGGCACCAGGCACCGTGTGCCCCGCTCTCGCGCTGATTCCGCCGCAGATCGTGCTCACCGACTCGTCCGGCCACCGGCTGATCCCCCGCGTCCCCGTTACCGGCTGCGGCCTTATTCAGGCCCAGGTGCTCGTCGCGCTCCAGTCGCTGCACTGGAACCCGGTGACCGTCCGGCTGATCTCCAAGATTCCCGCGGCGAGCACCGCGCCGGCGGCTAGTCCGACCGCGACCGTGGTCGGGCCCGCCACGACCCGCTCGGCGTCCGGCGGTGGCATCCAGCCGCAGTGATCTGGGGAGACAACAAACGCCTAGGCGCTGTCGGACCCCCTCCGTACGATGACATCCATGGCGGTATCTGCGGTTATCTTCGACTGGGGCGGAACCCTCACTCCCTGGCACACCATCGACCACGAGGCGTTGTGGCGTAACGTCTGCGCGCCGCATTTTCCCGAGGCAAGGGCGGCCACCGTTGCGGCGGCGATTCTCGCCGCCGAGCAGGATTTCTGGCGGCAGTGCGAAACCGCGCATCGCAGCGCCACGCTGGACCACGTCTTCGAGCAGGCCGGCGTCACCGCGCACCAGGACCTGCTTGACACTTACTTCACCGCCTGGGAGCCGCACACCTACACCGACCCAGAGGTCGCACCGCTGCTGCGCGAGCTGCGGCGTCGCGGCATCAGGATCGGCGTGCTCTCCAACACCCTGTGGCCGCGTGCGCTGCACGAGCGGGTGTTCCTCCGCGACGACGTGCTCGGGCTGATCGACGGCGCCGTTTACAGCAGCGAGATCCCGTGGACCAAGCCGCACCCGGAGGCGTTCCATGCGGCGATGACCGCGGTCGGCGTGACCGATCCGGCCTCCTGTGTCTTCGTCGGCGACCGTCCCTATGACGACATCTTCGGCGCCAAAAGCCTCGGCATGCGCGGGGTGCTCATCCCGCACAGCACCGTGCCCGCCTATGACCGAGCGGTTCCCGACGCGGTCATCACCCGCCTCAGCGAACTCCTCCCCCACCTCGACAACTGGTGACTCCGGCGCGCCACCCAGGCGGCCAGTGCCCGGGGCTGAGGATCGGGTACCAGGTGTCGGAATAGCGACAATGCCGCCCCTTTGGCCCCGCGAGAAGGCCGGCACCGCTAGCGTAAGCGCATGCGCGACACCGAGGCTGTCGCGTCCATCGTGGCCGGCGATCCGGACGGGCTCGCCACGGCCTACGACAGGTACGCAGATCCTCTCTTCACGTACTGCAGGTTCCTGCTCGGCGACACCGCCGAGGCCGCGGACGCCGTGCAGGATACCTTTGTCATCGCGGCGGCGCGGCTCGACGGGCTGCACGACCCGCAACGGCTGCGCGCCTGGCTGTTCGCCGTGGCCCGCGGCGAGTGCCTGCGCGTCCTGCGGTTGAAGACGCGGACGCAACCGCCGCCTGGGGCACCCGAGTCCGGCGGCGCGGGCGACGCGGAAAAGGCGGACAGCACTGATGGCGCGGATGCCGCGGGCGGCGAGGACGACGCGGCCGGGCAAGCCGGGCTGCGCACGCTGTTCGAGTACGCCTCCGCCGGCCTCGGCCCCGGCGAGCGCGAGGTCATCGAGCTTCAGCTCCGCCAGGGCCTTGAGCCTGGCGAGGTGGCCACGGTGCTCGGCGTCTCGCGCGGCAGTGCGAACGCCTTGGCGTCCCGCGCCAAGGACCAGCTGGAAACCTGCCTGGGCTTGCTGCTCGTCGGCCGTGCCGGGCGCGAGGAATGCGCCGAGCTCGGCTCCATGCTCACCGGCTGGCAGGGCCGGCTCACGCCGACGCTGAGCAAGCGGGTCGGCAGGCACATCGAGCGCTGCTCCGCCTGCAGCGCCAGGCGGGCCGTTGAGCTGCGCCCGTCCGCGATGTTCGAGCTGACGCCGGCCGCCGCCCTGGCGGCCGGCGCCGCCGAGTCCTTCAGGCGCGCGCCAGGCGCGCCCGCCGCGCTCAAGGCGCACACGATCGCGCTCGCCACCGAGCACGGCTCTGCCGCTGCCGTGCACGCGACGGCCGTGCTGAGCCGCGCGGGAGCGTTCGGCAAGCAGGGCTTCCCGAAGCGGGCGCACGGGGTTCCCGGCACCGGCGGCCCCGGTCCGCGGCACAGCCTCAGGTCCTCACCGCAGGGCCAGGCCGCAGTCGCGGCGGCTGTGGTCGTCGCGGTTGGCGTCGCGGCCGCGGGCTTCGCGCTCAGCAGCGGCCAGGAGCATCTCACGCCGGTCGCCGATCCCAAGACCCCGGTGTCGTCCGCCCATCCGCCGGCCGCCACCACGAGCGCTGCCCCGGGGCGGAGCACCGCTCCGGCAGCGACCGCTTCCACGCGATCGCACGCGGCCCGCGCGACCACGCCGGCCGCGGTGACCGTGACGCAGGCGCCCGTCACGACCCCCGTGTCCGTTCCGACGGCGACCGCGCCGAGCGCGACCCCGTCCTCCGCGCCGACCGCGACCGCGAGCCCGTCACCCACGCCGCCGCCCACTGCGCCGGCTGGCACACTGCGGGTGTTCCCCGGCGGCGGCTCTCTCTTCCTCGACCCCGGCGGGCGGGGAGCGCTGCTGTTCCTCAGCGCGTCAGGCGGCACAGTCAACTGGTCGGTGACGGTATCGGGCGACCCGGACCACACCATCACCGTGTCACCGGCCACGTCGGGCACGCTCACCGCCGCGCACCCGAACGTCACCCTGGAGATCTCCGCCAGCCAGAACCTGAGCTGCGGCAACGGGGGAAACCCGTGCCCCACGATCACGATAGAGCCGGGCGGCACCGTGCTCACAGTCGCCGCCTCAGGGCGCCGCCACCCTTTTAGGCACCGCCGTCGGCATGACCGTCACGACGGCACGCCGACGGCCACCGTGCTCCCCTAACGCACCCAGGCGGCGATCAGGCGGCGGCGGTGCTGCTCGCGCTCGGCTGAGGCGCTGCCAGGCGGGATCAGACGCGCCAGCCGGACCGCGCCGTTGCCCGTTCCGCCTGCGCGCGCAGGTCACGGGCGGCCTGAGCAGGATCCTGCGCGCCGTACACGGCGGACCCGGCGACGAACACGTCGGCTCCCGCCTCCGCGCACCGCTCGATCGTCCCCGCCGAGACGCCGCCGTCCACCTGAAGCCAGATCTCGCGTTCCGCCCCGGCCCGGCGGGCGGCGATCAGCGCCCGCGTCCTGGTGATCTTCGGCAGCACGAGGTCGAGGAACTTCTGCCCGCCGAAGCCTGGCTCGACCGTCATCAGCAGCACCATGTCGACCTCGTCGAGCAGGTCCGCGTAGGGCTCGATGGCGGTGCCAGGGTTGATGCCGAGACCGCAGCGCGCCCCGGCGGCCCTGATCGCCCGCAGCGTGCGCACCGGGGCCTTGGCGGCCTCCGCGTGGATCGTCACCGAGCCCGCGCCCGCCTCCGCGTACGCGGGTGCGTGCCTGTCCGGGTCTTCGATCATCAGGTGGCAGTCCACGGGCAGCGCGGCGTGCTTCAGCAGCGCCTCGACGACCGGCAGGCCGAGCGTGAGGTTCGGCACGAAGTGGTTGTCCATCACATCGACGTGGAGCCAGTCGGCGGCGTCCTCGACGGCCTTCGCCTCGTCGGCGAGCCGCGCGAAGTCGGCGGACAGGATGCTGGGCGATATCTGAACGGCCATGGCGGTTCCGAGTCTAGAGTGCGCGGCCCGCCGCGCAGCGGGTACCCCGTCGCGAGCGGCGAGAAATGTCACACCGCGCCGCTAGCATGGCGCACTGGGTCCTGACTCCTTGTTCTCGTTGTTCTCGGCACGGGACCCTCAGTGTGCATGGGAGGTTTCTGGCGGTGCGGGACGATCTTCTTGACCGGGTGCGGAAGCTGCTTGCCAAGGCGGAGGACGAGGGCTGCTCGCCCGCCGAGGCCGAGGCGCTGACCGCCAAGGCCACCGACCTGATGGCCAGGTACGGCATCGACCGGGCACTGCTCGGGGCCATCCGCCCGGAGACCGACCGGCCGACCGACCGCGTGTTCACGCTGGTCAACCCCTGGGGCGACGTCAAGCGGCAGCTGCTCGCCGGGCTCGCGACCGCGCTGCGCTGCCAGTGCGTCCAGACCAGGACGGCCGATGGCATGCGGCTGCACGTCTTCGGTTACCTGTCGGACCTGGAGCGGGCCGACATCCTGTTCACCTCGCTGCTTGTGCAGATGGCACGCGCGCTGGCCGGGCAGGCCGTGCCCGCGACCGGCGGCGAGGCGCGGGCATGGCGGCGCTCGTGGATGCTCGGCTACTGCTCGGCGGTGGTGACGCGGGTCCGCGCCGCGGAGGAGGCAGCGGTCGCGTCCGCCGGTTCCGCTGACACCGGGGCCGCCGCCGCGGATGGCAAGCGGGCCGAGCTGGTGCTGGCCGACCGGTCGCTCGTGGTGCGGCGGCAGGTCGCGGCGGCCTATCCCCGGCTGCGCAAGGCGCGCGTCACCTACTCGGGCAACGGCTACGGCGCCGGTTACCGCGAGGGGGAGCGCGCCGACATCGGCGGCGCGAAGCTACAGTCGCGCCCGGCCGGAGCGCTCGGCCACTGACCGTCGCCCGGCGGCACCGCTCCCATTGACTCAGAACGGGTGCGTGCCTTCGCCCTGCCGCGCACCCGCGAGCCATCCTCGTGCTGGCGGGCAGGGCAACGACGCGCGGCCGGGCGTGTCACCGTGGTCACGGTCTCCTCACAAGACGCGTACGTCACGGAGCGGCAGGAATGATCACGGAAATTCCGATTACCGCGGAAACTTTGTACGTGTATAGCGTGCGGAATTTCCGTCTTGCCGAAAGTTTCCGTGATAATGCGCCCCGATTGTCGTTTATTACCGATATGCCCGTTTCACTGACGGGCTCAGGGCGGCGAACGGGGCTCACTGACGGGGCGGGACGGCGGGACGGCGGGGCGGGACGGCGGGACGGCGGGGCGGGACGGCGGGGCGGCGGGGCGGCGGGGCGGGACGGCGGGACGGCGGGACGGCGGGGGTGGTTCTGCCGGTGGCGGGGTCAGCTCTTCGCGGGGGTGGCGGAGGCGGTGGGTGTGGTCAGGACCAGGGTGGTCACCGAGTCGGGGGGGAGGGTGACCGTGAAGGTGCCCGATGCGTTGGCTGCGATGGTGCCCTTGCTGACCGGGGCGGCGGGGACTTTGCCCGTCTGGTGCAGTTGCCAGACCTCCGCGTGCCGCGGGCTGCCCGCGTTGCCGCGGACGGTAAGCCTTTCCTTCTTGGAGTTCGTGTTGACGATCACGATCTCGTCGGGGCTCGCGGAGGCGAACGCGTCCACGCCGGGGACGATCGAGGTGGCAGACACGACGTTCGTGCCGAACCGCGGGAACAGGCCCTGGCCGGTGAACATGCTGATGCCCTCGTACAGCGGCATGGGCGTGTCCTGCGTGTAGCCCGCCGGCGGCCTGCTTCCGCCTACCGCGAGCACGTCGCCGTACAGCAGGCTCATCGGGCCGTTCTTGCTGCCCCAGGCGAGGCTGTCGCCGCCGGCGCTGAGGATCCTGCCGAGGATGTCCGCGTCAAGCACGGACGCGAAGCCGGTGAAGGCGTAGTCGCCGAGGGTGCCAGGGTCCGCGCTGAAGTTCCACTCACCCACGTGGATGGCGATCGCGTCGGCACGATCCGGCTGCGCGGTCTTGATCATGTCGCGCAGCGTGCCGAGGTCCTGGGACAGGACCGGCAGGCCGGCCAGGAGCTGCGCGGCGGTCTCGTGTCCCGGGTAGAAGTGGAAGTCAACGAAGTCGGCGCGCGAGCCGCAGTCGGCGAGGAACTGCCTGAGGAAGGGCTGGTCGAAGCCGAGCGTGGCCGGGCCGCCGATCTTGATCGACGGCGCGGCCTTCTTCATCGCGTCATACAGCGCGTTGAAGCGCGTGTCGTAGGTCGTGACGCTCTCGTTGACCGACTCAGGCTCGTTGCCGATGATCCAGGTGGTGATCGGGTCGCCGCCGCTCGCGAAGCCGGTGAAGTGCCTGACGATCGCCGCGGCGTCGGCCGCGCTCAGCGTGTCCGGGATACCCGCCACCGGCACCTCGCCTGCGGCGTCCATCATCTGGACCCAGTTATCGACGTTGAGTCCGGTGTCGCAGCCGGCCGCCGCGCAGGTGATGCGGCTCGACGGGTCGGCCGGATTGGCCAGCGTCACCCAGAGCCTGGCATAGCCGACGCCGAGCTTCTGGAGCAGTTGCTGCGCAGTCGGGTCGTGGATGTCGGACGGCGTGCCGTAGGTGGACTCGTCCACCCCGATGGCGGCCGGGTCGTCGATGGCCACGGTGCGTCCGAAGTCCACCGAGATGTCCGCCTTAGGCACCGGCGCGGCGGTCTTGGCCGGGCCGGATTCAAGCGGGACGTTGCCCGTCGTCACCAGGATCACCGCGAGCAGCAGCGTGCCCAGGATGAGGCCGACGCCGATCAGCCGGGAGCGCCGCCTCGCCCGTCGGGCCGGATCGACGAGCTTGCGCTCGGCGACGGTACGGCGAGTCTGCGAGGTCGCGTGCATACGTGTCTTCCCAGGGAGGTGCTGACCCGACGATCCGGGGACTGGCCGGTGAACCGTTCCTATCCTGGCGGGGTCCCGGGCAGCGGAACGTCAGGATAAGAATGGCTCATTGTTCGCCACGGCGCAGCAACGCGACGAAGATCGCGTCGGTGCTGTGCCGGTGCGGCCACAATTGAGCGAATTGCGAGCCTGATGACCGTACACCCGGCACCCAGGAAATCACCGTAGCCGTGTCCAAAATGATGACATTTGACCCTTCGCCGGCCACGGCGGCCACGACGTCCGTCGTCTCCTGCGGAACCGGAGAGCAGGTCACGTAGGCGACGACGCCGCCCGGGCGTACCGCGGCGAGGGCACAGGACAGCAGGTCACGCTGGAGCTCGGCCAACCCTGGAAGGTCGGCGGGCGACTTGCGCCAGCGCGCCTCGGGACGGCGGCGCAGCGCGCCGAGGCCGGAGCACGGGACGTCGGCCAGCACCCGGTCGAAGCCTCCCTCAGGCCAGGCAGGGCGGGTGCCGTCGGCGGCCAGCACCGCGAAGCCGGGCAGCGGCGATGTCGCGGCCGTGCTCGCCGCGGACAACGCGTCACGGACCAGGGCGGCGCGGTGCGGGTGCAGTTCGGCGGCGACCAGCCGCGCGCCGCGCTCGGCGGCCAGGCCGTACAGCAGTCGCGACTTGCCGCCGGGTCCGGCGCACAGGTCAAGCCAGCGCTCCCCCGCCTCCCCCGGCTCGTGCCGCGAGCCTGCTTCACCGCCGGCCCCGTTCCGCCGGGGGGCGACGGGTGCGAGCGACAGCGCGATCGCGGCGAGCTGGCTGCCCTCGTCCTGCACGGCCGCCCGGCCGCCGGCGGTCAGCGGCGCCGGATCGCCGGAGGCGAGCGTGAACGCGTACCTGGACCAGCGACCCGGCTCGGCGCCGTCTGGCATGACCTGGTCGCGGTCCGGGCCAGCGGGGAACGTGGCGAGGGTGACCCGCGGGCGTGCGTTGCCGGCCGCCAGGGCGGCCTCGAGCTCGGTCACCTGGCCCCCGGCTGGCGCCGGGCCGGTGAACGGGGCGTCGGCGGCGTCGCCCAGGGCGGCGCGGTAGGCGTCGACGACCCAGCGGGGGTGGCTGTAGCGGATCGCGAGATGGCCGTCGGGGTCGGTCGCGGCGCTCGGCGCGATGATGGCGAGCCAGGCGTCGAGGTCCCTGGTCGCGACGCGGCGCAGCACGGCGTTGACATAGCCGGAGACCCGGGGGCCGGCCACCGACTTGGCCAGGTCGACCGAGGTCGCGACGGCGGCGTGGGCGCCGACCCGGGTGCTGAGCAGCTGGTGCGTGCCGAGGCGCAGCACCAGCAGCACCGGCGGGTCGAGCTTTTCGAGCGGGCGGTCGCTGCACGCGGCGAGCACGGCGTCATAGGTGCCCTGGCCGCGTAGTGTGCCGTAGGTCAGCTCGGTCGCCAGGGCGGCGTCGCGGCCGGCCAGGCCCCGCTCGGCGAGCAGCCTCGGCAGCAGCAGGTTGGCGTAGGCCTCGCGCTCGTGTACGGCGGCAAGCACGTCGTAGGCGATGCGGCGGGGATCGGCGCGGCGCGGCGCCTTCGCCCGCCGGGCCGTGCTCGCGCCGTCGGCCGCTCGTTCCCCATGCCGTCGTCCGGGACTCTTCGACCTGTCATTGCCTTCCCGCGGCATCGCTCCCCCTTCCATCCGCTCGACACACAGCCTTACCGCAACCGCCAGGCACTAGCCGCCACCACACCCAGGCGACGCGGGCTTTTGCGTCGCCTGCCGACCGCAGCCACCGATCTGTAACCGCAACCACAGCGCGGGGGGCGGCGCGCCTTCTGCGCCGTCCTCCCGTGGGGGGGCAACGGGGGGGCGAAGCCCTCCCGTGCTTAGGGGGGTCTCCGGGGGGGTCATCCCCCCGGGGGAAACAGGGGTCATCCCCCCGGGGGAAACAGGGGTCATCCCCCCGCGGGAAATACCCCGGGCCCAGTCCGGGGCGGGCATGCGGCGCTTGCCGGGCGGCTGCACGTCGCCGAGCAGGACAGGGGTGGTGCCGGTGCCGGCGTAGACCGCGTTGCGCTCGACGCGCAACTCGCCGGGTTCGAGGCCTGCGCCCTGTGCGCCCGGGCCGCCGAAAGCGCCGGGCGGGGTGGGCCTGACCGGCCAGAGCTTGAGCCGGCCGCCGTCGAACTCGGTCCATGCCCCGGGGTCGGGGGTGCACGCGCGGATCTGGCGGTCGATCAGGTGTGCGGGCAGCTTCCAGTCGACGCGGGCGTCGGCCGGGGTGAGCTTCGGCGCGAAGCTGATCCCGTCGGCCGGCTGCGGCACCGCGCCGACCGTGCCGTCTTCGATGGCGTCCAGGGTGTCGACGAGCAGCCGCGCCCCGGAGATGGCGAGCCTGCCGAGCAGGTCGCCGCTGGTGTCGGCGGCGCCGATCGGCTCGGTGAGGGTGCCGAAGACCGGTCCCGCGTCAAGTTCGCGCACGATCAGGAAGGTGCTCGCGCCGGTAATTTCGTCGCCGCGCAGGATCGCGTGCTGCACCGGGGCCGCGCCGCGCCATGCGGGCAGCACCGAGAAGTGGAGGTTCACCCAGCCGTAGGCCGGGATGTCGAGTGCCGCCTGCGGGAGCAGCGCACCGTACGCGGTCACCGGACAGCAGTCCGGCGCGATGTCGCGCAGCTTGTCGAGGAACCACCCCTCGTTCGGGCGGACGGGTTTGAGTGTCTCGATGCCGAGCTCATCCGCGAGTTCGGCCACCGGCGACCGTTCCATTCTCCTGCCGCGGCCGACGGGGGCGTCGGGCCGCGTGACGACCGCCGCCAGCGTGTGCCGGGAAGCGGCCAGCGCCCGCAGCGTGGGCAGGGCGGCCGCCGGAGTACCCGCGAAGACCAGCCGCACCGTGGCTCCCTAGGAAATCCGCTGGGTGGAGTGCGGCGAGACCCGGACCTCAGGCACCGGCAGGCCGGACCACTCGGCCTCGCGGATCGCCTTCATGGCGAGCTTGCGCTGCCTGGTGTCGAGCCGGTCGATGAACAAGATGCCGTCCAGGTGGTCCGTCTCGTGCTGGACGCAGCGGGCGAGCAGTTCAGTGCCCTCGACCGTGACCGGGTCGCCGTGCATGTTGAAGCCGGTTGCGATCGCCCGCGGCGCGCGGGGCGTCGGGAACTGCAGTCCGGGCAGCGACAGGCAGCCCTCGTCATCCTCCTCGGGCTCCCCCTCCAGCTTGAGCACCGGGTTGACCAGGTGACCAGGCTCGTCGTCGACGTGATAGACGAACACGCGCAGGCCGACGCCGATCTGCGGCGCGGCGAGTCCCACGCCCGGCGCGTCGATCATGGTCTCTGTCAGGTCCTTGACCAGGTTGCGCAGCTCAAGGTCGAAGTCCGTCACCGGCTCCGCCGGGGTGCGCAGCACCGGGTCTCCGAACAGCCTGATATCCCTGAGCAACTCGCGTTCCCTTCACGTCTGCACACCCGTGGCCACGACGGCCGAGGTCACGGAGTGTTTACCGGTGAGTCTATCGGCGGACTAGATGAGGCCGGACTAGATCAGCTCTGGCGGGTCGAGCTGAACCCGGACCCCGCCCCCCTCCTTGCGGGCGCTGCGGCCCGCCTGGGCGGCCGCGAGCGCCCTGGCCAGCGCCGCGCCCTCGGCTCTCGGCGCGCGGACCAGGGCGCGCACTTGGCCGTCTTGGTGCGGACCCTGCGCCTCGACGGGCACCGGGCCAAGGATCTCGAGCCCCGGCTCCATGCCCGCGAGGATGGCCGCCACCGCGTCCTGCTCCCCGCTGACCGCGGCCATCCGGACGGCTGGCGGGAAGCCGAGCTCGGCGCGCTCGGCCAGGTCCCGCTCGGCGAACGTGACCGGGTCCCAGCGGACCAGCGCCTGGGTGGCGGGCAGCGACTGGTCGGCGTGCACAAGAACGGTCCCGTCGTGCCGGACCAGGGCGGCGGCGCCGAGCCAGCGGCGCAGCGTCTCCTCGCCCGCGCGCAGGCTGGGGCGGGACAGCAGAGCCCAGCCGTCGAGCAGCAGCGCGGCGGCGTAGTCCGCGAGCGGCTCCGCGCCCGGGGTCGCGATCACCAGGGCCGGCTGGCCCGACACGTGCGCGAGCACCTGGTCGCCGCCCGACGTGCGCACCGTGAACCCGGGGAAGGCCCGGCCGAGCTCTTCCGCGGTGCGGATGGCGCCGGTGATCGTGGCGCGGAGCCGGTCATGACCGCAGCGGGGGCAGTGCCAGCCGCCTGGCCCGGTGGCCAGGGCGCCGCACCAGCGGCAGTCCGGTGCCGCTTCGGGGCCCGACAGCCGCAGCGGGCCGTTGCACAGTGTCTGAGTGACAGACGGGGCCTGACTGACAGACGGGGCCTGCCCGTTCCCCGCCGGGCGGGTGCACCGGCCAGGCGCACGGCACCGGGCGCAGGCGATCGCGGCCAGGTAGCCGCGCCGCGGCACCTGGATGAGCACCGGGCCCGCCCGCAGCGCGTCCCTGGCGGTGCGCAGCGCCAGCGTCGGCAGCCGCGCCGTGGTGGCGGCCTCGTCCCTGCCCAACTCCGCGACGTCGGCGGCCGGCCTGACCCGCGGTGCGGTGGCGCGCAGCGTCGCCCTGTCGGGTCCGAGCTGGTGCGCCCAGCCCGACCGCACCAGCTGCGTCATCTCCGCCGTCCTCGCGAACCCGCCGATCAGGGCGGCCGCGCCCGCGCGGTGCGCGCGCAGCGCGAGCACCTCGCGCGCGTGCGGGTAGGGTGCTCTCGGCTCGGCGTGCAGGTCGTCTCCGTCGTCCCAGAGGACGACCAGGCCGAGGTCGCTGACCGGGGCGAACATCGCCGCCCTGGTGCCGGCCACGATCAGGGTGTCGCCGCGCAGCGCCGCGAGCCAGCGCCGGTACCGTTCGGCGGGGCCGAGGTCGGCGGTGAGCGTGACGTGCAGGGCAGTCCCGGCCGTCGGGGCGGCGAGCCCTGTCCGCAATGCCAGCTCGGTCAGAGCGGCGTCAACGCGGGCCAGGTCGCGTGCGTCGGGCACGACGATGACCGTGCCGCGGCCCGCGCTCGCGGTGCTGAGGGCGGCGCGGGCGATCTCGTCGGGCCAGCTGGGACCGGGCAGCGCCGTCCAGGCGGCCCGGGCCGGACGCCCGCAGGCGAGCGCGTCGAGGAATGACCGGCCCGCCGGATACCGCGCCCACGAACCCGGCTCGGGCCGCGGCGGCAACGCGGGGGCGGCCACCTGGCGTGCCCGGTCGCTTGCCGCCTCGGTCGCGGCGTGCCGCTGCGGTATCGCCAGGCGCAGCACGTCGGCGAGGGTCCCCGCGTACCGGTCGGCGACGGCGCGGGCAAGCCCGGCGATCTCCGGTGTCAGCACCGGCTCGGCGGAGACCACCCGCTCGAGGTAGCGGAGGCTGCCCTGATGCTCGCTGGCGGCGGCACGCTCGACGACGAAGCCGTCGGTGAGCTGGCCGGCGAACCGCACCCGGACCCGGGCGCCTGGCAGTGCCCGGTCCGCGAGCCGCTCGGGCACCAGGTAGTCGAACGGGCGGTCCAGGTGCGCGAGTGGCAGGTCGACGGCGATCCGCGCGATGGGCTTGTCCGGCGCGGGGCGGAGCGTTCGCGCCTCACGCGACTTCTTCTGCTTGCCGCGCTGGCCCGGCTGGTCTTGCCTGGCTTGCCGGTCTTGCTGTTCCGGCTCGGCGGACAGCGGCGCGGTCGCGGTGCCCGCCGAGGTGTCATGCGCGGTTTCCGCGGCGGTGCCTGCCGCCGTGCCCGGCGCGGCGAGCGGCGGTGCTTCCGACAGCGGCGGCGCGTCCGACAACAGCAGCCCCGCCGCCGTCTCGTCCCGCCTGTCCGCCATCATTCCGTCCTACCAGATACGGCGCGCTGGCGTGCCACCCGCGCGAGTCCCGGGCACACAAACGGCCGGGCACGGGGAGCCGCATTCACCCGTGCCCGGCCGCTCGCGGGCCAGCCGGTCCTGCCCTGCGCAGTCCGGCTGAGCCAACTGCGGGTCTTAGCCGATCAGGTAGTCGAACTCCCCGGTGCGCAGCGCGCCGACCATGGCGCGGACGGCGGATGCCGAGTAGATGAGGGCCGTGCCCTGCGGGTCGCGCGAGTTGCGCATCGCGACCGTAGCCCCGTCGAGGCGGGCCAGTTCCACGCACGCACCCTGCGAGTTGCTGCGCTGGCTCTTGCGCCAGGTCGCACCGTCGAGCTGGGCGGCGCTGATCCCGTTGTAAATGTCCTGCATCGTTCTCGTCTCCTGACGGATTTAACCCGGTCCGCGGACTGGCATATGCCGTGACGGGACCAGAGCAGCGGGTCCGGTCGTCGTCGCCGCCGACGGCGACCGGTTTCTCTATTTGATGTCCCCCGGGACTTACAGGACTGAGCTTAGCGCATGCACGTGCATCCGCATGGTATTTCGCACTGCCATACGCATACGCATCTGCACGGCCATGTGCCTTAGGTACTTCCTAACCCTTTGAATCGATCTTACTTCGGGTAATCGCCGCAGGTCACGCAGGGAAATCTTGGCACTCCTAGCCCAAACGTGACTCCGACCAGCTCCGCCTTCCCGCTAACGGCGATGTCATGCACCGAAACAGACGTTCACGGACGTAATATGTCTGAAACATTATTGTACCGCTGTGTAATCAAAAGCACACGCAGTGAACGCAACAGGCCCGCACCCCCGGAAGGGTGCGGGCCCGTTGCGTCGCTGTCTCGCCCGCGGCAGCCGCGGGCGACAGGGGCGGCTAGAGTCCGGCCGCGGCGCGCAGCTGCGGCGCGCGATCGGTGCGCTCCCAGGAGAAGTCGGGCTCGGAGCGACCGAAGTGCCCGTACGCC
>Ga0335083_10006990_pt1 | contig 13966 bp, 12 predicted proteins | sample Lox_Sample_42_FD_206716 | JGI IMG/M metagenome (GOLD analysis project Ga0335083, IMG submission 206716) | Soil microbial communities from Loxahatchee National Wildlife Refuge, Florida, United States - Lox_Sample_4.2 | ecosystem: Environmental > Terrestrial > Soil > Wetlands | place: USA...
CAGCAGATGCAGGCGGTCCGGACGCACCCGGGTGGCCGCCATCTCGCGCTGCATATGGGAGCCTGCCACCAACACCGCCTGGTAGCCGGTCAGCCGTGCATTCAGCGCCGCATGTCTGCGATAGCGCCGCCACATGACTCCCGGGTGCAGGCCCCCGCATCTGCGCGGGTAATGCAGCAACAGACACATGGGCCCGATCTGCCGCGAGCACACTTCCGGCTCGGGAAACATGAAGCATTTCTGGCCCGTCCCGCAGGTGCGATCGTAGTTATGCACGTACAACGCGACCGGGTAGGCGCTCAGCAAAGCATCCTCGACCCCCATCGAGTCGGCGTGATCGAATCCATGATAGTAGACCACGTCCGGATTCCACTGCGCGATTGACTCCAATGCAGCCGTGGCATGGCACTCATCCAGACACCAGTAGCGGCTCAGCGCCGGCGCCGGATCGATTGTTTCTCGCCCCGGCGTGAGCGGGTATTCGTACAAGAGCGCCAATTCGTGGCCCCGGTCCCGCAGGCCCGGCATTAGGGCCTGGAGATATTTTTCGACGCCGCCAACCAGGTTGCGGTGTGCACTGGCCAGGAGGATACGCATTTATACCGGCTCCTCGGCGGGGCTTGCTTGCTGCGAGTGGGGGTAGGCCGAGCGCAGAACTTCCGCGATTCGTTGGATGACAAAATACCGTTGGTGGACCATTCTCGCGGCTTGCGCCGCTCGTTGCCGCGCGGCTTGGTCGGCCAGAAGCCGCCGCGCCTGGCCAACAAACCCTTCCAGATCCTCGGGCGCCACCATCGCCACAGCCTCCGTTTCACGCCATAGCGGTTCGGTGGAAGGACCGTAAGTTGTCACGATCGGCACGCCATGCGCCAGCGGCGCCAGCAGGCTGGTGCGGCGGCTGCTCACTCCGTCCGGATAAGGTTGAATCATTAGGTCGCAGGCCGCCAGGAGAGCCGACAAACGGGCATCCCGCGCCGATATTGCACCCGTGGCATGAATACGCGTGGCCAGCTCGGGAGCAGCCCGAACAATCTTTTCTTTGCACTCCAGCCCTTTCGGTCCGATGAAAAGCATAACGCTGTTATTTCCGGTACCCAGCAGGCGCGGCACAATCCACTCCAGCATGGGCGTAATGGGGTAACCGAAGGTTCCGAAATGCCCCACGATGCGCTCACCGGCCGGTGCATAGCGGGCTCGAAGTTCCTCTACCGCGGCCGTCTCGCCGCTTACCGGAACGTTACTCGGCAGGGGAAGCCAGGAAAAGGGCACGCGGCGCCCCAGCGCATAAGGTTTCCAGGCCTTCTCCCAGCGTGGTGTGGAAACCCACGCCCTTTGTGCGGCATTGAGCAGCAGCACCGTCATCAGGCGATGGACCAGGGCGGCGGCGTTCTGACGCCAACTGCCTTCCCAAAAGCTTAGAAAAGGCTCGTGCACCATGATTCCCAGGTCATCACCGGCCCAGCGTGCGCGAATCCATATCCAAACACAGAAGGCCACATTCATGGAGCGCCAGCCGTAGGCGTGAGGTACCCACTGGAGCAGAATAAAGCGCGGCTTGGAGAACCCGTTCAGCTCGCGGCCGACGCGCAAAAGGTCGCCCGGATTCAGGCGGCCGAGCAGTGGACGGACCTTCACGCCGGGATGACCGCCAGCCGGGACATCGGGTCCCGCGCACCATACCTGGACTTCATCACCGGTTTCGGCCAGCTCATTCGCCAGCAAATATACGTAGTCGCCCACGCCGCCCATCTGGGGCGGGTATTCCGGACTGATGATGTGCCAAATTTGCCGGTTCACGTTAATTGCGCGAGACCACTGCTAAGCCCGATTCCAAAACCATTCCGAGAGCGCTCGCAGCCGGCCAGCTTCGGCATAGCGCTCCACCCCCAGTCGCGCCCGGCGCCCCATCTCCCAAAGCTCGGTACGCCGCGCTATGGCCTGCTCCAGGGCCGCGGCCAGCGCGGCGGCGTCGGCCGCCCCGACAATCCATCCGGTGTCTCCCGGAACGACCGCTTCTTTCGCGCCGGCCTGCTCGGTCACGATGACCGGCAAGTTGCAAGCTTGCGCTTCGAGCGCCACCAGTCCCAGGCCGTCCTCCAGAGTTGGCAAAACGAACAGCTCGGATGCATGGTAGGTAGCCAGCGGATCGCCCGGCGCCGCCTCGATCTGCAGCCCTTGCCGCTCGCGCTCAAACAGTCGGGCGCAGTCTCGATCTCCAGTGGCCCCCACGATTCGAAGCTGAATGCGATTGGGCCCCAAGGCCCGCATCGCCCGCAGCAGGTAAACGAATCCTTTGCGAAGATCCAGACTCCCCACATAACAGACGCGCAGGGGTCCGCGGTTACCCGGCCGGCCGGGAGGCGGATGGAATCGCTCCAAGTTCAGCGCTTCCCGGAGAACGTGAACCTTGTCCTCGGGCACTCCGAATTGCAGCATGGACTCCTTGGCCCATTGCGAATGGACCCGGATGCGGTCCGCCAAGCGATATTCTTCCTCGACCCGCTCGACCATGGCATCGATCGGATGCCCAGCAAACCGTTTACCGCACCAGCGAACCGACTCGCGTTGATAAACCTGCTGGAAATTCCGGATATGACCATTCGGGTTATCCAGCACCGAGGGCACACCCGCGCGCCGGCACCAGCGCAACACATCCAGCGCGACTTGCGTAAAGGCGTAACAGCCTTGGGGCTGGATTCTTTCCAATTGAGCCGCGGCCCAAGCGCCCAAATGCCGATCGCGAATCATGGTTGCCCGGCCGGCCCGCCACCGCAACCACGAATAGCGCACCATCCAGCCGGGAATGGCTTCCGTGGTGGGCTTCATCCAGCGCACCTCCGGAGCTCGGCCGGGTAGGGGCCACTCGGGAGCAACTCCCCCGCCCAGCCCAAACACGCTGGCGCTTTCCAACGAAAGGCCCGCGATCGCCGCAGCGGCAAAAGAACCCAAGCCGCCCAGCCCGGCGGGCGCGCTGTGAACAACCGCAACCGTCCTGCTCGAGAGATCTTGGTCTGGTGCGGATTGCACGCCGAGCTTCACATCCGTGCGCGTCGGACTCACCCCCAATTGGCCCCCCCGGCCAAATGTGATGGCTTCCAGGAGCACGGCTGGCTGTGCGCTTTTGTCACTGAATGGCTCCGGCCGGCTTCCTGCTGGTAGAGGTGCGCTGCAAATTCTCCAAGAAGCCCGAGCGGATCAGATAAGGAATGCCTTCGTGCGTAAACATTCCCCGCGACAAGCCCGCGTAGTGCCGGGCCTTCAATCGCGCACAATCGGCTGGCCCGCCTAAAGAGATGTAATACGAGTCAGGCAAATACGATACCAGATCCCTGCGGCTGGCCTCCAAGGCCCACAGAGTTTGTTCGGTGTGTCCTTCCAGTTGAGCGAACTCGGGATGAGCCAGATACTCATCGCACTTTTCAAGGTCGATCGCATCCGGCGTCAACCGAACGATTCCCACATTGACGGCCGGCTGTAAATTGATGCCGAAATCCGATTTCCCTCGCTCCAACGCTATCGTATAGGCGTCCATAAAGTCGCGCTGTACGCGGAACTCCTGGCCCTGGCCCCCGGTGAGCTCCGCAAGCTCGGCGGGGTTGTTAAAGAAAAGAACATCCGAATCCAGTATGACGATGCGGCGCGCGGTGGTCATCGTCAGGAAATCCGTGAGCTTCTGCATGGTGGGGATTGCTCTGCGCATTGCGAGCAGGCGATGGAGTTTTCGCCGGCGCAGATAGCCTTCGACCACCCGATCCGCTTCGTCCTGGAAAATCAAGCGTGCATTTGGGAAATGCTGCCGCAGTTGGTTCTCCATCCGGCCGGTGCTGGTCCCTTGAATGTGGATGGCCAACGGATACGTCTTGCCGGATTGATGATAGAAACTCTTTAGAGCCCATATGGCAGCCAAGTAATCGCCGAGATAACACATCAGGTGGATGCATAACTCACAACCATCGGTGACCGGATCCGTCTGCATGGGCGGTGTGGCCAAAATCTTAGGCCACAGCCGCCGCCGCTGGCTGGCGGTAAAGAATCCTTCGTGCTGGAGCCGCAGAAAATGGTGCCAGCCCTTGCGTACGCCTGCATAAGCGGGCTTGGGCAAGACCGAATCGACCAACCTTTGAAGTGCGTGATCCATCATCCTTGTTGACCGGCTTCCACCTTGCGCCGGACTTGTGTCCATTCAGAACGAGACGCGCATCTAAAGTCCTGCACGGCCTGATGTGCGCTAAAAAGAATCTCCCCGAATAGCTCCGGCCAGAGCCGGCTCCCTGCGCGTAAAGGTCCGCTGCAAATTCTCCAAGAAGCCCGAGCGGATCAGATAAGGAATGCCTTCGTGCGTAAATAGCGCCCGGCTCGGACCCGCGTAATGACGGGCTTTCAGCGCACTGCAATCCACCTTGCCGCCCGGAGATATTTCGTAGGACGCTGGCAGATACGCCACTTGCCGACTGCGGCTCGCTTCCAGAGCGTAGATGGTCTGCTCAGCCTGTCCGTTGAGTGCGGAGAACGCCGGATGGGCGAAGTACGATTCGCAGCGTTGCCAATCGAACAAGGCCGGTGAAATCAGGGCCAGCCCGGCGCACAACTGAGGCTGCAGTTCTACACCGAAATCGGCGCGAGCACGCTCGGTCGTGATCACGTAACTATCCTGGTAGTCGCGTTGAAACAACGCCTGAGTCGCTCTGCTCGCCGTCAATTCGGTTGGCTCATTGAAGAACAGAATGTCCGAATCGATGTTCAAAACATGCCGCGACCCGCCCATGATCATGTTGTCGGTGAGCTTTTGCATCATGGGAACCCGGCTTCTCACGCGGTGCAGATTTTTAAGCTGATGCTTCAGCAGAAAGGCTTCCACTACGCTGTTCGCCTCTTGCTGGAATATGAGCCGGGCGGCCGGAAAGTGTGCGCGAAGGTCTGCTTCTAATTTCGACGTGCATGGTCCTTGCACATGCATCACTAGAGGAAAAGAAACCCGTGCTTGATAGTAAAAACTCTTCAGCGCCCAAATCGCAGCCAGGTAGTCCGGCTGATGGCACATCAGATGAACACTGACCTCGGAAGCTTCTCCGAGCGGGTCGGTGTAGACCGGCGGAGTTGTCAATATCTTCGGCCAAAGCCGCCGCCGATAATAGGCCGTATAAAAGCCCTCATGCCTTAGCCGCAACAGCTGGTGCCAACCATTACGCATGGCCTGATACGCGCTTTTCGGCAGAAGAGAATAGAGTACGTGTTTGGGCTGTTGATTCATGCGAGGGTTGTTTGTCGGCGCTCAGACGGTGAATGTCTCAAGAGGAAACCCGCTCCTGGAATGCCAGCCAGCGTAGATGCAATGAATCCAGCAAGGGCCGCGTATAGTTGGATAGAGGAGCGCGGAAAATATTGGGCAACACTGTTAGACCATACGCAACCGTAACACTGATCAGCGCCACAATTGCCTCTTGCAGGCTCTTGGGCGACCATCTGGTAGCCACCCAGCCGGTGGCTCCGGCCACCAGCGCGAAGCGCCAGATCCAGTTGCCCAACATGGCCCAGATCACGCGCCAGACGCCGATGCCCAGATCGCGGGCGATGGCCGTCAGGTTTAGCGGAAGGCTGATCAGACACGCCCCGGTCACGGAAGCAAAGGCTGCTCCCACTGGTCCCCACAGCTTTACGAACAGCAGCGTAGCGAGAGCGCTGACAATACCGTCGGTTACGTTCGTCAATGAGATTCTGCGCTGATGCCCGAAGAAGAAAACCGTATTAGCCCCGACGGCAGTCCAGTGACGTACCACCAGATTGATCAGAATTGCGAGTGTCAGAAAGAACCCGCCATACTGGTGCGCGGTCACCCACCAATCCACAAACCAGCGGTTCAGCAACAGCACGATACAAAATATCAGGCCGCTCAAGTGCAGCATCCCCTGCGTCAGCGCCACCAGCACTCCAAAGATTCTTGGCCGGTCTCCACCTGCTTTCAGCTCGCATAGACCGGGACCGGCCGTATGCATCAGGATGTTAACCTGATTCATTACTACACCGGCCAACTTACCTGTGCAGTTGTATGGAACCACTGCCGCGGGTCCCAGGAATCGGCCGATCGCCAACACGTCGGTGGTACCTATGAGCAAGCTGGCGACCGATGAAACCGTAACCCAGAATCCTTTACCGAGCTGAGCCTTGGTGTGTTCCCAGAGCAATGGTGGCAGCCGCCGCGGCACCGCTTCGGGAAAGCGCGTCCGGAGCCTATACCAATAAATAGGAGTAGTCACCAACTGGGATGCCACCCAACCGCTCGCCAGTGCATACAGATTCCATCCGGCGAAAATAAGCAGCACGATGGTAGCGGTGTTCAACGCCCAAGTGACGATTCGCATCGCATTCACGAATGCCAGGTCTTGTAATCCTTCAATTAGCGTAGGCAGAACGCGCAGCGGGAAGGACGCTACAAACCCCAGCAACATCAGAGCCAGCGGACCGCGCAGCGTTCCCCACTGCGCGGGTATTGCAATCCACAATCCGGCGGCGACCAGAACCACGATCGGCATCTGGTACAGAACCAGCCGCACGGTCTGTCCAACTACCACCGGCAAGTCCCGCTCGCGGACGGCGCCGCCCTCGCGCCCCGTGGCGGAGGCCACCTCTATTGGTAGAAGCGCAACCACGCCGAAGTCCGTCAATACCAAATACGTGAGCAATTGACTGCCGACAATCCATAACCCATAGTCATGTTGTCCGATATGCGAGAGCAGGAAGGGTGTCAGCCAAAGTCCCGTCACCATGAGCAGGCCCTGGTAGACGTAGCCTAACGCGAGGCCGCCGAAAAAACGCCGGGAACGGCTCATCGCGGCTCTCCTGCAACTGCAGCTCGGCCAGAACGGGCGGCAGCGCCGGCAATCGCGCGCCGCTCCCGGCTCTCCCGATATGTTGTTCTTCTCTGTCGCATCACTTTACCGGGTGATTGACCGCGCTGGATGGCGGCGTATCGATCCGGCCTGCCGCCCAGGTGGATGACAGTAATAGCTGGCGGCTGCAAGCGCGCCAAAGCATGGTTTCACCCGGTTGCGCATTCCAGCGCCAAAAAGGCAGGAGGAAAGATCTAGTATAGGTGCTCGATCCTGGTCGAACTTCATGACTCACCGGATGTGCAGGTCTCAAGCATCATTTCAAAAAGAAGCCTTCCACATCGCAGATGATCAGTTTGCGCCCATCGCCGGCCAGGACTCCCGCGAGGACTGCAGGGTCGCACCAAGCGCGGATTTCGAAATTGGCAGGCCACTCAGGGCCGCCAGGTCGCGACAACTTCTACCAGCCAGCTTGGGATTAGACCCACCGCGTAGTAATCTCCGCGGCGCCTATGTCGATGATCTTCTCGAATGGCTCGCGCCGTATAGCGCAGACGGATGGGTGCTAGTCGGACGAAATCTGGAAAACACACTTTCACCCCTGGTTCGACCAGCCCAGGGCGGATTCCCGATAGGCTGCGAACTGCCGGGGCTCGGGCGCGCGCCAGCGCCCTTGAGCCGGCCGCAGCGCGGGCTGCTCGTCCGGCACGGCTGTCCAGCCCATCCCGACCAACAGCATCACCGTCCCTGGAATCGAAGTCAGCAATCCCGTGCCAATCCAAGCTGTCCCGAAACCGATTGCCGAGAGACCCCACGTCAGTCTGCGCGGCGTGGCCCAGCCGCCTTTGCTGAACGCCTTGGGCGCCTGTATCAGGAACCAACCCACAAAGCCCAGCCACAACAGCAGCCCAATCACCCCCTGCTCGCACAGAATGCGCGCGTACTCGTTTTCCATTCCGATCGGGTTCCTAACTTCGCCTTCCAAAAAATAGGGGATGCTGGTTCCCCCTCCGCCCAAGCCGTTGCCCATCGGGTAATCCGACAGTATCTCGAAGAAACCCCGGTTCACGCTGCCGGCAATTCGTTCGGTGACGCCCTCGGTGTCGCTCAGGCTCTTGAAGCGCTGGAAACGCACATTCGTCAGGGCGGTCGCCGCCAGAGCGCCGACCACGAACAAGAACAGCACTCTTTGCTTACCCTTGACCTTCGCGGTGAAAACGAAGAATGCGATCATGGCGCAGCCCAGTATAAAGTTGAGCCGGGTGGCCGACATTAGAATCCCTATCATTGCGGCTGGAATCGTTAATACTCCCAGTAGCCGCTGCCATTTTTTCGGTCCGTTGATCCATAGACCGATCAGAAAAGGCAAGCTATTCACCATAGTGCCTGCGAATGCATGCGCGCTGCTGAAGGTCGCGGGAATGCGAAAGAAACCGCCTGCCACATCCGCGCTGGCGTAGATAATTCTGGTCGCCGCGTTGGGCGGAAAATACCGTGGCACACCCTGAAAATATTCCGCTGTTGCAAAAATCAGAGCCAGGATATTCAATAGCGCGAGTCCTACCGAGAGTTCGATGAGATCCTTCTTTTTTAGGCGGCTGCCCAACAGCGCCAGCGGCAAGAAGAAGATATTTCCTCGCAACCCCACCAGGGAAACTAACAGCGGCTGGAACGGGAGCACAACCAGCAGGGCCGGCCATAGCACCAGAAGCGCGGTCCAGACGAACACCGCATGCGACCGCTTTTTCTCTTGCGCATCCGGCTTTCGGAATAAGCTTGCGAGATACAATCCGATAATTCCCGCGTCGAAAATGAAATATGCGAAGACGCCGAATAGGTTCGCGCGCAGAATCCCGTATAAATATCCAAAAAAGAGGAGAGCGGCCAGGCCTTTGCCGAGCGACTTCCGTCCCGCCCAATAGCAGCAGCCCAGCGCTAGCAGGCAAAGTAACAACGGCAGCATGGATTCCTACGCTCCTCCGCTATTTCGGATCATGCTCTGCCTTGTGCCCGATCATGAGAAGATTCTCTGAAAAGCGCCGTGGAAAGGCGTGGGAAACGAATCGAGGGTAATGCCGTCCGGTCAGGGGAATACGCCCGCATTCGCTATATTCAATTGCAACTTGACTCAAACCGCACTCCGCCGCAATGCGCCGGAGATCGATTTCCAACAGAGCAGTGAGATGGGCGGGGTAATGCACATCCTGAAACGCCTGGAAGCGATGCTTGGCGATCAAGGTCAGCAAGCTGAGCAGGCTGAGCTGATTCGGCGTGCTGACGATCACCCAGCCTCCAGGCTTCGCCAACGCGACCAATTTCCTCATAAACTCCCGGGGATTTTCCAGATGTTCGATTACCTCCACGGCCGTGACTACGTCGGCACTTCCAGCCGCGAGTGGAATTCCTCCGCTGTCCAGATCGAGTTGGCAAAACTCGGCCTGCTCGGGAAAATGATCGTATCGCACTGCATCCACGCCGAGGTAACGAGCGAATCGAGCCCCCACCACGTGGAAGAGGTCGCCTTGCCCGCAACCCACATCTACCACGCTTCCACCCTCAATCCCGCGTACTGTTAATGCTCGGAGCACCATGTTCAGGACGGCCTGATCGCTGGTACCTCCGCTTCGTCGCGCGCGAGCCTCAACCTCATGGGAAACGGCGGCGGTCAAGTAGGCCTCCCGGTTTGCGGCACCTGGTTGAGCAGACCCGCTGCGCCTAATCGAGCGCGCGCGGAGGGCGAATCGATCAATGCCTGCACCGCGCGCGCTTCCGCGGCCGGAGAGACGGTCAGAGTCATGGGCGCCCCTCTATCCGCCATAACGTTTCGAGTTTCCTTAATTGCGTTGCCGGATCACACAGTCGCCTGGCGCGCTCCGCCCCGCAGCCGCCCAAATGAGCGCGCCGTTCTGGCGACTCAATCAAGTGCCGCAAACACAGCGCCAGGCTGGTGGCATCTCCCGGTTTGCTCAGCAACCCGCAGGATTCGTCCACGATTTCCAACGCTCCGCCCATCGCTGTGGCGACCACCGGGCGGCCGGCCCAAAGCGCTTCCAGGAACACGATACCGAACGGCTCCGGCTCCTGATTGGGCTGGCAGAAGACATCGGCCGCCGCCATCAGCTTGGGGACATCCGAGCGCTGCCCAAGGAACCGTATACGGCGCTCTAAATCCAGCTCTTTCACCATGGCCTGCAACCTTTGCAGATACTCCTCTTCGCCTGCTTTCTGAGGACCGCCCGCGATCCAGCAGACCCACTTGCCCAGATCCTTCAGCCGCGCGAGGGCTTCCAGCAGCAAACTGTGCCCTTTCCAGGCTTCCAGCCGGCTCACTTGCAGGATCAGTGTGGTGTCGTCTTCCACCTCAAACTGATTGCGCAGTTCCGCTCGCCAAACCTCGGCCTCCGCCGAAGCGGTGCTTGCGACCGGATAGTAGACCACCTGCTGTGGCCAGTCCGGAAACTTCGACCCCAGGGCAGACGCTGTGAATGCGCTATTGGCAAGGGCGATGTCGGGGCGCACACCGGCCGCCATTCGATCCAACCAGTTGCGCCGCACTTGAAACCCGTGTGACCAAAGCGCTACCCGGTGCCCGGTCTGCCGCGCGGTTGGTCCGAACACGGCCAGCGACCAAGACATGTGGCACACAACCAAATCAAAACGTTCCTTCTCCAATAGTTGTCTCAGGCGGGCGCGCGCAGCCCACACTGTCCAGGGACGGCTCATCCGAGCGTGTCCCAAAAAATAGAGTGGCACGCCGGCCGCCTTCAGTTCCCGGCTCAAGCGGCCTTCGTAACACACCGCGAAATGAGGTTCCATGCTGGGGCACAGCTGGCGAGCGGTCGCCAGAGTGACCAGCACGGTTTCGACGCCGCCGTAGAGGTTGCCGGCGTTCAGGTGCAGCACCCGAAGCAAGTTGCCTCCAGGCTCGGCACCGGGATCCTGCCGACCCGCACCCAGACTGTCGGCCTGCCGCGCCGCCATTCTCAATCGCCCACCGTACAGGATTCCATCTCAGCTTTGTCGGCCGCGCTGGTTGGCCCATCGCCGCCTTGCCCATAAACCGCGCGCAGCTCACGCGCCAGGCGCTGGCCGTGGTGTCGGACTTCCACGCTTGCCCTGCCGGCGATCCCTATGCGCGACCGCAGAGCCGCATCGCTGGCCAGTTGCTCGATCCGCTGGGCTAGAACGGCAGCGTCGCCGGCCGGATGGCCCAGAGCGGTCTGGCCCTCCAAGAACAGTTCCGCGGCGCCGCCAGCCTGACTTGCGATAACCGCTCTTGCGCACGCCATCGCCTCGATAATCACCATCCCGAATGGCTCCGGCTCCGTGCTGGCGTGCACCACGACGTCCAACGAGCGCATCGCCGCGGCCACGTCGCGCACGTAGCCGGTGAAGCCCAACCGGGAGCCCAATCCCAGATGGGCGGCTTTTCGCTCCAGTTCCGCGAGCGACCACTGGCTGTTGCCGGTCTGGTAGATGGGCGCGCCAATGATGTAGCCGCGGACATTCAGGGCGGATGGCAATTGAGCCAACGCTTCAAGAAATACTTGGTGGCCCTTCCAGCGCGCGAACGTCCCTACCAGCCCGACCCTCACTGCGCCGTCCGGAGCTGGCTCCAATTGCGCCAGCTTATCCAAATCTAACACCGGTCCAGCGGGCGAGAAGCGTTTCAGGTCGACGCTATTGTATATCGGCACAACTCTCAAACCCGGCAGTGACTTTCGAATATCGCGCTCCACGCTCCTGGAATTTGCGATCGCCACCGAGCACGCGCCCTGACAGAACCGGAGAAATCGGCTCATCAATCTACGTTGGCTGACATAATCATGAACGTGCCAGACCAGCAGCGCCGAGCGCGGCCGGCTCCAGGCACCGAGCAAATGCATCTTGAATCCATTGGTGTGTACGACGTCGGGACACAGCCCTTGCAGAATTCGAGCCAGGCGGCGCCGGTATCCCGCCGTAGCAAACGCTGCCCGCATCAAGCTTGCCGCAACCTGTAGCGGAGGCTGGCCGGAATCGCCCAAACCGGCCAGCGATGCCGGGAAGGGTTCGACCATCACCTGCGCCCCGCGTTGCCGCGCCTCCGCCGCAAAGGGGCCGTCTTCTCCCAGAACCAAGTGCAGTTCCCACTCCGGCGCCATGGCCCTCAGACTGGCCAGCACCTCCAGCAGGCTGGTCTCGGCGCCCCCTAACTGGCCGCACGGATTTAGAAAAACGATTCGCACGATGCCCCACTCAGGCTTAATCAGCCGCCCGGAACGTCGTGACTAAGGAAGGAAAGAGTTCGCTGGTGAATTGGCGCGCTGTCTTTAGCGCTTGGTCCTTGCTACCCTCGTTATACGACGTTACCAGCCGCACCAAACTCACGTCCGACCTGCGATAGCGAATCAGGTCCGGCAACATGGTGAGTTTGGCCCTGAACTCCTGGGCCCAAACATGCCGATCGTTTTCATACCAGTACACCACTAGAATGCGTTCCCCGGCCTTTTCCATGGTGTATTGATTCACCTCCACGCCGCCCTGGCCGAATCCCGGCGCCTGGAATGTCGGAACCGCCGAAGAGGTGATCAGCCAGCCCGCGCCGGGCAAGCAATCATGCGGCGAATGAGGTCCAGCCGTGTTCTGCAAGGATTTGAAAAATGCCACGAAAAGATTCATCGAAACCCCGCTCGATGCATTCGTATAATCGCGCAGAATATACCCGTCCGGTCTCAGGAAATCGAGCACACCCTGATCTAAAGTTTGCTCGCTCGAAACTTTCCAGGGCCCGAATTGCCGCGGCAGCTTATCCAGCGCGGGCACCCGGACATTGACTTCACGCACCGAGAGCTGGCGAAGTATCGCCGCTTGGCCCAATAGGACAACGCCGGCTGCCAGTAGCCAGCCCTTCGTCAATACACTGAAAATTCCGCCGCGTTTAGGCATGCCGAGACCTCCAGAACCGTTGGAGCGAGAGCATTATAATGTGCATGCCCATGCAACCGAGCGCTGCCACGGCCACGCTCACATAGCCCATGGTCTCGTGCGCCGCCCCCCCTGCCAAGGAGGGATCGTATTGACCTGCTATTCCCGTCGCTACAATGCGCGCCGCGTTCCCCAAAATCGCAATCGGCACCGAGAACAGCAGGATCAACGATTTCATGCTCTTCCCTTTCACGAAGAAATAGTTGTACAACACCGCCATGAACAGGATCGCCATCAGCGAACGGATGCCGCTACAAGCCTCCTCGACGGACAGCTTGATGCCGACCATCTCGAGCACATTCCCTTCCCGGAATACGGAATATCCGAACATTTCCAGACAGAACTCGCCCAAGCGGCTGGCCAGCAGCTGCAGCGAGAGCGTCAGGCGCGCCAGCAGGAAGGTCGGCGGCGCAATCATCAGCAGCAAGGTGCAAAGAGGATAAACAGTTTCCTGGATCATCTTCCACCCGTAGAGCAGCACCATGCATCCCACCAGCGAGACCAAAAAGGAAACCCGGCTGACCCAGACCCAATGCGCCAACTCTCCGAGCCCGGCTTGTAGAGCGCCGCAAATCACCAGGGCAAAGCCCCACGCCGAAGGTCGAAGCGGAACCGTTTTTAGTTGGTCCCACTTGGTCCACACCATATAGGCCGCCGCGGGAATGACCAGAATGCCATGTTCCATGTAGGCACCCGGATCGAACCAGCTGCCGTACATGCCAACCAGAATCGGCCAAAAGCCGATAACCAGAAAAACAGCCGCCAGGATCGCTCGAAGTGTGGTCTGGCCGGAGCGGGCTGCCGATTCTTCCGGCCTCGGGCTCGGGGCCGTCGTCGCTTTAGGCTCTGCTTGGGTCGCCATAATCGTAATAATATTGCCGTCTGCGCTCTGATCCAAGGTCGTGGTCCGTGAGAACGGTTCCCAACAAGGTTAAGCCGTCCTCTTGGATCCGCTGGTAGGCTTCCACGGCGCTGGCACGATCCGTCACGCCACTGCGCAGGACCAGAATCAAGGCATCCATAAGAGGCGCGATGATTCGGGTATCGGCCACGTGCAGGATCGGAGGAGCGTCCACCAGCACCATGTCGTATTGCCCCACCAGCAACTTGAAGATGTCGCGCAGCCGCGGCGAATACAGCGCCCGGGAAATGTTGGCCTGTTCGGCGGTGGG
>Ga0335083_10006991_pt1 | contig 13966 bp, 17 predicted proteins | sample Lox_Sample_42_FD_206716 | JGI IMG/M metagenome (GOLD analysis project Ga0335083, IMG submission 206716) | Soil microbial communities from Loxahatchee National Wildlife Refuge, Florida, United States - Lox_Sample_4.2 | ecosystem: Environmental > Terrestrial > Soil > Wetlands | place: USA...
AGGCCCGCTGCCCGCAGGCCCGCTGCCCGCAGGCCCGCTGCCCGCAGGCCCGCTGCCCGCAGGCCCGCGGCTGTCGCTAGCCGACGGCTAGCGAGGTCCGCGGGGGAACTCGGCGACGCCTTGGGCCACCGCGCAGGGGGCGCACAAGGACACGTCGGCGGAGGCAATGCGCCTGGTCAAGACGGCTTTGCCGTCGCACACGCCCTGGTCGTCCGGATGGGCGGTGGCGCAGGTGCAGCGGCAGGCGCGCCACTCCCCGGTGACCGCGGACCGGGCGGCGTCGGCCGCGGCGCGGACCGCGGGCTCGAGCTTGTCCACCGCTTCCGACGTGGCCGCGGCTATTTGCTTACGCCATTCACCCATCGCCGCCTGGACGGCTTGCCAGGCCGCGTTGAACTGCTGGCGAGGATCGTTCGGCTGACCAACCATGGTCGCATCATCTCATCCCATGCCAGCTCAGGCCAGGGCCGGCCCAGCTAGGACAAGTTCCGCCCGTTTTCGCCGCCACCCGGTGTCCATATGGGGCAGGAGCGTTCGTCGTCTTGGTGACGGTTCAGAAAAGCGAGAGGGCGTGATGACGATGATGATGTACGACATGGGGCGGCAGTACCACGCGGAGCGGGTCATGAGCGCGGGCGAGCGGCGGCGGGCCGACGAGCAGGCAGGCCGGATGGCGGCCGAGGTGTCACGAGTGTGGCAGCGGTACCTCACCCGTCCCGCCCGGGCGTTGCGCGCCCTGCGGATGCCCGGTGTCACAATCAGCGGGTGACCGAATCAACCGAATCAGAGTCGGCGGAGGACATGCTGGCCCGGGTGCGGGCCAGCTTCGACCGCCAGGGCATGATGAGCACGCTCGGCGTCGAGGTCACCGCGGCCGAGCGGGGCAAGGTCTGGATGTCGCTGGGACACGACGAGCGGTTCACCCAGCAGCACGGGTTCATGCACGCGGGCGCGGTGGCCTCGGTGCTTGACTCCGCGTGCGGGTACGCGGCCTTCAGCGTGATGCCGCCGGACGCCGCGGTACTCACCGTGAGCTACACGATCAACCTGATGGCGCCGGCCGCCGGCCAGCGGTTCACCATCACCGGTGAGGTGGTGCGGGCGGGCCGCACGCTGGTGATCTGCCGCGGCGAGGCGTTCGCCGACGGCGGCGACCGGCCGTTCGCGGCCATGCAGGCCACCATGACCGCCGTCTACGGCAAGGCCGGCATCACCGGCTGAGCGCTGACCTCTAGCCGAGCGCCGGTTTCAGCCGAGCGCCGGTTCAGCAGAGCGCCGCCCGCTAGGAGCGCCGGGAACGGCTAACCGCCCAGGATGGCTGTCACGCCTCCATCTCCTGCCACACCCAGCTCGCCTCTAACACCAGCCACAGGCAGCGGGCTCTTAGGTGGTGGATTCGGGCTATGTGGTTGATTTGGTGCATCCCAGTACCCCTAATCCACCGCATAGCCCGGATCCACCGCGCTATCCGGCGATCGGGCACCACGCTGACCCCAGAAGTACCATTGGCAGCGCTGGCGGGTAAGGCTGGCGGTTGAGGCCGACGTTCTAGTGGTTGCGGAGTGCCTTGATGAGCTGGGCCTTGGTCATGGTCGAGCGGCCCTTGACGCCGATCTCCCGGGCCCGCTTGACCAGGTCTTCCTTGCTCCAGTCGGGGTAGGATGGGCTCTTGCCGCCCTTCTTGCCGACCTGCTTGCGGGAGCTGCCCGCCGCCGCGTTGGCGATCCGGGCCGACTTCTCCTCGCTGTTGCCCTCGCGTCGCAGCGCGCGGTACGTCTTCTCGTCCTTGATCTGGGCCCTGGGCATGGTCGTCCTCCTGTCCGTTAGCGCTGCCCTACCCCCTCCTCGCCGGGCAAACGTCCGAGGTCAGCGGGGACGAACGCGGCGAGCTGCTCGCCGAGCCCGCGGGCCTGGGCCGAGCCGCGGTAGACCGGCTGGCCGAGCTCGGCCCCGATGACGGACAGCCGCTGGGCCTGCACCGCGGTGCGCTCCCCCGGCGGCAGCCGCAGCACCGGCTCCAGCGCGGCGGCCGCGGCGTCGAGCGCGCCGGCCCGGAGCCGGGTGACGGCCAGGTCGGTGTGCGCCAGCATCCGGCACCGCCGGCTGTGCTGCTCGCCCGGGCCCGGCCCGGTCGCGTACAGGCCGACGGCGTCCGCCAGCTCGGCGGGCGCCTCGGCCGCCCGCGCCTGGGCCAGGACGAAGCCGGCGTAGTAAGCCTGGGTGGCCTGGGAGAAGCCGAACTCGCCGCCGATCTCCAGCAGCTCGTCGTGATGGTCGCGGTCCCTGGCGTCGCGCGCGGCCGCGATCGCCTGCCGGGCGCCCGCCTGGTCGCCCCGGCGGGCGCTGGCCAGCCCGGCGAGCAGGTGCAACTGGGCCGCGTTCTGCCCGTCGGCCAGGTACTCCAGGCCGCTGCGGGCCAGGTCGGCGGCCTGATCCGGGTGCCCGTTCCAGTAGACGGCGTAGGCCGCGCACAGCCGCAGCCTGGCCATCAGCGGCCGGTGGTCGATGATCGTGGCGTAGGCCCAGCCGGCCCGGGCCAGTTCCTCGGCGGCGCGCGGGTAGCCGAGGTTGGTGGCGGCCGCGGCCATTAAGGCGCTGAGGCAGCCCGCCAGCAGGTAGAGCTCGGCCGCGTCGCGCGGCCACTGCCGCCGCTCGAGCGCTTCGGCGACCCGGTTCCTGACCCGCCGCATCTCGGTGAACAGCGGGAACGGCTCGCCGGTCAGGTACTGCACGGACAGGCTGGCCGTGTCGGCGCGGAACTGCTCCAGGGTGGCCTCGCCGATGCCGCGCTGCTCGGCGCGTTCGGCGTGCTCGCTGCCTTCGTGCGCGGCCATCAGCACCTCCCGCCTGACCGCGGCCGCGCCCCGGACGGGCGCGGCCGGATCGGCTGACGGGAGCCCACGGTAGGCGGGCACGGCGACCGCATCCGGGCCGGGGTCGACCATGCCCGGCGGCGCCAGGACACCGGGCGGCGCGGCCGGGACCGCGAGACCGCCGGGTGGCGCGCCCGGCGGCGACTGGGCGCCGAACTGGCTGAACGGGATGCCGAAGGCGCCGCAGTAGTAGAGCTGGTACCGCTCGGCCGGGGTCACCGCCCCGCGCTCCCAGCGGTAGATGTTGTGGCTGATGTTGTCGGCGCTGGGCACGGACATATCGCCCTTGGTCCTGGCCACCTTGATGAGCTGGCGGGCCAGCTCGGACCTCGTCCAGCCGCGGTCCTCGCGCTGCTGGCGCAGCCAGGCCCCGAGTTCGGAAGACATAAGCCGTGATCGTAACGGAAGGCAACTCCTACGGGACATATCGTGTCCACTGATGTCACTGATTGTCTAATTCAAAATCGCACTGTGTAGCCAACGGGAAGTTGTTGCGCCCATTCGGCGTCGCGGCGGGGCGAAATACGGAGTCGATGGCACATAGGACGTGTAAGAGGCTGCCCAAGTGGCACATCGACTCTATACAGCCTGGGACGGGAGGGGCTACTGATCAACAGAGGGCCAGCGTGGCGGCGAGCCCTCCGAGGCTAGGTAGGGCGAACGCTCCGGGGCTAGGCAGTGGGTGGCCCCCCGGGTACCGAAGTAGGTACCCGGGGGGCCACCGAGTCCTTTGCGTGCCCGGAGGGCCGGGGCGGGAGAGGCCCTTGGTAGCGAGGATGCTGGCGGGATGCCGCGCCGAGGGCTACGGGGCTAGGGTGCCGGGGGCTACAGGCTAGGGCGCGCCGAGGGCTACGGGGCTAGGGTGCCGAGGGCTACAGGCTAGGGCGCGCCGAGGGCTACGGGGCTAGGGCGGCTAGCCGGCGGACAGGGCGGCGGTTACCAGGCAGGCGGCGCGGGCCTTGGCGGCGGGTTCCTCGCGGATGGTGTCGGCCAGGAACTGGTCGGGGTCGAGGCCGATGCTCTCGACCTCCGCGGTGCCCATCGAGTCCAGCCAGCGCTTGAGCTGGGGGCCGTCGACCTCGGGGTGGAACTGGACGGCGAAGTGGCGGCCGAGGCGGAACGCCTGCACGGCTAGGTCGTTGCGGGCCAGCACGGTGGCCCCGGCCGGCAGCAGGCAGCGGTCGCCGTGGAACTCCAGCCAGGGGCCGGCCGGGACGGCGTCCGGGTCGGCAGAGGAGACCGGGTACCAGCCGATCTCCTTGGTTTCCATGGCCTCGACCCGGCCGCCGAGGGCGGCGCACAGGGCCTGGGCGCCGAAGCAGATGCCGAACACCGGCAGGCCGGCCTGGTCGGCCGCGCGCAGCCAGTCGAGTTCGGCGGCGATCCACGGTTCTGGGTCGTTGACCGAGCTGACCGCGCCCATCACCACGATGTGGTCCACGCCGTCGAAGCTGGGCAGCGGGCCCTCGTCGGGGAACAGGTGCATGGTGATCTCGGCGCCGCGGGCCTCGAACGCGTCGGCGATGAAGCCAGCCGTGTCCACGTCGTGGTGCCTGATGACGAGCACTCGCATGCCGGCCAGCCTCCCAGTGCTACTACTCGGCGCCATTGCGCGCCTATTCGTTTGGTGCCAAACTATCTGATTATGCCCGGTAAAGTCGATCTCACCGATCTTGACATGTGGGCCCGCGCGGTGCCATACGACGAGTTCGCCCGGCTGCGCCGGGAGGCGCCGGTGGCCTGGTCCCCCGGTGAGGGCGGGTTCTGGTCGGTCACCAGGTACGCCGACATCGTGACGGCCAGCCGGGACGTGGCTACGTTCTCCTCCGGCCGGGGCGTGTCCTTCGAGGACCCGACCGACGAGGACATGGCCGCCCGGCGCACGATCATCGACACCGACCCGCCCGAGCACACCAAGCTGCGCAAGATCGTGGCGAGCACGTTCTCGCAGCGGGCGGTGGCGGTCTACGAGCACTTCATCACCGGGCTCACCGAGCAGGTGCTGGACCGGATGCCAGCCGACGGCCAGGCCTTCGACTTCGTGGACGCGGTGGCCAAGGAGGTCCCCATCCGGGTGCTCGCGCAGGTCATGGGGCTGCCCGCGGACGACCTGGACCTGTTCATCGACCTCGGCGACCGGCTCATCGCCAACACCGACCCGGAGATTACCGACGTGGTCTGGGGCCGGGACGACACCGACGCCTACCGCAAGTTCCCGTTCCGCAGCCCGTACGGCAAGCGGCTGTGGGACCTGGGCCGCGAGGTGGTCAAGGACAAGCTGCGCCATTCCGGCGACGACCAGCCCGGCGACGACCTGCTGTCCAAGCTGCTCCGGGCCGAGGTGGACGGGGACCGGCTGAGCGAGACCGACCTGGACAACTTCTTCTCGATCCTGGTCGTGGCGGGCAACGAGACCACCAGGATCGCGATAGCCCAGGGGGTACTGGCCTTCTGCCAGCAGCCGGAGCAGTGGGACCGGCTGCGGGGCGACCCCGGCCTGCTCGATGCCGCCGTCGACGAGGTGAACCGGTGGAGCTGCCCCACCCACTTCATGCGCCGGACCGCCGCCGCCGACACCGAGCTCGGCGGGGCCGCCATCCGGGCCGGGGACAAGGTGATCCTCTGGTACGTGTCGGGGAACCGGGACGAGGCCGAGTTCGCCGACCCTGACGTCTTCGACGTGGGGCGCAACCCGAACCGGCACCTGTCCTTCGGCCGCGGCGGCCCGCACCTGTGCCTGGGCGTGCACCTGGCCCGGCTGGAAGTCAAGGTCGTGCTGGCGGCGCTGGCGCGGCGGGTGAGCCGGTTCGAGCTGGCGGGCGAGCCGCGGCGGATCCGGTCCAACTTCACCAACGGGCTCAAGTACCTGCCGGTGCGGATCACGCCGTGAGCGGGGTCCGCATCGTCCTGATCTTGACCGAGAACTGGACCATGCGGCCCACCCCCGACGTGGCCGACCTGGTCCAGTTCGCCGTCGAGGCCGAACGGGCCGGGCTCGACGCGGTCATGGTCAGCGAGCACATCGTCCTCGGGCCGTCCTCGGACGAGAAAGGGCTCCCGGAGAACCCCAGGGACTACGCGCTGCCCGGCAACCAGGACCCGGCCACGCCCTGGCCGAGCCCGCTCGTCCTGCTCAGCGCGATCGCGGCCGCCACCTCCCGGGTCCGGCTGGTCGCCAGCGCGCTGATCAGCCCGCTGCGGCACCCGCTGGCGAGTGCGAAGGACCTGGCCACGCTGGACCGGCTGAGCGGCGGGCGGCTCGTGGTCCAGCCCACGGTGAGCTGGCACCGGGACGAGTACGCCGCCCTGGGCGTCCCGTTCGCCGAGCGCGGGGCGATCCTGGACGAGCAGCTCGCGATCTGGGCTCGAGCCTGGCGGGGCTCGCCGGTGGAGTATGGCGGGGAACGCTACTCGTTCGGTCCGATATGGATGGAACCTCAGCCGGCCCGGACCGGCGGCCCCGCGCTGTGGTTCGGCGGCTCGAGCCTGCATCCGCGGCTGATCGCCCGCCTGGTCCGGTACGGGAGCGGCTTCAACCCGCTCGGGCCGCCGGGTGATCTGGCGCCGCTGGCGGCCGCGATGAAGGCGGCCGGGCGGGACCTCGGCGAGCTTGAGTTTGTGGGCGGGACGCGCGGCGCCTTTCCCGGCCCGGATGGGGTCGCGGACCTGGACGAAGCGCTGGCGGCAGTACCGGCCCAGGCGGCGCGGGGGTTCACCACCATCTGCGTCAAGCCGTCGCAGTTCCTCGACGAGGCCGCCGGGATCGGCGCGTTCTGCCAGCGGCTGGCGGAGAAGGCAGCAGCGTTCGGGCCGTAGCCGGAGCCTTGACAGCAGATCGTTCTAGCGCCGCTTCAGCACGGTTACAGCGCTGGCGGCCAGCCTGAAGTATGCCCTTCGTGCCCTACGCGTTCACAGAGCCGGACGATCCCGCCCGGGACGACGACGGCTTGTTCGGTCCCGGGTCGGTGACCTGGCGGATCATGAGCAGCCCGATCATGTGGGTGGCGGCCCTGCGCGCGCTGTACCTGCAGGCGCTGCACCCGCGGGTGATCCGCGGCACGCTGCAGAACGCTCCCGGGATCACGCAACCCGTGGACGGCTGGGCCCGGCTGAGGCGGACCAGGAAGTTCATCGAGACGCGCACGTTCGGCACGACGGCCGAGGCCGAGGACGCCGGCCGTCGCGTGCGCAGGATCCACGAGGCGCTGACCGGAACCGACCCCGACGGCACCCGCTACCGGGTCGACGAACCCGAGCTGCTGCTGTGGGTGCACTGCGGCGAGGTCGCCTCCTGCGCCGATGTAGCGCGGCGCGGCCGGCTGCCGTTCTCCGCCGCGGATCTGGACGCCTTCGTGGCCGAGCAGCGCGCCAGCGCGGAGCTCATCGGCATCGACCGGGGCTTGGCGCCGGCCTCGATGGCCGAGCTCGACGCGTACTACGAAGAGATCAGGCCACGGCTGTACGCGGGTGAGGATGCGCGGCAAGCGCTGCGCGTGATCGTCCGTCCTCCGGTGCCCGACGGCAACCACATGCTGAAGCTGGGAATGCGACCGGTCGCCGCCCTGGCGTTCGCGACCCTGCCGGGCTGGGCCCGGCGGATGTACGGCCGGCCGGGCGGGCCGCTGAGCGAGGCAGCGGCCGCCGCGGGGCTCCGGGCCGCGCGGCTGACGTTCGGCCAGCCGTGGCTGTTCTCCGCCGCCATGCGCGCTGTCCACCGCGCCGAATCAGCCGGCGACAGCCGGGCTGAACGGCGCGTGGGGAGTCAGGCCGGGGCGTAGCCGGCCTGGTCGAGCAGGTGGCGCAGGTCGACGACCATCTGGGCGTCGATGTCCTTGCCCGCGGGCGGGTCGAAGACCTGGCGCTCGGAGCCGACCGCGACGGTGACCTTGCCGTCGTGATGGACGGTGACCGTGCCGATCGCCCCGAGCAGCGACGTCACCGCGTGCCACTCGATGTTGTGGCTCACGGGGTGCTCGAAGATCTGGCGCAGCGTGTTCCGGTGGTGGTTGTCCAGGTGCGGTGACTCCGGCGAGGATGACATCGTGCTCCCTTCCGACACGAGCCTACGCGGGGGCGCCGAAGGGAGTCTGGTGGCCCGCGTATTCATCACGGGTTCGAGCGACGGGCTCGGGCTGATGGCGGGGCGGCTGCTGGCCGGCCAGCGGCACGCGGCCGTGCTGCACGCGCGGAACTCGAGCCGGGCCGAGGACGCCCGGGCGGCGCTGCCGGAAGCGGCGGGGGTGGTCACCGGGGACCTGTCCAGCCTGGCCGGGATGCGGCAGGTCGCGGAGCAGGCCGACGCGGTTTTTGGGTCCGGGCCGTTCGACGCGATCATCCACAACGCCGGGGTCGGCCACCGGGACCAGCCGCACCGGGTGGCGACCGAGGATGGGCTCGCCCGGGTCTTCGCGGTCAACGTGCTCGCCCCGTACCTGCTGACGGCGCTGATGAAACGGCCCCAGCGGCTGGTCTACCTGAGCTCGGGCCTGCACCGCGACGCGGATGCCAGCCTGGCCGACCCGCAGTGGGAACAGCGCCCCTGGGACGGCTTCGGTGCCTACTCCGAGAGCAAGCTGCTCGACGTGGTGCTCACCTTCGCGGTGGCGCGGCGGTGGCCGGACGTGCGCTGCAACGGGGTCGAGCCCGGCTGGGTGGCGACCAAGATGGGCGGTGCAAGCGCGACCGACGACCTGTCGCTGGCCCCGGTGACGCAGGCCTGGCTGGCGGTCAGCGACGACCCGGCGGCCGCCGGGACCGGCGGCTACTTCTTCCACCAGCAGCCGCAGCCGGTGCACCCGGCCGCCCGGGACGTCACGTTCCAGGACGAACTGCTCGCCTACTGCGCCCGGCTCAGCGGAACGGACCTGCCGACGTGAGCGAGCGGACTCCCCGCGAGCCGAAGGGCGCCGCCTCTGTCTGGAGCGAGGAGCGAGGAGCTTGCGACGAGCGACGAGGGAAGACAGAGGCTCAAGGGCGCCCGGAGGCGAGCGGGACAAGCAGAGTTTTGGTGATCGGGGTGGACGGGGTGCGGTTCGACTACCTGGGGCCGGAGGCGACGCCGGCCATCTGGGCGTTCGGGCAGGCCGGCTTCCTGACCGCGGTCCCGGTGGACGAGACCACGCCGACCTGGTCCGGGCCGTGCTGGGCGACGATCGCCACCGGCATCGGGGTCGCCGGGCACGGCATCACCGGCAACGACCTGACCGGCCACCGGCTGGCCGGGCACCCCGACTTCGTGACCCGGGCTACCCGGGCCGGCCTGCCCACGCTGCTCGCGGTCAGCGGGTGGCCGCCACTGGCGCTGGCCGAGGACGGCGGCCCGCTGTTCGCCGAGGCCACCCGACGGGAGTTCGTCCCGGTACCGGAGGGCGGCCTGGCCTGGGACGCCGGCCAGGCGGGGACGGCCGAGCTGGCCGCCTGGGACGCCGCCGACCAGGAGACGGCCGAACGGGCCGGGGCGATCCTGGCCGCGGATGGCGATGCCGGGCCGCCCCGGGTGTCGTTCGTCTACCTGGGCGCGGTCGACTTCGCCGGGCACGCCACCGGCGCGGGCGACGCCTACCGGACCGCGCTGCGGGCCGCCGACCAGCGGGTGGGATGGCTGCTCGGGGCGGTCTCGTCCGCTTCGCGGGAACCCTGGACCGTGGTGGTGGTCACCGACCACGGTCACCTGGACGAGGGCGGCCACGGCGGCCGCGAGCCCGAGGTCACCACCGCGTGGGCGGCGGCCGCCGGACCGGGCATCGAGCCCGGCGGCCTCCCGCTGATCACCCGCCAGGACCAGGTGGCACCGCTAGTACTCGCTGCCACCAGCCGACCAGCCAGTCGAGGCTGAACGCGCAGGCAAGGACCACGCCGGTACCGACCGCGGCGCCGCCCACGGCGTCGGTGAAGCTGTGCGCGCCGTTGGCGACCATGACGGCGGCGACGGCGGCGGCCAGCAGAACCGCGACCAGCGCCAGCAGCAGCCGGACGGTCCCGGACAGGCGGTGGCCGGCCGGGGCGGCCAGCAGGACGGCACAGCTCGCCGCCAGCGCGAACATACTGGTAGCGTGGCCACTGGGAAAGGCCTGCCCGATGGCCACGCCGACCGTGGGCTTGAGCAAGTACTCGGTGAGGCCGACAGCAACGGGCACGGCCACCGCCGCCAGCAGGGCCCCTCGCCACCGCCGGGTGAGGGCGCAGCCCGCGATCAGCGCCAAGGTCATCGCGGCCACCGGCTCCAAGGTGCCGAGATCGGGTAGCCAGGTCAGCAGGAAGGGAAACCGGCCCAGCTGCGCCTGGATGCGCGGGTCGAACGCCGCGTCCAGCCGGTCAGGAAGGCGGTAGTGGGCGAACCGAACCCCGGTGACCGCCACCGCCGTCAGGCAGGCCGCGAGCAGCACCGCCGCCGGACGGTGGAGCGACGCAGGCATTAGCTGCATTTACCTAGCGTATGCGGACTGTGCCAGGATCCGAACGCAGCTCAGAGGGCGGCCAGAATCTGCGGCCCCCTGATCACCCGCCAGGACCACGTGGCACCGCTAGTTCTGGGCGCCGCTCGGCTGGCAGCGGCACGAAGCGCCTGATCTTGCTGGTCATGGGATCACGGTCAAGTATTCTGACCCGGCGAACGCCGACCCGTGGGCGGGCCACACCCGCCTCACGCAGGCACCGCTCGACGGCGGCCGCCACCGCCGCCGGGTCGAAGTCGCCGTCGATGACCGCGGCGATGTCGGCACCGTGTTCGGTCTGGCGGATCTGGTATTCGCGCACGGCGGGGGCGTGCAGCAGCGAGGCGCCGAGCACGAACGGGTGCACGCTGGCTTCCCGGTAGCGGAACACGTCGTCAGAGCGGCCCTCGACGCCGGCCCGCAGGGCGCCGCCCGGGCTGGTCCCGGCCGGGGTGAAGCGGTCGGTCAGCTCGTAGCGGATCATCGGCTGCGTCAGGTTGTGCAGGTTGGTGATCAGGACCTTGGCCGAGGGCACGCCGTCGGCGACCGGCTGGCCATCCTCGTCGACGCATTCGGCGAGGCAGTTGTCGCTGGCGAAGGTGAGCAGCGCGCCGCCCGGCTCGCTGTGCCCGACGAGGCCCTCGGTGGAAACGAACATGTCGATCACCGGGACGCCGAAGGACTCGGCCACGGCGGCCCGTTCCGCCGGGGTGATGGCCTCCGACATCGAGGTGACCGAGCGCAGGTTCAGCCGCAGCCGCCCGGCCCGCTGCTCCCGGGCCAGCTCGGGCAGCTTGGTCGCGTAGGCGAGCAGCGAGGGCGGCTGAGCGGCGTTGAGCCGCGCGACAATCTCGGCGACCGGCAGGCTGGCGGGCGCGGGGGTCATGCGGACCGGCGGCCGGGTCGCGGTAGCGGCGGCGAGCCCGCTGGAATGAACCGCGGTGGCGGCGCCGACGATCCCGATGAACAGGCCCTCAGGCGGCAAGCCGCCTCCGGCGGCCGCCGCGGCCAGGGCCCGGCGGGTGACCGACGCGACGAACTCGGCGTACTCGCCGGCGGTCTGCACGAACAGGCCGCGCTGCCCGGTGCTGCCCCCGGACACCAGGCCGACGTAGCCGCCCAGCAGCAGCGACGGGTCGGTGACGACCCCGGCCAGGTGCCGTTCCACCAGGTCCCTGGTCAGCCGCCGGTCGGTGGGGACGGCGTCGAAGTCCGCCATCATCTCGGCCTTGGTCATCACCGGCAGCCGGGCCAGGTCGGCGAGCTCGAACCGGTCCGGGTCCACGCCGCGCAGCCGCGCGGCGTGGAACGGCGAACGCGTCATGGCCCGGGCCAGCAGGGCCCGCAGCCGGTCCCGCTGGTGCGCGGCGAGCCGCCCGGCATCCCAGCCGAGGCGCTCGATGTGGCCGGGCAGGTGATGGCCGATGGCACCGGACAGGCGGGTGCGCATCAGCTCGAGGTCGGTCGTCATGGCGGCGGTCATCTTTCCTCCGGGGTCATCTTTCCTCCGGGGTCATCTTTCCTCCGGGACGGGCACGAGGGGCGCGGTGAGCCAGTCACCCAGGCGGCCGAACACCGGCAGCCCCGGGCCGCCCAGGGCATCCGGGTTGGCGAGCTGCTCCAGCGCGATGCCGACTTCGAGAGCGAGGACGAGCTCGGCCAGCTGCCGGGCCGGGAACGCGAGCCCGTCGTCCCCGCGCGGGCTGATCGCGGCGAGGATCGCCGCCAGCCGGTCCACCGTCCCCGCGTGCAGGGCCGCGTACCGGCGGTTGAGCTCGGGGTCCCGGGCGGCGTGCACCCGGAACTCGGTGACCAGCAGCCGCCAGCCGGGCGCGGCCCGGTCGGCCTGCTGGGCCACGTCGACGATGGCGGTGAAGTCACCGGTGCCGGCCAGTCGCCCGGCCAGGTCGGCGTTCTGCGCGGCCCGCTCGGCGATCCGCTCCTCGAGCAGGACCAGGAACATGTCGGCCTTGCTGGCGAAGCGTGAGTACACCACGCCCTTGGAGAAGCCCGCCTCGTCGGCGATCTGCTCCAGGGTGGCGGCGTAGTAGCCGCGGGCCAGGAAGACCCGCCGCGCCGCCGCCAGCAGCAGGGCGCGGTTGCGGTCGTTCTGCTCGGCACGCGACAGGCGAGGACTCATACCAACGATATTCAAATACCGTCGGTATTAAAGTCAAGAGGCAACCTGGATTCCGGGTGGCGCCTCTAAGTAGCAGCCCCGGGTTCCCAGCCCGACCAGTCTTGCCGGACATGAGTCCCGCGAGATCCATGGAAGGTGGCCCCGGGGGCGGGGTGGGGTGGGGTGGGGTGGGGGTTAGGGGGTGGTCAGGATTTGGGGGCCGTCTTCGGTGATGGCTACTGTGTGCTCGGCGTGGGCGGCGCGGCTGCCGTCGCCGCTGCGGATCGTCCAGCCGTCGCGGTCGATCCGGTAGACGTCCTTGCCGCCGGCCAAAAACCAGGGCTCGATGGCGATGACCAGGCCGGGGACGAGCCGGTGGCCGCGTCCCGGGGCGCCCTCGTTGGGAATGTGCGGGTCCTCGTGCATAGCCCGGCCGACGCCGTGGCCGCCGAAGTCGGTGCAGATCCCGTAGCCCGCCTGGCGCCCGACGGCGCCGATGGCCGCGGAGATGTCGCCGAGGCGCCCGCCGGGGGCGGCCGCGGCGATGCCCGCCCGCAGCGCGTCCCTGGTGACGTCGATGAGCTTGGTGTCGGCCGGCTTCGGCGCCCCGATCGTGAAGGAGACCGCGGCGTCGGCCGCCCAGCCGTCGAGCACGGCCCCGCTGTCCACACTGAGCAGGTCGCCGTCGGCCAGTTTCTTCCGGCCGGGGATGCCGTGCAGCGCGGCGTCGTTCACCGAGGTGCAGATGACCCCAGGGTACGGCACCGGGGCGAACCGGGGGTGGTAGTTGAGGAACGGCGAGTAGGCGCCCGCGCCAGCCAGTACGTCCCGGGCGATCTCGTCCAGTTCCGACGTCCGCATGCCGGCCTTGGCCTGCTCCTGGACGGCGGCCAGGATCCGCGCCACCACCTGTCCGGCGGCACGCATCGCCTGGACTTCGCCTGCTGTCTTGATCTCGACCACCGGGCCGCACCTCATATCCTTACCGGCCTTTGCGGGATAACTATACCGGTATTACTATCACGGTATGGTCCGGCCTCCTCTCACCCGCCTGGAGCACGAACGCGGGCAGCGGCTCGGCATGCTGCTGCGCGAGGCGCGCGGGCCGCGCAGCATGGCCGAGATCGCCGCCGTCTCCGGCGTTCCCGCGGAAACCCTGCGCAAGATCGAGACCGGCCGCATCGCCACCCCGGCCTTCTTCACCGTGGCGGCCCTGGCCGAGGCGCTCGGCCTGCCGCTGGAGGAGATCGCCAGCGCCTGCACCGGCCCCCAGGCAACCGCGGCCCCGGACACCGCCCTCAGCGCCTAGCCGCGCTGCGCCGCCAACCGCGCTGCGCCGCCAACCGCGCTGCGCCGCCTAGCCGCAGTGTGGCGGCCCGCTACCGGCACGATGTGAATCTGTGCCGGCTATGACGGCTCTGGTGCATATCTCGGGACGATAACGTCGCCCGTCTTCGGCAGCTGGCACATGCGCCTCACAAGCATCACTGGCCGCTGATCTACTGCCTGCCGGGGGGGGGGGGGGGGCGCCCCGCGGGGGC